>ENA-OQNN01000111-OQNN01000111.1-human-gut-metagenome-genome-assembly--contig:-NODE-111-length-98924-cov-8.207223_pt1 | contig 98924 bp, 82 predicted proteins | sample MGYA00242624_ERZ504870 | MGnify/ENA primary metagenome ERZ504870 (study PRJEB26092, sample SAMD00036379) | human gut metagenome | host: Homo sapiens | study: EMG produced TPA metagenomics assembly of... | reverse complement strand
CACTCAAATCTGACATCATCAAACATCTTTCTCCCGTCCGTCCGAATCGCTCTTTTCCTCGCCATTTTGATACTTCCAGACATTCTGCTTGCCATTCAAGAGCCGTTTTAAGTTAATGACATTGCAAGCTGGCCCCCCTTAACAAACGTATTGATTAGATATTATTGAAATCTAGGAGAAACAAGGGAAATTGCTGTTCGCTATTCTAGAAACACAAAAAATTCAGAAAAACAGAAATCTAAGAAAGATTCATAGGTAATTTGGACAACGCAACCACCAGCGAACAGCACACAGGCAGACAGCGAAGCGATTCTGCCGAACCGGATTCAGATGGTTTCCCTAGAAGAACTTCTCTTAGGGAAACCGATCTTTCGCATCCGGCAAAAGGGGGTTCCACCCCTGCTTTTGCCTACCAGCATGCTGCAATTGCCCCGTTGCCTTGTCCGAATTTGCAACCTTGATTCTCATGATACAACTTTATTTGAATTGGACAATTTCAAAACATGCAATTGCAGCTGGAAAACCTGATTCCAAAATCATATTTGCTTCGCAAATGTGGGCTGCTCGCCCACACCTCGCCAGCATTTTTGAAAAATTGCTGGAGCAAAAAACTTTTTGTTTGCCTGCGGCTCGATATTTGGAAACGATGCTTCTAAAGAAAACGGTCTTTCGCGTCCGGCAAAAGGGGGTTCCACCCCTGCTTTTGCCTACCAGCGTGCTGCAATTGCCCCGTTGCCTTGTCTGAATTTGCAACCTTGATTCTCATGATACAACTTTGTTTGAATTGGACAGTTTCAAAAATGCAATTGCAGCAGGAAAACAAAGTTGCAAAATCCAATTTGCTTCGCAAACGTGGGCTGCTCGCCCACACCTCGGCAGCATTTTTAAAAAACTGCTGCACCGAAAAACTTTTTCGTTGCCTGCGGCTCATATCCTACAACCAATCATGTTTCATCCGATTTTTGATTTGCCTGCATCATAATCGTTAAAACATCCTGCATCTGCTCCAATGGTAATCGCTTTGGCTCTAACTTTACACCGATATATGGCTTCTGCATCCCATTAAAGACGATTTTCCCCCGATAAGCACATGCCAATGCTGTAATTTGTTCCTGTGTTGGATGTTCGATATAAAAATAGAGTGTTTGATTTCGCTGCGTGATTTCTGTAATGCCCAGCTGTGCCGCCCGATTTCGCAATAATGCCACAGTCAGTAAGCCCAAAATTGCCTTCGGCGGTTCTCCATAGCGGTCAATCAATTCATCCAGCAATTCCGACTGGTCTTCTTCTGTAGTAATTGCTGCAATCTTGCGGTAAATATCCAGCCGCTGGCTCAGGCTTTCTATATAGGTTTCCGGAATGTGAGCTTCCATCTGTACATCGACCACACATTCTGCGGTTTTCTGAATCGGTTCTCCCTTTTCCTCTGCAATCGCTTCATTTAACAGCTGCAAATACATTTCATAGCCGACTGCCTCCATGTGTCCGTGCTGTCTGCCGCCCAGCAAGCTGCCTGCTCCACGGATTTCCAAATCTCGCATGGCAATTTGAAAACCGCTGCCAAACTGCGTAAATTCCCGCATGGCAGTCAATCGCTTTGCTGCCTCTTCAGAAAGCACTTGATCTCTCCGAAATGTAAAATAGGCATACCCTCTGCGGTTGGAGCGTCCAACTCTGCCCCGCAACTGATAAAGCTGCGACAAGCCAAAACAATCCGCCCGTTCAATAATCAAGGTGTTGACGTTCGGCACATCGACACCTGTTTCAATAATCGTGGTGCAAATCAAAATATCAATTTCATATTCCACCAGCTGCCGCCAAATTTCTGTCAATTCCTTTTCATCCATCTGCCCATTCGCAATTGCAATTCGAGCTTCTGGCATGACTTCCTGCAATTTGGCTGCGGTCTGCGGCATGGTTTCCACCCGATTGTGGATATAGTAAACCTGTCCGCCCCGTTTCAGTTCTCGCCGCATCGCCTGCACCAAAACGCCTAAATGATATTCCATGACACAAGTCTGCACCGGATAGCGGTCTTGCGGCGGCTCTGCAATTACAGACATATCCCGAATCCCACTCATTGCCATATTCAAAGTACGGGGAATCGGCGTTGCAGAGAGCGTCAGCATATCCACACCCGGAAACATCTCCTTGAATTTCTCCTTGTGGGCAACGCCAAACCGCTGTTCTTCGTCTACAATCGCAAGCCCCAGTGCTTTGAACTGGACATCTTTCTGCACAACCCGATGCGTTCCAATCACTAAATCTGCAACACCTGAACGAATCTTTTTCAGATTCTCCTTGGTCTGTTTCGGCGAATTATAACGGGACAGCAGAACAATATTTACCGGAAATGTTTCAAACCGCCGCAAGGCAGTCTGATAGTGCTGCATTGCCAGAACCGTCGTTGGCACTAAAATAACACACTGTTTTCCACTTAAAATGCACTTCATTGCTGCTCGCAGGGCAACTTCTGTCTTTCCAAATCCAACATCTCCGCAGAGCAGACGATCCATTGGACGGGAACGCTCCATATCTGCCTTAATCTCTGCAATCGATTGCAGCTGGTCATCCGTTTCAATATATGGGAACCGTGCTTCAAAGTCGGTCTGTTCCCGACTATCCGGATAAAAGGCAAAGCCCTGACTTTTCTCCCGTTTTGCATAGAGTTCCGTCAATTCCTTCGCCATATCCTTGACAGCGTGCTTAACATTGTTTCGGGTTTTTTGCCACTCTACGGAGGAGAGTCGATTCAGTTTTACACCGCTGTCATCCCGTCCGCTAATGTATCTGGAAACCAAATCCATTTGTGTAACCGGAACATAGAGGTTTTCATTTCCTCGATACTGGATGGTGATATAATCCTTAGTCATGCCCTCCAGTTCCAGCTTCCGGATGCCCAAAAACCGCCCGATTCCGTGCGTTGCATGGACGACCAAATCGCCCGGTGTCAAATCAGATAGGCTATGCAGGGCTGCTCCCTCTTTATGAATCCGGCGTTTCCGACTGCCAGCACGCATTGTTCTGCCCTGTGTCATGACTACAAGATTTGTTTCTGGGCAGTAATATCCGCCGGACAAGCTGCCTGTTCGCAGGTAGACTGTATCCGGCAGCCACTCTGTTTCCCCCTCTGCCAGTTTGCAGGGAATGCCACTCTCCTGCAAATCGTTTTGCAGAATCGGCAAGGTTTTTTCACTGCCTGCCAGCAAGAAAATCGTACTGTGCTGCTCCAGATAGCTTTTCAAATCTTCAATTAACTGCCGGAGTTCGCCACCCCACGGAGAAAGCTGCACCCATTCCATGGAAAGCAGTTTTTCATAGGCAACATGTGTACTGCCCTGCAAAAACTGGTTCGCATAGATACAGAACCGTTTTGAAAGCCGCTCCTGTAGAACTTCCGGCTCTTGATAATAACCGTCCAGTCCTCGACAGAGCACGCCATCTTCCAGCAGGACTTTGCAGTCCTCCCGATGCCGGGAAAGCAATGCCCGTGCAGTTTCTGCAATGGAACTGTATTCACTGAGCAGAACTGTTGAAAAACCATAATCGGTCAGCAGTGCAGGTGTTTCATGAATCAAGGGGTAATATTTATCAATCTGCACCAAATCCAGTCCATCTTCCAGCTGCTGAGCCTCTTGTAAAAGATGTTCTTTTGCAACAGCTGCATATTTTCCACGCAGTGTTTTTGCATGGCTGCGAATGCGTTCGGCTAGTTCTTCTGGTGGGCAGAGTGTTTCTTTCGCTGGAATCAGCATCATTTCAGAAACCGACTCTGTTCGGCGTTGGGTCTGCGGGTCGAAAAACGAAATCGTATCCACTTCTTCATCCCAAAATTCCATTCGGTATGGCTGTGGTACTTGTGCCGAAAAAATATCAACAATTGCCCCTCGAATGGAGAATTGCCCTGCACCTTCTACCGCTTCGCAGTGCTGATAGCCCATAGAAATCAACTTCTTCCGGAGCGTATCCATTGGGATGGTATCACCGTTTTTCAAGGTCAAGCTTTCCTGCTGAAGCTGTTCCGGCGGAATGACAGGCTGCATCAGGGCTTCGATACTGGCAGCAACTACCGAACAGGTTTTCTGCTGCAAGGCAGAGAGTACGCCCAGACGGGCATGTACATAGGCAGTAGAAATGCCCTCTGCTGGGGCAAAAACCAATTCCTTTGAAGGAAACAGCAATGCCGTCTGTGGGTCGTTGGTCATTGTGTTGATATCTGCACAAAGGCGGCGTGCCTCTGCTTCTTCTCCGGTCAGAATCAAAACAGGCTGTTCCGGACTGGAGAGCGTCAGGGCAAGCTGTGCTTTCTGCACCATTGCACAGCCAGTCAGGGCAACAGGAGAACAACCTTCTTGTCTTGCCCGTTGCAGCTGTCGGAACGCCTGCATCTGTTGCATGGTTGTTTCAAAAAATGGCATTGGAATCTCCTTTCAAAGGGATGAGTACGGCAAATGTGGTTTGCCTTGGGTTGGTGAATGGAATATTGGTGGCTTGTCTTAGGAAAACCACCTGCGTACAGTTCGGCAAGGCTGGGGCACATCCCCAGCTTGCCTTGGGAATCGCAATTGCCCCTGAAACCTTGTCTAACATTGCAGTCTTTCAACTTTGAAGGCAATTGCGATTCTTCCGATTCTCTCTTAGATTTTTGTTGCGTTTCATTGTGCAGTTCCGATTTGCTTCGCAAATGTGGGCTGCTCGCCCACACCTCGGCAGCATTTTTGAAAAACTGCTGCACCGAAAAACTTTTTGGTTGCCTGCGGCTCATCATTTGAAACAATGCACGCAGAAAAATCAATTGTGGCTCGATTTATAATCCCCTGCTCTTCTCTTAATGACTATACTGCGACATTGCTTCCTCAATCTTTCCGTTTACAATCAATTCCGCTGCTTTTCCTGCCTGCTCAAACGCCTGCTGCATGGCTTCTTGATCGCTCTCCGGAAACTTCCCCAAAACCCAATCTGCTAAATTATAATCTTTCCGTGGCTTCTCGCCAACCCCGATTTTTACTCTTGGAAATTCTTCCGAACCCAACAGAGCAATGATACTCTTAATCCCATTATGTCCGCCAGAACTGCCCTTTCGGCGAATCCGAATCTTCCCCGGCGGTAAAGAAATATCATCATACAGCACCAGCACCCGTTCCGGCGGAATCTTATAGAATTCCGCTGCGGCAGCAACTGCTTCGCCACTGTTGTTCATGTATGTTGCTGGCTTCATAAAAAAGCAGCGTGTTTCTCCCAGCATTCCATCCCCGCAATCCGACCGGAATTTCATGGTGGACAGAGCAATTTCATGCTGTTTTGCCAGTTGCGTAATGGCTAAAAATCCAGCATTGTGCCGGGTTTCTGCATATTCTAAACCGGGATTCCCCAGCCCGACTATCAGCCAGGTTGGTTTCCCCATTTTGTGCGATTCGCCCTCAATCTGCTTGAATAAATCAAAAATACCCATAGTTCCTCATTTCTCTCCATAACCCACAGAAGCGGCATCTGCCGAGGCAAATGCCGCAAGTGCGGTGGATTTTATTGTTCCGATGATGAGAAGTTTCTCATTAATTCTTATTCTTATCTTCCGGGAACAGCTTGCTCTTCAGTTTCTTCAAGCTGTAGCCTTCCTTTACCTTCAAGTCTGCACGCTCTACTGCCAATGCGTAATCCGGAACATCCTTTGTAACGGTTGAACCAGCTGCTGTATAAGCACCCTTACCCAGTTTCACTGGTGCAATCAGGTTCGTATTACAGCCGATAAAGCAGTTATCACCAATCACGCAACGATTCTTTTTAATGCCATCATAGTTGACGGTTACCGTTCCGCAGCCGAAGTTGACCTTCTTTCCGACATCGCTGTCGCCGACATAAGTCAGGTGAGCAATTGCGGTGCTTTCGCCAACAACAGAATTTTTCACTTCTACAAAGTCCCCAATTTTAACGCCGCTGCGAATGTGCGAATTCGGGCGGATATGTACAAATGGCCCAATCTTAACGGAATCTTCAATCACAGATTCATACGCCTGTACATAGTTCAGAATGACATATTCGCCTACAACGCAATTTTCAATCACGCAGTTCGGGCCAATCGTGCTTCTTGCACCGATTTTCGTTCTGCCCTTGAGCTGTGTACCCGGCAAAATCGTGGTTTCTGCTCCGATTTCAACGTCTTTTCCAATGATGATACCGTCTGTATTGATGAAGTTGACACCGTTCTCCATGTGCTTCTCCAGCACCTTCCAGCGTGCAACTTCGTTCAAATGCAGCAAGTCTTTCCGAGTATTTGCTCCCAGCACTACATCTGTATTTTCTGTGAGATATGCACCGGCTTTCTTGCCCTGCTCCAAAGCCAGACCAATGGTATCCGTCAGGTAATATTCACCCTGTACATTCGACTGGGACAAGCCTTTCAGCAGTGTCAGCAGGTCTGCTGTCCGAAACCAATACGCACCAGAATTGACTTCCTGAATCTGCCGCTGTGCATCGGTGGCATCCTTTTCTTCTACGATGGCAGCAATGCCCGTTTCACTTCTCAGGATTCTGCCATAGCCGAACGGGTTGTCCAGCTTTGCGGTGATGACCGTAACCGCATTGCCCTGTGCAGTGTGCAGCTGATATGCCTGCTGGATGGTTTCGCTGTCCATAAACGGAGCATCCCCACACAATACTAAGGTATTGCCGTCCGGATTTTCCTCCAGAACCGGCACTGCCTGCATCACAGCGTGTCCCGTTCCGAGCCGTTCTGCCTGCAAAACGGTCTTGTATTTATTGTTTAAGTAGTGTTCGATAAACTGCGATTTATAACCCGTTACGACACAGATATTTCTCAGGTCTGCTGCTTCACAAGCCTGTACGACCCAGCCCAGCATTGGCACGCCCAATACTTCCAGCATTGGCTTCGGAATGGCTGCCTTCATCCGGCTGCCATGACCGCCGGCTAAGATTACAACTTGATCCATGATTCTTTGTTCCTCCTGCAAAACTTCATGTTTTACCGCTTTTTACCAAAATTTCAGTAAAAAAGCGTACTACTTATAGTATGACAAAATTTTGAAAAAAATGCAAGCCTTTTTGCCAAAAAAAAATTTGTCTTGTTATTTTTGTATAAGTTGCCATAAAAATCGGGGTGTATTTTTTTGAAAATATGTATGGTATTTTCCTGTGAGATATGTTATAATAGAGTTGAGGGTCGGTTGACAGGAAGAAACTGCCATTTCTCTCCTGCCGTTTGCCGCTTCACAAACGCCGTACCCACAAAAATATTTGAATCAAATTTGGAGGTAGTTACCAATGGCAAACAAATGGGTTTATATGTTCAGCGAAGGCAACATGACCATGCGGAACTTGCTCGGAGGCAAGGGTGCAAACCTGGCTGAAATGACCACAATCGGTCTTCCGGTACCGCAGGGCTTCACCATCACCACAGAAGCTTGTACCCAGTACTATGAAGATGGCCGCAAGATCAACGACGAAATCATGACACAGGTTATGGACGGCGTTAAGAAGATGGAAGAAATCAACGGCAAGAAGTTCGGCGATAAGAAGAACCCGCTGCTGGTTTCCGTTCGTTCTGGTGCTCGTGCTTCCATGCCGGGTATGATGGACACCATCCTGAACCTCGGTCTGAATGACGACGTTGTTGCTGCAATGATCGAAGGCAATCCGGATCCGGCTTTTGAACGGTTCGTATATGACTCTTATAGAAGATTCATTCAGATGTTCTCCGACGTTGTTATGGAAGTTGGTAAGAAGTACTTCGAACAGCTGATCGACAAGATGAAGGAAGAAAAGGGCGTAAAGTTCGACGTAGAACTGACTGCTGCTGATCTGAAGACTCTGGCTGAACAGTTCAAGGCTGAATACAAGAAGCAGCTGGGTTCTGACTTCCCGTCTGATCCGGTTGAACAGCTGAAGCTTGCAATCGAAGCTGTATTCCGTAGCTGGGACAACCCGAGAGCAAACGTTTACCGTCGTGACAACGATATTCCGTATTCTTGGGGTACTGCTGTTAACGTAATGCCGATGGTATTCGGTAACCTGAACAACGAATCCGGTACTGGTGTTGCATTTACCCGTGACCCAGCAACTGGTGAAAAGAAGCTGATGGGTGAATTCCTGATCAACGCACAGGGCGAAGACGTTGTTGCCGGTGTTCGGACTCCGATGCCGATCGCACAGATGGAACAGGAATTCCCGGAAGCATACGCTGAATTCATTCAGGTTTGCAAGACACTGGAAGACCACTATCACGATATGCAGGATATGGAATTCACAGTAGAAAACAAGAAGCTGTACATGCTGCAGTGCCGGAATGGTAAGAGAACCGCTCAGGCTGCTCTCCAGATCGCTTGCGACCTCGTAGATGAAGGCCACAAGTCCGAAGAAGAAGCTGTTCTGATGATCGATCCGAGAAACCTCGACACCCTGCTCCACCCGCAGTTCGATGCAAAGGCTCTGAAGGCTGCTACACCGATCGGCAAGGGTCTGGGTGCTTCTCCGGGTGCTGCTTGCGGTAAGGTTGTATTTACTGCTGATGATGCAGAAGCTTGGAACGCTAAGGGCGAAAAGGTTGTTCTGGTTCGTCTGGAAACTTCTCCGGAAGACATCACCGGTATGAAGGCTTCTCAGGGTATCCTGACTGTTCGTGGCGGTATGACTTCTCACGCTGCCGTTGTTGCTCGTGGTATGGGTACTTGCTGCGTATCCGGTTGCGGCGACATCAAGATGGACGAAGAAAACAAGAAGTTTGAACTGGCTGGCAAGACCTTCACAGAAGGCGACTATATCTCGATCGACGGTTCTACTGGTAACATCTATGACGGTATCATCCCGACTGTTGATGCTTCTATCACTGGTACATTCGGCAGAGTTATGGGCTGGGCAGACAAGTACAGAACCATGAAGGTTCGTACCAATGCAGATACTCCGGCTGACGCTAAGAAGGCTCGGGAACTGGGTGCTGAAGGTATCGGTCTGTGCCGTACCGAACACATGTTCTTCGAAGCTGACAGAATCGCAGCATTCCGTGAAATGATCTGCTCTGACACTGTTGAAGAAAGAGAAGCTGCTCTGGCTAAGATCGAACCGATGCAGCAGGGCGACTTTGAAGCTCTGTACGAAGCTCTGGAAGGCAACCCGGTTACCATCCGGTTCCTGGATCCGCCGCTCCACGAATTCGTACCGACTGAAGAAGAAGATATCAAGAAGCTGGCTGATGCACAGGGCAAGACTGTTGATCAGATCAAGGCAATCATCGCTTCTCTGCACGAATTCAACCCGATGATGGGTCACCGTGGCTGCCGTCTGGCTGTTACTTATCCGGAAATCGCTAAGATGCAGACCAAGGCAATCATCAAGGCTGCCATCAACGTAAAGGCTAAGCACCCGGATTGGACTGTAAAGCCGGAAATCATGATCCCGCTGGTTGGCGATGTAAAGGAACTGAAGTTCGTAAAGAAGGTTGTTGTTGAAACTGCTGACGCTGAAATCGCTGCTGCTGGTTCTGACCTGACTTATGAAGTTGGTACGATGATCGAAATCCCGAGAGCTGCTCTGACTGCTGACGAAATCGCTAAGGAAGCTGACTTCTTCTGCTTCGGTACAAACGACCTGACTCAGATGACTTACGGCTTCTCTCGTGACGATGCTGGTAAGTTCCTCGGTGCTTACTATGACGCTAAGATCTTCGAAAGCGATCCGTTCGCTAAGCTGGATCAGACTGGCGTTGGCAAGCTGATGAAGATGGCAATCGAACTGGGCAAGCCGGTAAACAGCAAGCTCCACTGCGGTATCTGCGGCGAACACGGCGGTGACCCGACCTCCGTTGAATTCTGCCACGAAATCGGTCTGGACTATGTTTCCTGCTCTCCGTTCCGTGTTCCGATTGCAAGACTGGCTGCTGCTCAGGCTGCAATCAAGAACAAGTAAGATTAAACTGTTCGTGAAATTCTTTCTTTTTTGCAAAAAAGTACCCATTCGCATAAAAACCTTATAACCTCACCCCCGTTCGTATTTGAAAAAATACGCACAAAACGAATCCCGACACTCGTTGGGTTATCTTTCGATAGACCGTGAAACCGTATGGTGTCCAGCGGACAGGCTGGAATCATACGGTTTCTTTTTTTCGTTTTCCACAGTGTTTTCCACTTTCCAACAGCAATGTGTCCAAAATAATTTCCACCGTTTTGTGCAAAACAGAAAAACCATTGAATTGCTTGTTGACAGGCTCGACAAGATGTGTTAGAATGAAGCCATACGGTGTTCGGTGTACAATCGCACCGTTTTTGGCACAACCCGAATGACCCGATTTTTGAAATACATTGCAGCGGCTCGGAAATTGCCTGCAATGAACATATCACAAAACATGGAAGAGAAAGGCCGCAGTTCGTTTACACGTTCTAACAGAGAGCACTTGCCATCGGCTGCAAGCAGTGCAGAACTGGAATTGACGGCACACCGTCTCCGAGTCTGCCCAATCCGCAGCGGCTTGCTCCCGTTATCGAGCATCCGAAAGACGCAGCCGTGCTTCTCATACAAGAAAAGACGGCGTGACTTCGGCGGCGTTCAGAACGTCCCTCCTGTAACAAAATCAGCAGGAGCGATGCGAAAGATTCGTCCTGCCATTTGCGTGAAGAAGGGTGGAACAGCGGCAGCTTATTTGCGATCGCCCCTTATCCTGTGGGAATCCCACGGATAAGGGGCATTTTTTTCACCCTGTTTTCTCCAATCGTTCGGATTGCCAACCACCCGCAAATCTTACACATCCATTCAAATTTTATCATAAAGGAGTTTTCAATCATGAGTCAACTGCAACTGAAAGACGGCAGTTTCCGGGAATTTACCCCTGGTCAGTCTGCCGCAGAAATTGTAAAAGGAATCGGCATGGGACTGTATAAGGCTGCTTGCTGCGTCAAGATCAATGGCGAAGTCTGTGACCTGCGTACCCCTGTTACCGAAGACTGCACCTTTGAAGTCTGCACCTTCGATGACCCAGACGGCAAGAAAACCTTCTGGCACACGGCTTCTCATGTCCTCGCTCAGGCGGTTAAACGGCTGTATCCAAACGCAAAGCTTGCGATTGGCCCGGCAATCGACAGCGGTTTCTACTATGATTTCGATGTAGAAAAACCGTTTACCGCAGAAGAACTGCGGAAAATCGAAGCAGAAATGAAGAAAATCGTCAAGGAAAATGCAGAACTGGAACAGTTCACACTCTCCCCAGACGAAGCCATTTCTTTCCTGAAAGAACAGGATGAACCGTACAAGGTAGAACTCTGTGAAGAACACGCTGGCAAGGGCGAACCGATTTCGTTCTATCGGCAAGGTGAATTTACTGACCTCTGTGCTGGTCCACACCTGATGAAAACCGGTGTCATCAAGGCATTCAAGCTGCTCTCCTGCACTGGTGCTTACTGGAGAGGCTCGGAAAAGAACAAGATGCTCTCTCGTGTTTATGCCATCGCTTTCCCGAAAGCTTCCATGCTGGACGAACACCTGAAGCAGCTCGAAGAAGCAAAAATGCGGGATCACAACAAGCTGGGCAGAGAACTGGAATACTTCACAACTGTTGACGTGGTTGGTCAGGGTCTGCCGATTCTGCTGCCGAAGGGTGCAAGAGTCGTACAGCTGTTGCAGCGTTGGGTCGAAGATGTGGAACAGTCCAAGGGCTGCCTGCTGACCAAAACACCGCTGATGGCAAAACGGGAATTCTATAAGATTTCCGGTCACTGGGATCACTATCTGGATGGCATGTTCATTCTGGGCGACCCATACGATGAAACCAAGGAATGTTTCGCTCTGCGTCCGATGACCTGCCCGTTCCAGTATCAGGTTTATTTGAATCGTGCTCGTTCCTATCGGGATTTGCCGATGCGGTTGGTAGAAACTTCTACCCTGTTCCGGAACGAAGACAGCGGCGAAATGCACGGCTTGATTCGGGTTCGGCAGTTCACCATCTCCGAAGGTCACTATATTCTCCGTCCGGATCAGCTCGAAGAAGAATTCAAGGGCTGTCTGGAACTGGCAAAGTACTTCCTCGGTACGGTTGGCTTGCTGGATGACTGCACTTTCCGGTTCTCTCAGTGGGATCCGGCAAACCCGAACAACAAGTACGAAGGTACAAAGGAACAGTGGGAAGAAGCACAGCGTGTTATGGGCAACATCCTCGACCACCTCGGTTTGGATTACACCATCGGTATTGACGAAGCTGCCTTCTATGGTCCGAAGCTGGATATTCAGTATAAGAATGTTTACGGCAAGGAAGACACACTTGTTACCATTCAGATTGATATGCTGCTGGCTCATCGGTTTGGTATGTATTACACCGATACAGACGGACAGAAGAAGCTGCCGTATATCATTCACAGAACCTCTTTGGGCTGCTATGAACGGACACTGGCATATATGATTGAACACTTTGCTGGTGCAATGCCGTTGTGGATTGCTCCGGAACAGGTTCGCTTGATTCCGATTGCAGACCGTCACCTTGATTACACCTATGAAGTTCTGCATCAGTTGCAGGCTGCTGGTCTGCGGTGCGAAGTAGATAGCCGTGCAGAAAAGGTTGGCTATAAGATTCGTCAGGCAGTACTGGAAAAAGTGCCGTATATGATTACCATCGGCGACAACGAAGTGGAACAGAAAACGGTTGCGGTTCGTTCCAGAAAGAATGGCGATTTGGGCAGCATGCAGCTGGATGATTTGCTGGCAAAGCTGAAAGAAGAAGTCGATACCAAGGCAAAGTAAGCAGTTGCCTTGACAAAATCGTAATCAATCGAAAAAGCGTCTGGTGGGAGATTCTCACCGGACGCTTTTGTTTTGAAAAGGGTGCAAAATACGAGCCGTAGGCAACTAAAAAGTTTTTCGGTGCAGCAGTTTTTCAAAAATGCTGCCGAGGTGTGGGCGAGTAGCCCACATCTGCGAAGCAAATAACAGAACTGCACAATGAAACGCAACAAAAATCTAAGACAGAATCGGAAGAACCGCAATTGCCTTTAAAATCGAGAGGTTGTAATGATGGGACAAGATTTCAGGGGCAATTGCGATTCCCAAGGCAAGCTGGGGATGTGCCCCAGCCTTGCCGAACCGGATGCAGGTGGTATTCCTAGAAGTGAGGTTTTCGATTATAAGCCGCAGGCGAAATAAAAAGTTTTTTGATCCAACAATTTTTCAAAAATGTTGGCGAGGTTCAGGGCGAGCAGCCCTGATCGCTGCCCGCAGGCAGCGAAATTCCCGTGTCATGCGTTTGGCACACGGAGAGGGTGGTGAGAAAAGCGACCGCTTTTCGAGGCGGGGCGAACAAGACCACTCCGCCTTGTGAAACCTTAGTAGTAAACAAATACCTTGCAACTGTTCCGGTGGAACAGTTGCAACGAAATATTACCTTACAGAAAATCCTTGCTCCTAGGAAAAACAATTTTCAGCGTCCGGCAAAAGGGGGTTCCACCCCTGCTTTTGCCTGCCAGCGTGCTGCAATTGCCCCGTTGCCTTGTCCGAATTTGCAACTCGTTTCTTATAAATCATAAAATTGCGAATTTGACAGTTTCAAAAAATGCAATTGCAGCAGGAAAAACAGATTGCAAAATCTGATTTGCTTCGCAAATGTGGGCTACTCGCCCACACCTCGCCAACATTTTTGAAAAATTGTTGGATCAAAAAACTTTTAGTTGCCTGCGGCTTGGTTCTTACAACCAATATCATTTTTATAGCAATGCTGAAACCTCCTCAAAAGAAAGCTCCGGATATAACGCCAACTCCAATCCGCACAGAATCAAATCTGCTGCATGCTGCACCAATTCGTCAATCTCCCTCGGTGTTACCATCCAATTTTCCTGCTGCATTGGCGGTAACTCCTGCTGTAACATTCCCTCCGCTGCGGTATGCAAATCTACCACCGTCGGAACGCCAATCGCTACCACAGGAACTTGCATCGTTCGTGCGGAAATCTCCTTTCGGCAATTCTCAACCCCACTTCCCGGAGCAATGCCACTATCACAAATCTGTATCGTACATCCTAGCCGCTCCAATGCTGCACACGCAAGAGCATCAATCACCACCACACACGCCGGTTTTGTCTTTTCACAGACTGCCGCCAACAGTTCCGCCGACTCCATACCCGTCTGCCCCATCACACCTGTAGTCAAGGCACTCACGGGACGCAGATTTGCAAACACTTCAAAATCGGTTTCTGAAAGAGCATGCTGTAAATGACGGGTCACAAACATCCGCTCTGCTACCAATACGCCCAGAGCATCTGGTGTAATGCTCCGATTGCCTAGCCCAGCCACCAACACCAGACCGCTTTCCGGCAAAAATGCCCGCAACTCTCTGCCCAGTTCTTCCGCCAGCTGCGGAAACTGCGGATTATGGCGGTGCAGGGCTGCCGTTTCCAAGGTTAAATAATGCCCCTCCGGCTTTCCAACCGCAGCAGCCTGCTCCGCATTGGAAATTGTCACCTCTGTAATCTGAAAATATGTTCCTCGCTGCTTTGGCTCAATGGCAGCCGCTGCCGTCAGCGATTCTACGGCAAGATCTGTTCGGACTGACAACTTTCATTCCCTCCCATTCTTATTTTTTACCCAATAAAATCCGCCGAGTGGTCTTGTTGTACAACAGCCCGATCGCTTCGGCGGATTCGTTTGTTCCTGCAAAATCAGGATTCCAATTGTTTTCCTAAAAATTGAGAGGCTGCCTGAATCAGCGTCTTTTGACAGTGATTCACGGTTGCACCGCTGCCATCATCCAGAAAGGCAACCGCTCCGGTGACATCGCCGGCGGAAATAATCGGCAGACACGCCACAGCATGCTTTTCAACGCCCTCCGCCGGAATCATGCCCGATGCTCCATTTTCCGCATAGTACATCTTCCGCTGTTCCATCAAGTCCTCCAGTTCTGGAGAAACCCGTCTGGCATTCCATTCCTTCTTTGCTGCACCCGATACAGAAACAACGTGATCTCGGTCAAAAATTGCAACCGGACAGCCTGCCAAGCGGTGCATAATATCCGCAACCTGTGCGGCATGTTCGCTCATCTCTCCAATTGGAGAATATTTCTTAAAAATAACTTCGCCGTCATTGCTGGTATAAATCTCAAGCGGGTCACCTTCCCGAATCCGCATTGTGCGGCGAATCTCTTTCGGAATTACAACTCGTCCTAAATCATCAATCCGGCGAACAATTCCTGTTGCTTTCATGGTTTCTTTTCCTCCATTTTTTCAGATTGTATCGCTAGTATCTGCATCGGCAGCAAAAATATACAAAAAAATTTGCTGAAATCCACCGATTTTCCCTGCTTTCAAAAGAAAAGATTTTCTCCCACACACTCTAAAAAAAGAAAGTGAACTTCCTATATTTGGTATTTTTTACTGGAATCCCACTTCTTATGCAGTCAAAATGACATCAATTTCTGGAAATTTCAAATGGGAAATGCTATAATAAAAACAATCGTCATTTTCAGAAATCCAAAAAGAGGTGAGTGGCATGAAAGCAAAACGACAATTTACCCTACGGCTGGATGAAGCCTTACTGAATAAGCTAGGATATATTGCAGAATATGAAGGCAGAACCAAAAACAAAGAGATTCAACACCTGATCCAACAGCATATTGTTCATTTTGAACAGGAACATGGTGCCATTGATCTTCGTGAAATCCAACAGGAGGAACCCGTGTCATGACGCTACAGGATTGCGTGGTACAGCGAATTTATCGTCTTTTGATTCAAATGGACTGGACGATGAAACAGCTTTCCGAACAATGTGGGATTCCGCTGGCAGAACTGGAATCTCTGATGAAACAGGAAACTGCTGATTGGACCTTAGAACAGCTCTGCACGATTTGCAGAGCGTTTTCCATCTCTCTCCCGGAATTTTTCGATGCACCCATGTTTCAGCGGCTCTTTCTGCCGAAAACACCATAACAGCTGCTATTTTTTCGCCCATAAAAATCGGCAGGACAGATGCATTTCTTACAACGAGAAAGCTTCTGTTCTGCCGATTCTTTGTATCCTTGTTGAGAAGTAGTTCAATGCAGTCCAAAACTGATTTGCAATGCTTCATCCACCTGATGCATCGATGGGCGGTCGAGCGAGCCCATCCGGTCTTTCAGGCGGCGTTTGTCAATGGTACGGATTTGTTCCAACAGGACAATGCTATCCCGTGTCAGTCCACAGCGATCCGCCTGCACGGCGATGTGGGTTGGTAAGTGTGCCTTGTCTTTCTGGCTGGTGATGGCAGCTGCAATGACCGTTGGACTATGCCGGTTTCCCACGTCATTCTGGACAATCAGAACCGGACGCAGTCCGCCCTGTTCTGAGCCAACCACCGGACTTAAATCCGCATAATAAATTTCTCCCCTTTTTACCATCATGGGTCTAATCCACTCCTATGAAACAAAATAAAAAATTGGTACTGCTCGCAGTATGCCCCGCCTGTTACAGTTTATTCATGGGAGGGGTGTTTTGTGTCAAAGGGGAGCAGGAATGAATTGCAATTGGCTGCAAGATATGAGCCGCAGGCAAACAAAAGTTTTTCGGTGCAGCAGTTTTTCAAAAATGTTGGCGAGGTGTGGGCGAGTAGCCCACATTTGCGGAGCAAATCAGATTTTGCAACCTGTTTTCCCTGCTGCAATTGCATTTTTTAAAACTGTCCCATTCAAAAAGATTGAATCATGAGAATCAAGATTGTAAGTTCGAGTAAGGCAACGGGGCAATTGCAGCACGCTGGCAGGCAAAAGCAGGGGTGGAACCCCCTTTTGCCGGATGCTGAAGACCAGTTTTCCCCAAGAGCAGGATTTTCTGTAAGGTATTTCCGTTGCAACTGTTCCCCCGGAACAGTTGCAAGACATTCGTTTGCTGCTAAGGTTTCACAAGGCGGAGCGGTCTTGTTCGCCCCGCCTCGAAAAGCTGTCGCTTTTCTCACCACCCCCTCCGTGTGCCAAAAGCATGGCACAGGGATTTCGCTGCCTGCGGGCAGCGATCAGGGCTACTCGCCCTGAACCTCGCCAGCATTTTTGAAAAATTGCTGGATCAAAAAACTTTTGTTTGCCTGCGGCTCGTAATTGGAAACATCTTTCTTAGAGAAACCTCTCGAATCCGGTTCGGCAAGGCTAGGGCACATCCCCAGCTTGCCTTGGGAATCGCAATTGCCCCTGAAACCTTGTCCTTCATTACAACCTCTCAATTTAAAAGGCAATTGCGATTCTTCCGATTCTCTCTTAGATTTTACTTGCAGATTCCTGTACAGTTTCATTTGCTTCGCAAATGTGGGCTGCTCGCCCACACCTCGCCAACATTTTTAAAAAATTGTTGGATCAAAAAACTTTTTATTTTGCCTGCGGCTCGATTCTTGCAACCAATCCAAATCACAAAAAAGAAGACAGCCGACCCTTTTCTCAGAATCGGCTATCTTCTGTTGCGGATGTTTGTGCTTCACCAGAAGCACAGGGAATGGACATTCTGGACAATATCTCCCATGGAGGCGTATTTTCCCGGTATATCGCCCAAAATCTCTATGGCAGAAAAAACTTTCGATACAATCTTATTTCATTCAGCAAAGCCGCTGCTTACAGCTTCGCACCAATCAGTGCTTGCATTTCAATTTCCACCAGCTGTGTTGGGCGATTCAATTCCTTAATGCCAATCCAAGTGCAGCACGGACGGCTTTCCTTGAAAAATTCCGAATAGGCTTTTGTGATTTCCATATTATAAGAAGAACTGGTTGCCCAGATATTCACCTTCACCACTTCTTCCTTAGAAACGCCGTTTTCTTCCAGCAGCTTCACCAGCTTTGTAAAGATATACTTTGCCTGTGCATACGGATCGCCCTCGCCGTAAACCGTCCCTTCCGGTGTAACCGCAGTTGTTCCGGAAACAAATACAAACGGATCTGCTTTTACAATTCTCGAATAACCGGCAACCTCTTCAAAACTTGAACCACCGCTAATATTCACTCTCTGAAATTCCATGTTACACGACACCTTTCTATCTCTCATTTTTTTGGATTGGTAAGAATGTTTCTTACTGTCGTTAGTATAACACAGCCTTTTGCTTTCGTATTGAAAAAAACAGACATTTCCACACGCAGAAAGAAAAGTGTTCTGCAAATTTAAAACCGTTTCCCCAACGATTTCACCGCCTTTTGTGGAAAAGCGGCTCGATTTTTCCACATTTTTCTAAAAATCATTCCCATTTTTCATAGAATTTCTGTCCGTTTTTCCGGTTTTTTGCCGAAAATCCAAACTTTCAACTTCATTTTCAACAATCTGTGGAAAGAAAACACGAGCAGATACGCTATTTTTTGAGTTTTCCACAGTTTTCAACTATCCCGACATCGAAAATAGCCCCAGATATCGGCGTTTCCCGATTTTTCAACGGGTTGTGGAAAACACTGTTGAAATCTTTTTTCTCTGCTGCCACTGCATAATTTTGATTCCTTCCGTTCATACTACCAACACGCAGAAAAATAGGGAGGTGAAAACTGGATGCATGCTCGAAAATGGCTGCCTGCTCTGCTGGCAGTTGCCTGTTTAACCGGCTGCGGCGGAAAGACCAATGACAGTTCTCAACCGGCTACCACAACCACCATCACGAATTCTCCCGGCGACAGCATCGTGACAAAATTAAGCGATGTCGCTGACGATATTGGCGATGCCGGAAAAGATGTATTAACGGATATCGGCGACGCTGCCGAGGATGTCAAAGATGACCTCATGGGAGAAACCACCGAAACCCATACCACCATATCGGATTCCTCGGAATCGACAGAGTCTACAGAAACAACAACCAAATAACAAAACAAGAACCGCTGCTCAAAGGAATCCTCTGAGGAGCGGTTCTTGTATCAAGGAAGGATAAAATGAAGAGATTCTAACACTGCCATCAACCGCAATAGCGGAAAATGTCGCTTAGATTCATGGTATGGTCGTAGAAAAATCCCCGGAGTGTCTGGAAAAATTGCAATTCATATGCTTCATTCATTTCTCCGGTCGGTGCTTCTGCATACTGGCAGCCATATTCTTTTGCCAGTTCCTGCAATGCCCGATTATAAATGGTTGCCTGCGGCAGCTGCTTATTCACAGAAATCAAAACCAATCGGCTATCCGGCATTGCGGTATGCAGCTGATATAACAGCCAACGATAAGCTTCTATGATACTATCAACCGACTGCGTGCCGGCATTCAATTCTTCTTCTCCAAAATGCAGCAAAATCATCTTCGGCATGAGCGGTGTAATGCAGGGCTGAATGTAAGATTCTGCCTGTTCGATGGTCAATCCTTCTACGCTGCGATTATAAACGGTACAGCTGACACCAAAATCCTGTAATAATTCATTTAACGGCAAGTTGGCTGCGGTGGTTGAACCAAATAATACTACACCGGCTGCCTCTGCCACTTGATTCAAAGTCTGATATGCAGAAATCATATCTTTTGTTTGCATTTCAAAAATGCCTCCTTTTGCGGCGTATGTGTCCCATGCATACACCGCTTTGTCTGGTCTTTGTCTTTTGACGGTTCTTATTATAGCATTGACAATTCCAAACGTCCAATATATAATAAGAACACATCCATTCTATCGGCGTTATCCATTTCGAGGGTTTTGTGCGGGGTTTATCACACATTCCCCTGTGATTCATAAGGTACAATTTATGAATCGTTTCTATCTGCACAAAAATAATTCGACACTGACAGGATTTTTTTCAGAATGTGCAAAGAATCTGGAACGCCTGAAAATTAAGAAAATTGGAATCAAAATTGGGAATGATGAGGAGTTATCTATGGAATTATTACAATTAGAATATTTTTATGCGGTCGCCAAGACGCAGCACGTCACCCACACCGCAGAACAGTTACATATTGCACAGCCTGCCCTCACCCAGAGCATTCATCGGCTGGAAAAAGAACTCGGCGTGCCACTGTTTCACCGCAGCGGCAGAAATATTGCCCTGACAGAGTATGGGGTCTATTTACGGGATGCCTTAAAGCCGATTCTGGAAAATCTGCATGAGCTGCCGGAAGTATTGCAGGAAATGGCAAACGTCCGGAAACGTACCATTCGAGTGAATGTACTGGCTGCCTCGACACTGGTCACACACGCCCTGATTTCCTATCAAAAATCCCATAGCGGATTGAATTTCCGGCTGATTCAAAATTCCCAGTGTGAAGATGCAGATATTACGATTTTTACCCGTTCCTTTTTCCAGCAGCCGGCAGATGGTCGGGGGCGGTATCAGATTTTTACCGAACGGATTTTTATGGCTGTTCCGCAGGATTCGCCCTATGCACGCTGTGAAAGTGTCCGGCTGAAAGACTTCGCCCATCAGAATTTCATTAGCTTGTCCGGTTCTCGCAGCATTCGTTCCATCTGTGACCGCTACTGTCAGCATGCTGGATTTACGCCGAACATCATTTTTGAGAGCGACAGTCCAGATACTGTGAAAAATTTAATTGCTGGTGGGCTAGGGGTTGGATTCTGGCCGCACTATACATGGGGGCAAGAGAACATGGATCAGATTGTCTTGTTGCCGATTTCTGAACCGACTTGTCAACGAGATTTGGTTGTCCATCTGCATCGGCGTGCCGTGGAACATGCGGAAGCAGTGGATTTTTTTCAGTTTTTGAGTCAATATTTGCTGAAATTAAAAGGGCAAAAGCAAAAATAAGATTTTTCGAGCGTGGTTGTAAGATACGAGCCGCAGGCAAATAAAAGTTTTTCGGTGCAGCAGTTTTTCAAAAATGCTGCCGAGGTGTGGGCGAGCAGCCCACATTTGCGAAGCAAATGAAAACTGCATGAGAAACTACAACAAAAATCTAGGAGAGAACCGCAAAGAATCGCAATTGCCTTTAAAATTGAGAGGTTGTAATAAGAGATAAGGTTTCAGGGGCAATTGCGGTTCCCAAGGCAAGCTGGGGATGTGCCCCAGCCTTGCCGAACCGGATTCAGGTGGTTTTCCTAGGATAAGCCGCAATCCTTCTCGAAAAAGGAAATTGTGTGAAAATCTAGCCCGAATGCTTGCTTTTTGACACGCTTTTTGGTATAATAATACTAATCCATGACGCAGATATGCCATTTCATCCGGCTGCCTCTCGTCACATCACCATATTTCATAGAATAGGAGTGTTTATTATGCCATTTTTTGAAGACATTGGAAAGAAAATTAGCAACATGGGTCAAACAGCTGTCGAAAAAACCAAATGTTCCACAGAAACCCTTCGCCTGAATAACCAGATTCGGGAAGAACAACGTCTATGCAAAGACCTTTATCAGCAAATCGGTCAGCAATATGCCCAGCAGTATGAAACCAACCCTGACCCTGCTTTTGAATCGCTGATGAAACAACTCCACGATGCCCAGGAACGCATTACTTCTTATCAGGAACAAATTCAAATCAAAAAAGCTGCTGTCAGCCAACCGCAACAGTCTGCTTATTCGACTGGCTGCTGCTGTGCATCCTGTGGTGCACCACTTCCACCAGATGCAAAATTCTGCACCACCTGCGGTGCAAAAGTAGAGTTGACGCCTCCAGAACCAGTGGAAACACCATCTCGTGTTTGCCCGAAATGCGGCAACCAACTTGCATCCGATGCGTTATTCTGTGCATCTTGCGGTGCAAAATTTGAAGAACCAGCGGCAGCAGTTCCTCCACAAGAAGCAACTGCTCCTACAACCTGTCCGAATTGTGGTCAGTCTCTTTCCCCCGATACACAATTCTGCCCGATCTGTGGGGAAAAAACGTCTTAATATCCACATAGGAGGTTTCTCACTATGACTTGTAAAAAATGCGGTACATCGCTGGAACCCAATGACCGATTTTGTTATGCCTGTGGTGCACCAGTAGAACCGCAAGCACCCACTCCGGTTATTCCATCAATTCCATCCCCATCCCCTACACCGACTCCAGCTGTTACCCCCATTCCAACACCAGCTGCAACGGAAACAAATGCTGCTACTGCCGCTCAGCCAACAGCAACCGCAACAGTTCCGCCAGTTTTGGAAAATCCATTGCAAACAGCCGTTGCACAATCGGCGGTTGCCGTAAAACCATCGAAAAGAAATATGACTCTGGGCTTTCTCAGTATTGGCGTTGGTTGTTTGATTATCATTGGTATTCTCTGCTATTTGTTCTCCAACAACGGTTACCGTTCCGCTGTCAAGGAAATGTGGTATGGTGTAGAACGGCAGGATGCCAGCGGTGCAGCTGCCAATATGTTCCCCTCTGAAGCATCCTCTCAACTTGACCTGACCGAACAGACGATGGAAACTTATCTCTCTACTTTTCAGGAGCATGCTGCTCGCTATGGCGACAACTATCATATTTCCATTCAGTTCGATGATGTCGAAGAACTGGATACGGAACAGCTGGAACAGTTCAACATCTGGTTTCAGAATCTCTCGCTGGAAAAAGAAGTCAACAAGACTTACGCTGTAGATTACACCCGTTCTATTTCCGGCAAAAACGGAAAAGAATCCGAACACCGTTTCTGTTATATTTATCACTATGATGGAAACTGGTATGTACTGGATACGGCATTGCTGGGACTGCAAGACCCACTCGCCTAATCGGGAGCAGTAACTTTTTTGAAAATTTTTCAGCCAACCTGCAAATCTGCATTGACAATTTACCGGATTTTTTGTTATAATAGAGCCTGTATTGACGATTCTATTTGACACACACGCTGTCCTTCTCCCCTACGCTCGAACCGTGTGGGTAGAAGGATAGCGTTTTTTGTTTTCGGATAACAGGGATATTGGTGCATCGGGGAACTTGCAAAGCCTCAAAATCACACCGCAAAAGAAAGGATGAACCAGCATGAAATGCAAATTCTGTGAACAAGAGCTTCCGGAGGGAGCGGAAAAGTGCCCGAACTGCGGCATTCCTGTCCGCTCCAATCAGAAAGAAAGTCCGCCCATTGGTGCAGCGATGACAACCTATCGCACACCAGAACAGGTGAAAGATGCGGAACCCATTGCTGACATCGAACCGCCAGAAATCCGCTATGAACGGCTCGAACGCACCAGCCGCCGCAATCGTTGGATTGCACTCTGTGCCATTTTATTGGTGCTGATTTTATTGGTCAGTGGATATTTCCTGTTTTTCTGCGGCTATCGGGCAACCATTCGCCGCTATGTAAAGGGCAGAGATTCTATGAGTGGGACACGGTACTGTGAAATTGTTCCAGACGCATTCCTCTCGAAAATGTCCAGCAAGTACAGCATGAACCGCAAGGAGATTCGGGACTGTCTGGACGGCTATTTCAACTATGCGAAAGAACAAATGGTAGATGACCTCGGCTCTAACATTGAATTTGGCTATGAACGAGATGAGACAACCACTTATACAGACGAGGAAACCTGTTCAGAATATGAGCAGAAAATTGCAGATACCTACTCGGTAACCGTGGATATTGACAAGGTTGTACTGGCAAATGTGCGGATTGTCACCAGCGGCAGCAATCAAAATGCAACGGATAGCCTAACGCTGACACTGTTCAAGAGTGGCTCAAAGTGGTACTGTATGGATGCTATGGAGCAGGTTGACTATGCTTGCCAGTATGACGGCTATGATTTGTGGTAATTGATAAGATGGGTCACTAAAATACGAGCCAATATAAAAAAATCAAGAAAGAAGGATTCAAACAAATGGCAATACAAAAAAAAGGACTGCTCATCGGCGGCATTGTAGCGGTCGTTATCGCTGCCGGCGGTATCTGTGCAGCTGTTCTTCCAGATGCCCTACACAAGGAAGAATCATCTATTTCTAATGGGACAGTGACCACCACCACTGCTGCACCTGCAAGCACAGACACAGAAAATTCCGACCAAGCACCTGAAACCTATCAGTCTGTTCTCTCGGAATATTACACGGCATTCATCCAGAATCAACCAGACACCCTCTACCGCCTTATGGCACCGCCAGCTTACTGGGATTATTACATGGAACACTATAATAAAACCAAAGAAGATGTGATTTCCACCTACCAGCAAGCCATCACCAATACCATGGCATCCTGGAAACAGCAGTGTGGCGATGATGTCACCGTTTCATTCGCCATCAAGGGCATGTCTGAACAATCACAGGATTTTCTGACCGAATGGACAGATGATATGAATGAAATGATTGGAGAAGACAAAGTACACGCTCAAGATGCCGTAACGCTCAACGTAGAACGCACCCTGACAGGCAGCAAGGGCACACAAACAGAAACCATCTCCCCGACACTGATTCAAGTCGATGGTTTCTGGTATATCTTACAGGAAAATACAACTGCTGCGGATTCCCAGCAGGCAACTGAATAAATAAGGAGGCTTTCTTATCATGGAACGCTTGCACGTTTCTGTTTCTCGCCGTTCCCTGTTTCCACTGCTGATGGCACTATTTGGGGCACTGCTCTGCATCGGCATGGTACAGCGGTTTCGTGACCCACTCTATGATATGACATTGGAATACTGGCTATATCTCGCCGCTGGCTGCTTCATGGTACTCGTTGGATTGGTCGGCATGCGATTTTTCCCGTGGATGTGTATCATTCCGACAGTCTGCTATGTATACGGCGGTGTCATTGAGGGATGGTCAGACTTACAAGCCAGTGGCAGTTCTGGACTGCTGACCCAGATTCCATTCTATCAGATTCTGATGTTAGTGCCGCTGATTTTACTGCTCATGATTCGCTGGAAACCGTGGTGTATCTGGCTGCTGAAGGGGCTGGAAATCATTGCAATTCTGATTCCATTTGCAATGGCTTGGATGCAGCTGCAAGATGCCCTGCTAGAATTGAAAATGGAGGGTTATTTGACCGATGCCGTCAAGCAAACCCGTTGGATGCATTTTCTGATGAATGAAGCGGTTTTCTACGCTGGCATGATTTGCATGACGCTTTCGCTGCGGTATCTCCCACCGCAAGAACCTGTAGAAGACACAGAAGCGGAAAAAGATGCAGAGATAGAATCAGAAGCATTCGCTCCAGAGACAATTCCAGATGCAGAACCGTTGGAAGAAGCACCGATTCCGCAGCCAATGCCGGAAGAGCCGTTCCCACAGCAGCAGCCTGCTCTGGAATTTTACGGACAGCCTGAACCGCAAGCAACTGCTGCTCCGGAGATTGCTCCAATTCCGCCAATGCAGCACCGTGGCGGTGCATATCCGTATAATCGCCCGATTCACCTGCCGTCAGAATCTCATTCTGAGGAAGATTCTCAGGACGATTCAGAAGCATAAGAAAACAAAAAACACCGTATGGATTTTATGATTCCATACGGTGTTTTGTTATATCAAAGTTCGGCAAAATCGCTTCGCTGTCTGCCAATGAAGAGTAACTTTCTTCTAGAGATACCACCCGAATCCGGTTCGGCAAGGCTGGGGCACATCCCCAGCTTGCCTGGGAAACCGCAATTGCCCCTGAAACCTTGTATCTCATTACAACCATTTCATTTTAAAGGCAATTGCGGTTTCTACGATTCTCTCTTAGATTTCAATTTTATCTAATCCATACGTCTGTTAAGGGGGACAGCTTGTCCCCCTTAACAATCTCCCTCCGCCGAGCTGAGCCAGCTCGACCGCAGTTCGCCTGCGGCGAGATGATATTAATATGCCTTTGCCCAGAGTACCATATGCTTTGCTGGCTTTCCGCAGCATACGCAAGTATCTGCGTGGTGCTTCTGTTCCAGCGGAATACAACGAGAACCAACGCCGGTTACTTCCTTTACCTTGTCTTCACAGGCTTCATCACCGCACCACATTGCTTCGATAAAGCCATCGCCTTTTTCTTCCAGAACCTGCTGGATCTCGTCCATGCTCTTGCAGACATATGTCCGGTTCTTCCGGTTTTCCAATGCCTTTTCATACATACCGTCATGAACTGCCTGCAACCGTTCCTGTACCGTTTCTACCAGCTGTGACAGCGGGCAGAATGTCTTTTCCCGATTGTGACGGGTTACCAATACGCACTGATCCTGTTCAATATCCTTCGGGCCAATTTCCAGACGAACCGGAACACCCTTCATTTCATACTGTGCAAACTTCCATCCCGGAGAATTGTCGGTATCGTCTACCTTTACCCGAATGCCAGCTGCCTTCAACTGTGCTTCCAGTGCCTTTGCCTTGTCCAGAACGCCTTCCTTATGCATTGCAACCGGAACAATGATGACCTGAATCGGAGCAACTGCCGGCGGCAATACCAGACCGTTATTATCACCGTGCGTCATGATAATTGCACCAATCAGACGGGTCGTAACCCCCCAGCTGGTCTGATGCGGATACTGCAAGGTGTTATTCTTATCGGTAAACTGAATATTGAATGCCTTTGCAAAGCCATCGCCAAAGTAATGCGATGTACCAGCCTGCAACGCCTTTCCATCATGCATCAATGCTTCAATGGCATAGGTTGCAACTGCACCGGCGAATTTATCGCTTTCCGTCTTTCTGCCCTTAACAACTGGCATTGCCAGCGACTTTTCACAGAAATCTGCATATACGTTCAGCATCTGTTCTGTTTCTGCAAGTGCCTCTTCTGCGGTTGCATGAATGGTATGTCCTTCCTGCCACAGGAATTCTCTCGAACGCAGGAACGGACGAGTAGTCTTTTCCCAACGAACCACGCTTACCCACTGGTTATACAGTTTCGGCAAATCCCGATAGCTGTGCACGATTTCTGCATAATGGTCGCAGAACAGGGTTTCTGATGTCGGACGCACACAAAGCCGTTCTTCCAGCTTTTCCGAACCGCCGTGTGTGACCCATGCAACTTCCGGTGCAAAGCCTTCTACATGGTCTTTTTCCTTTTGCAGCAGGCTTTCCGGAATGAACATCGGCATGCAAACGTTTTCATGTCCGGTTTCCTTGAACGTTTCGTCTAAAATATGCTGCATCTGTTCCCAGATGGCATAGCCATACGGGCGGATAACCATACAGCCCTTTACGCTGGTGTAAGAACTCAGTTCTGCCTTCTTGACAATGTCGGTATACCACTGTGCAAAATCTTCATCCATCGAAGTAATGGCATCGACCATTTTCTGATTATTTTTCGCCATAATTGGAATGCTCCTTTTGTATTCTGAAAAAAATTTACTATTAGTATAGCATAAAACAACAGGAATTGCAAGCGTTTGACTTGATTTTCAAGCGGACAATCTGTTTCCGCTTCATTTTTCAAAAAGTCCGTGATACGAATACAGTCGTATTCCACAAATAAACATTTTTTTTTTACAAAATTTCATACGTTTTTACGGTTGATTTTTTCTCGAAAATCGAATATACTGGAATATGACGTTGTTTTTGCACGTATTTTGTAATTTGAACGAATAAGGAGGGTCGATTTTACAGGGAATTGTGCTGTAAAATCAAAATACCATGATGAAAGTTGTAAAGTTTGGCGGCAGCAGTCTGGCAGATGCCGGACAGATTCAGAAAGCAGCCGCTATTATAAAGGCAGAAGCAGACAGAAGATATGTTGTTCCGTCTGCACCGGGCAAGCGGTTCAAGGATGACATCAAAGTAACCGATATGCTGTATCAGTGCTATGCACTCGCTGAAAAAGGCGAAGCATTTGCAACCCAGCTTGCTGCGATTAAAAACCGTTATGTCAGCATCCTGAACGGGCTTTCTATGCCGGAAACCCTGCTGGATGAAGAATTTGTCACCATCGGCGAAAACTTCCGGAAACGGTTCGGCAGCGACTATGCAGCCAGCCGGGGCGAATACCTGAACGGCAAGCTGATTGCAGCTTATCTGGGCTTTGCATTTGTCGATGCAGCAGAAGTCATCTTCTTCCAGGAAGACGGCACACTGAACCGGGAAAAGACTGCTCAGACCATGCGGGAACGGCTGACTGGTCTGGATTATGCCGTTGTTCCGGGCTTCTATGGCTGCGGTGCTGACGGCTATGTCAAGACCTTCTCCAGAGGCGGCAGCGATGTCACTGGTTCAATCGTTGCCGGAGCAATGAAGGCAGACCTGTATGAAAACTGGACAGACGTTTCCGGTTTCCTGGTTGCTGACCCGAGAATCGTAGAAAATCCGGTCGGCATCCGCACCATCACCTATACCGAACTGCGGGAACTCTCTTACATGGGTGCATCTGTACTCCACGAAGAAGCCATTTTCCCAGTTCGTTCCGCTGGTATTCCGATCAACATCCGCAACACCAATGACCCATCTGCTCCGGGTACGATGATTGTTCCGGAATGCAACGCCGATGATTGCAGCACCTATACCATTACTGGTATCGCTGGTAAGAAGCACTTCAGCATCATCAACATTCACAAAGATAAGATGAACAGCGAAGTTGGTTTCTGTCGGGACGTTCTGGATGTTCTCGCCAGCCACAATATTTCCATCGAACATATGCCATCCAGCATTGATGCGATGACGGTCATTCTCGAAACTGCTCAGCTCGAAGGCAAGCGGGAACAGATTATGACGGAACTGCGGAAGCGTGTCAATCCGGATACCCTCGAAATCGAAGACGGCATTGCACTGATGGCGGTCGTTGGCCACGGTATGTACCGGACAAGAGGTGTCGCTGCAAGAATCTTTGCCGCTCTGGCACACGCAAGAGTCAATGTCAAGATGATTGACCAGGGCTCTAGCGAATTGAACATCATTGTCGGTGTCACTGAAGAAGACTTCGAACAGGCAATTCGTTGCGTTTATGATATGTTCGTAAAGTCCGCTTCTGAATGATTTTTTGAACGATTCCGCACACCCATGGGCATTTCCTCGGAAATAAATCAAAAACAAACGAAAAAACGCTTGATTTTTCCTGTGGAGTGTGCTATAATAGCAATATCGCAGCAGCAAAGACCGGAACCCTTTCCGGTCTTTCGTTTATGTTAGGGGCTTTTTCCGGCTCCGCCGTTGCAAATAGAAAGGAGCAATCACATGAAACTGAAGGCATTCGGGGCAACCGAACAGCGGATTTACAATGCAGTGAAACCCATTGCAGATGAATTCGGCTTTCAAATCTGGGATGTGCGGTTTGAAAAGGAAGGTGCTTGCTGGTATCTCCGGATTTTTATTGACCAAGAATCTGGCATTACCATCGAGGACTGTGAAAAAATGACCGAACCCGTGAACAAATTGCTGGACGAACAAGACCCGATTTCTCAAAATTATATCCTGGAAGTCGGCTCTGCCGGTCTGGAACGGGAATTTAACCGCACCTGGCATTTTACCGATGGCATCGGCACGGAAGTGCGTGCCCGCACCATCCGCCCCATTGACGGAGAACGGGAATTTATCGGTACGCTGCAATCCTGCAAGGATGACATGCTGACACTGGAAACCGAAACCGGCAGCATCAGCCTGCCGCTTGCAGCACTTACGTTTGTAAAACGATACGAAGCATTTGAATTTTAAAAATGGAGGCACATAAAATGGACAATGCTTTTTTTGAAGCACTGAATTCGCTGGGCAGCGAAAATGGTCTGGACACCGATACCCTCATCGAAAAGGTAAAATCTGCAATGCTGAAGGCAGCCCGCAAGGCTTATCCGGACAGTGAAGACCGCATTACCGTCGAAATTGATCCAATCACCAAGACCTTTGAAATGTATCTGCGGCAGGATGTTATCGACGATGAACCAATTGATGAAAACGAAATCAACATCGCAGAAGCCCGCAACATCGACCCATCCATTAAAGTTGGCGACCACATCCAGAAGCGGCTGGACATCAACCGGTTCGGCAGAGCCGCTGCTCTCTCCGCAAAACAGTCCATCAAGGGCGACCTGCGGGACATCAACCGCAAGCGGATTCTGGATAAATTCCAGGACAAGGAAAACGACTGCATCACCTGCACCGTTACACAGGTCGAAAAGGGCGGTGCAGCAACACTGGTCTATGACAAGACCGAAATCTATCTGTTCCACAACGAACAGATTCCGGGCGAAGAACTCAAAGAGGGACAGAGCATCATGGTCTATGTCACCAACATCGCCAACAAGCAGAAGAAGCCAATTATCAAAATCTCCCGTGTCCGCAAGGAACTGGTCAAGCGGATGTTTGAACTCGAAGTACCGGAAATCTATGATGGCGTGGTAGAAATCAAAGCCATCTCCAGAGAAGCTGGTGCAAGAACCAAGATCGCTGTTTGGTCAAATGATGCAAATGTTGACCCAGTCAGTGCCTGTATCGGCCCGAAGCATGCTCGAATTGATGCCGTTGTCAAGTCGCTGAGCGGCGAAAAAATCGACATCATTCCATACAGCGAAAATCCGGAAGAATTTATTGCAAGAGCCCTTGCTCCGGCAACGGTGGAAAGCGTTACCATCATCAATCCGGAAGAACGGCTGTGCGGCGTGCTCGTACCAGCAAATCAGCTCTCCCTTGCCATCGGCAACCGGGGACAGAATGCCAAGCTGGCTGCCAAGCTGACTGGCTATAAGATTGACATCAAGGCTGCAACCCCAGAAAACGAAGCTCTGATTGCAGAAAAGGTGGAAGAAGCAAAGGCGGAACTCGCTGCAAAGGCAGAGGCAGAAGCTAAGGCAAAGGCAGAAGAAGAAGCGGCTCAGCAGGCTCAGGCTGAACAGGATGCCGAACAGGCTCAGGATGCTGCAAGCTGGGAAGAAAACTGGCAGGCACAGAATGCCGATGCAGAGGAAGATGACCTGCTGCTGAGCGATGACGATACAACCGCTGCGATCGAATCCGCCATTGATACACCAGCAGAAACCCCGGAAACAACGGAGGCATAACACCGCATGAAAAAGAAAAAAGAAGTCCTGCGTGCCTGCATGGGCTGCGGCGAACGAAAGCCAAAACAGGAACTCATCCGAATCGTGCGAACCCCGGACGGCAATTTCGTCATTGACGAAACCGGAAAAACCCCGGGAAGAGGAGCTTATCTCTGCAAGAATAAAGCCTGCCTCGAAAAAGCAAAGAAAACCCGCAAGGTGGAACGCTCTTTTGTGCAGATGTTTCCGCCGGAAACCTATAAGGAGATGGAAGATGCCCTTACCAGAAAAGTGCAGGAACTTACTGACGATCTGCCGGAAAGCCGGTAAACTCGAAGCCGGCTTTGCACGGGCGAAAGATGCCATCCAGGGCGGCTATGCAGCCTGCATTCTGCTCACCGCAGACCTTTCCGAAAAAAGCCGGAAAGAAGTGCTGTATTTCGCCGAAAAACAACACGTCCCAGTCGTACAGACGGACTGGGAAATGGCAGAAGTCCGGCTGCTGTTCGGACAGCGTGCCGGCATCCTGACCATCTGTGAAGCCGGATTCGCCCAGCGGATTCAGGCTCTATTACAGACCGAATCGTCCTCCAGCAATGGATGACGCATACCATTCTTTTTGAAACCCTGTCCCAACCGACAGGAATGAGCGGAAAGGAGAGTTGCCGATGACGACAAAAAAGCAGAAATTGAGCGACGTTGCAAAGACACTCCAGATGACCCCGAATGACCTGATTGCCCTGTTTTCTGAACTGCAAGACGGAACAGAAAAAAAGAGCAGCAGCACCCTGACGGAAGCAGAAGTCAATCTAGTTCTGGAATATGTCACCCAGCATCAGCAGGTGACAGACGGCTTTGCAGCCTATTTCGCAACGAAAAACAGTACGAGGGAAGAGGTGGCACAACAATCTATGAAAAAAGGGAACGAAAAGAAAGCTGCTCACCAGCAGCAGAATCAAGGAAAAAAACAGCCGCAGGATCGGAGAAGACCACAGCAGCAGAATGCCGCTGGAAATAACCATGCCAACAATAACAATGGTAATGGTAATGGCAATCCCAATAACAGCAACTCCGCTGCAAAGAAGCCACAGCAGGCTGCATCCAATCAGAAGAATCAGCCACAGGCTGCCGCTCAGCCGAAAAAGCAGCCAGCTGCTGCCAAGCCAGCCTGCCAGCCGAATAACAACAACAATAACAACCATCCGGAACACCACAAGAAAAAGCAGAAACAGCAGCCGCAGGCACAAAAACGGGGCGAACGGCTGCATGTGGAAGTGGAACTGTCTTCCGATACCGCTACTACAACAGAAAAGCGGCGTACCGTTGATACCCGTGGCTCTTATGTGGATTTGGATAAGTACAACCAGCGGTATGAGCAGATTGCTCCGGCTGGCAAGTACAGCAAGGATAATTATTCCACCAAAAAGCAGAAAATCAACCAGAAGTCTGCTCAGCGGAACAAGCAGAAATATTCCAATAAGCGGGAAACCGAACAAGACCGTCTTCGCCGTCTGGAACTCGAAAAGGCAAGAAAACAGCAGCTCAAGGTTCGGATTCCGGAATCCATCGTGGTCAGCGAACTCGCAAGCCGCTTGAAAGTGACTGCAACGGAAGTCATCAAAAAGCTGATGGGCTTGGGTGTTATGGCATCCATTAATGAGGAAATCGACTTCGACACCGCTTGTCTGGTTGCAGAAGAACTGGGTGCAAAGGTAGAAAAGGAAGTCATCGTTACCATCGAAGAACGTCTGATTGAAGAAGAGGACGAATCCGATAACACCGAAGAACGCTCTCCGGTTGTCGTTGTTATGGGTCACGTTGACCACGGGAAAACTTCCATTCTGGACTACATCCGTCACGCCAACATCGCCGCAGGCGAAGCCGGCGGTATCACCCAGCACATCGGTGCATATCAGGTCACTTGCAACGGCAAGGAAATTACCTTCCTCGATACACCGGGACACGAAGCGTTCACCGCAATGCGTGCAAGAGGGGCAAATATCACAGATATTGCCATTCTGGTTGTCGCTGCGGATGACGGTATCATGCCGCAGACTGTAGAATCCATCAACCATGCAAAGGCTGCTGGCGTTTCCCTGATTGTTGCCATCAACAAGATGGATAAAGAAGGAGCAAATCCAGACCGTGTTAAGGAAGAACTCACCAAATATGATTTGGTTTGTGAAGACTGGGGCGGCGATGTTATGTGCGTTCCGGTTTCTGCAAAGACTGGCGAAGGCATTGACGAACTGCTCGAAGACGTGCTGCTGATTGCAGAAATGCAGGAACTCAAGGCAAACCCGAACCGCCGTGCAAAGGGTGCTGTCATCGAAGCTCGGTTGGATAAGGGCAGAGGTCCGGTTGCAACCCTGTTGGTTCAGAACGGGACACTGCACACCGGCGATGTTATTCTTGCCGGAACGAGTGTCGGAAAGGTTCGTGTCATGACCAACGACAAGGGTACAGTTGTTCACGAAGCTGGCCCGTCTGTTCCGGTTGAAATCACCGGTCTGGCAGAAGTTCCGGCTGCTGGCGATGTCTTTGACGTTGTAGAAGATGAACGTCTGGCAAAGACCCTCGTAGAACAGCGGAAGCATGAAGCAAAGCAGGCAAAGTTCAGCGAATACCAGAAGGTAACACTTGACAACCTCTTCAGCCAGATTGCAGAGGGTGAAATGAAGGAACTCGCCATCATCGTCAAGGCTGACGTACAAGGTTCTGTAGAAGCTGTGAAGCAGTCCCTCGAAAAAATCCAGAACGATGAAGTTCGGGTTCGGGTCATCCACGGCGGCGTTGGTGCAATCAACGAAAGCGATGTCATGCTGGCGGATGCATCCAATGCCATTATCATCGGCTTCAATGTGCGTCCTGACCCGCTGGCAGAAGAAACCGCTGCCCGTGACCATGTCGAAATCCGCACCTATCGGGTCATCTATGATGCCATCGAAGACGTGGAAACTGCTATGAAGGGCATGCTTGCTCCGAAGTTCCGGGAAGTTGTTATGGGTCGGATCGAAGTGCGTCAGGTCTATAAAATCTCCAGCGTTGGTGCGGTTGCCGGTGCGTATGTCCTCAGCGGTAAAGTTACCAGACAGTGCCAGATCCGTGTCGTTCGGGATGGCATTGTCATTGCAGAAGATAAAATGTCCAGCCTGAAGCGGTTCAAGGATGACGTAAAGGAAGTTACCGAAGGCTACGAATGCGGTATTACGCTCGAAAAGTTCCGGGACTTCAAGGAAGGCGACATCTTTGAAGCCTTCATCATGGAAGAATATCAGGACTAATTCAGAGAACATTCATTCCATCCGGCTTGGAAATGCAGCGGCATTCGCTGCATTTCTCCGCCCCTGATTTGAAAAAAGGAGGCATTTTCTTATGGCAAACTATAAAACCAGTCGGACAGAAGAAGACATCCTGCGAGAACTCACCGCCCTGCTGCGGGAACTCAAAGACCCCCGTATCGACCCCCTTTTGACCATCGTTCGGGTGGAATTGTCTAACGATATGTCAAACTGTAAAGTCTATGTTTCCAGCTTATCTGGCATCGAAACGGCGAAAACCTCCTGCATCGGTCTGGTCAGTGCGACCGGATTCCTGCGGCGAGAACTGTTTCATCGCCTCAAGCTGCGGAAATCTCCGGCTCTGCACTTCATTGCAGACCATTCCATTGAACACAGTGCAGAAATCAATCAGAAATTGCATGACCTGCATTTAGAGGACATTGAGGAGTAAGATATGAACATTGCAGAAACAGCTGCCCAGCTGCAAACCATCCAGCAAGCCATGATCCTCATCCATCAAAGTCCGGACGGCGACTGCATCGGCAGTGGTTATGCACTTGCTGCCCTGCTCCGTCAGATGGGCTGTCATGCGGTGGTACGGTGCAGTGACCCGATTCCGGAACGCTATGCCTTTCTGGCAGTTGAAGAAACACCGGATACCGTTGACGAAAATGCTGCTGTCATTCTCTCGGTCGATGTGGCAGACCGCAAATTGCTCGGCGACTTGGACGAACCCTATGGCGGACGAGTTGCCCTTGCGATTGACCACCACATCATGCACCGCTCCTTTGCAAAGGAATGTTGTCTGTATCCAAAAGCAGCCGCTGCCTGTGAAATCGTCTATGCGATTGCAAAGGAACTGCCTGTGAAACTCACGCCCCAAATTGCCACCTGCTTGTATACGGGCATGGCAACCGATACGGGCTGTTTCCAGTTCGACAACGTAACCCCGCACACGCTGCGAATCGTTGCCGACCTCATGGAACAGTTTCCGGAAATCCACTATGCGTGGATCAATCGGGCAATGTTTGCTGTGAAAAGTATGGGCAGACTGCGAGTAGAACAAAAGCTGATCGACCAGCTGCACACCAGCTGCAATGGAAAATGTGTGATGATTTGCATCACGCTGGCATTCATGGAACAGTATGGTTTAGACCCGCTCGACCTCGATGGTCTGGCAGGATTTCCGCTACAGGTCGAAGGGGCAGAAGTCGGCATTACCCTCAAGGAACGAGATCCCAATGTCTTTAAGGTTTCCATGCGTTCCGCTCGTACTGTGGACGTTGCTGCCATCTGCAAGGAGTTTGGCGGCGGTGGTCACATCAAGGCTGCCGGCTGCCTCATTGAAGGCACAGCAGAATCCGTCATGCAACGGCTGCAAACAGCAGTAGAGAGGAGCTTGGCGGAATCATGAACGGCATTCTCTGTATGAATAAACCGCAGGATTTTACCTCGTTCGATGTCATCGGAAAGCTGCGTGGCATTCTGCATATGAAACGGCTCGGACACACAGGAACACTCGACCCAATGGCAACGGGCGTACTGCCAATTTTGGTCGGAACTGCAACAAAAGCCTGCGACATCCTGCCGAATCAGGACAAGACCTATCAGGCAACCGTTGTTTTTGGCAAGGCAACCGATACGCTCGACATCTGGGGAAAGCCCCTGCAAGACTATCCGGAACAGCACGTCACAGAAGCAGCACTTCGTGCCATACTGCCGGAGTTTCTCGGCGATATTACCCAGCTGCCACCCATGTATTCTGCGGTTTCCGTCAACGGAAAACGGCTGTATGAACTCGCACGAAAGGGCGAAACCGTCGAACGTCCCACCCGTACTGTGCACATTGATGCTATTACGCTGGACGCTTTTGACGAAACGCAACAGACTGCAACACTGACGGTTTCCTGCGGAAAAGGAACGTATATCCGGACGCTGCTCTCTGATATTGGGCAGCGGCTCGGCGGCGATGCGGTGATGACTGCTCTGACTCGGACAGCTGCCTGCGGCTATCCGTTGCAAGAATGCCTGACTTTTGAGCAGGTTGCTGCTGCAATGGCAGACGGCACACTCGAAGAACACCTGCTCCCGACGGATTCGCTGTTCTCATCCTATCCGAAATTGCGACTCAATGCCGCACAGGAACGGATGTTCTGCAACGGTATCAAATTAGATTTAAATCGGCTGCGAAATCTCCAGCCTGACCAGGATATCTATACCGTCTACGGGGCAACTGGTACGTTCTTAGGAACGGCACTTGCCGACCGTACCCAACAGGAATTGCGAATTGGAAAACGGTTCTGATTCGCATTCCCCCATTTTTTGAAATTCCCAACGAAAAGAGGTTTTCCCATGCTCCAACCTGCTTCCGCCGTGGCACTGGGCTTATTTGACGGTGTTCACATCGGACATCGTGCCGTCTTAGCGGCAGCCGTTGCCTGTCAGGCAGACGGTTTGACGCCAGCTGCTTTTACGATGCAGACCACTTCTGTCCGCATCAAACGGGGTGAACCGCTCCGCTATCTCTATCCGGACGACACCAAACAGCAGCTTTTAACGGCTGCCGGGATTCAGACCGTTGTCAGCCCGCCGTTTCCGGAGATTGCAGCGATGGACGGTGAAACCTTCTGTCGGGTCTATCTCCACGACCAGATGCACGCAAAAAAGCTCTTTTGCGGCAGGGATTTTCGATTTGGCAATCGGGCTGCATGGGGCGTTGCCGACTTGGCAGCGTTCGGCGAAACCTTTGGCTTTACGGTAGAACTGATTGACGCTGTAGAACAGGATGGAGCGGTCATTTCCTCCAGCCGGATTCGACAGCTGCTGTTAGATGGCAAAATCCAACAGGCAAACCGCCTGCTCGGTGCACCCTATCAAATTTCCGGCATCATTCAGCATGGGGCTGCCCTCGGCAGAACCATTCAGTTCCCGACCATCAATCTTTCCCTTGCTCCGGAACAACTTGTGCCACTCTATGGTGTTTATCGGGCAAAGGTCTATTTGAAAGATGGCAGCGTCTGGAACGGCGTGACCAACATCGGCACAAAGCCAACGGTTTCCAATGCCTGCATTCCAGTTGCGGAAACCCATTTATTAGGCTTTCAAGGGGATTTATACGGGCAGTTCTGTCGAATCGAACTGCTGGACTTTCTGCGGAAAGAACAGAAATTCTCCGGTCTGGACGAGCTGAAAGCAGCCATTGCGGACAACATCCGCACCGTACAAGCTGCCTGCAAGCAGTAAAGCCCAGTACTCCCCCACATTATCATTATACCTATATTTATCAAACGAAAGGAAGTTTTTTCTCATGGAAAAACGTGTCAGAACACGGTTTGCACCAAGCCCGACCGGCTATATGCACATCGGCAACCTGAGAACCGCTCTGTATGCCTATCTGCTGGCAAAAAAATATGACGGCGACTTTATTCTCCGAATCGAAGATACCGACCAGGAACGGTATGTCGAAGGGGCGGTTGATATTATCTATAACACCCTCCGCATCGCTGGCTTGAAGTGGGACGAAGGTCCGGATATCGGCGGCCCAGTTGGCCCTTATGTGCAGTCTGAACGGATGGGCATGTTCAAGGGCTATGCAGAACAGTTGGTCAAGAGCGGTCACGCTTACTACTGCTTCTGCGGCAAAGAACGACTCGAAGAAGTCCGGAAGATTCAGGAAGCTTCTCACATCGCTCCGATGTATGACCGGCACTGCCGGAATCTGACACCGGAAGAAATTCAGGAAAAGCTGGATGCTGGTGTTCCGTATGTTATCCGCCAGAAGATGCCGCTCGATGGTACAACTACATTCCACGATGAAGTTTATGGCGATATCACCGTAGAAAACAGCACGCTGGATGACCAGATTCTGATTAAAACCGATGGCATGCCGACTTACAACTTCGCAAATGTTGTAGACGACCACCTGATGGGCATTACACATGTCATCCGTGGTAACGAATATCTTTCCTCTGCTCCGAAGTATAACCTGCTCTATCAGGCATTCGGCTGGGATGTTCCGGTTTATATTCACTGCTCTCCAGTCATGAAGGACAAGACCCACAAGCTTTCCAAGCGGAACGGCGATGCCTCCTTCCAAGACCTGCTCGAAAAGGGCTATCTGCCGGAAGCCATCATTAACTTCATCGCTCTGCTGGGCTGGGCACCGACTGGCGAACAGGAAATCTTCACCATGGATGAACTGATTCAGGCGTTTGAAATCTCCGGCATCAGCAAATCTCCAGCACTGTTTGACCCGGTTAAGCTGAAAGCCATCAACGGCGAATATATCCGCAAGATGACACCGGAAGCTTTTGCAGAAAAAGCCATTCCATACATCCGTCAGGTGGTTCACAGCGAAACCGCAGACTTACAGCTGCTCTGCCACGTTTTGCAGCCAAGAACCGAACTGTTCACCGACATTCCGGAACAGGTGGATTTCATTGATGCCCTGCCGGATTATGACGTAGAACTGTATCGCCACAAGAAGATGAAAACCACACCGGAAACCGCCAAGGAAGCCCTCACGGAAATCTTGCCGGTTCTGGAAGGCATTTCTGATTGGACAGTAGACAGCATTCATGCTGCTGTTTTCGCAAGAATCGGCGAACTCGGCGTAAAGAATGGCTGGATGCTCTGGCCGCTGCGAACTGCCCTCTCCGGCAAGCCGTTTACACCGGGCGGCGGCATTGAACTCTGTGCTATTTTGGGCAAAGACGAAACCCTCAAGCGGGTTCAGGACGGTATAAACCGCCTTTCGTAAGATTATCACAGCATTTTCACAATATCCGACTATAATCATTCGGGAATAGGTTGAAAAAGGGGCTGGGGATGCACCCTTGCCCCTTTTTTTGCTGATTCTGAATCAAAAACAGCTGCAATCCCCTTGCAGCTGCATCAAAATAGGGAGGTCTTCTTTTCGCATGATTACGGTAAATCATCTGACCAAGCGTTACGGCAGTCACCTTGCAGTCGATGACATCAGCTTCACCGTACAAGATGGTGAAATTGTGGGCTTTTTAGGGCCAAACGGTGCCGGAAAATCCACCACAATGAACATGTTGACCGGTTACATCAGCTCTTCTTCCGGAGAGGCTCTGATCAACGACATCAACATTCTGGACAATCCCATCCAGGCAAAACGGGAAATCGGCTACCTGCCGGAACTGCCGCCACTCTATCAGGAAATGACCGTTATGGGCTACCTGCGGTTCGTCTATGACCTGAAAAAGTGCAAACTCCCCCGCAAAGCACACCTCACTGAAATCTGCAACCTCTGCAAAATCAGTGATGTGCAAGACCGCATCATCAAGAATCTGTCCAAAGGTTACCGGCAGCGTGTCGGTCTGGCACAGGCACTCGTTGGCAATCCGCCCATCCTGATTCTCGATGAACCAACCGTTGGTCTTGACCCAAAACAAATGATGGAAATCCGAAACCTGATTAAGCGGCTCGGAAAACGACACACGGTTATTCTCTCTTCCCACATCCTGTCGGAAATTCAGGCAGTCTGTGACCGGGTCATCATCATCAACAAGGGCAAACTGATGGCAGATGGTGCAATTGACACCCTCGCACAGTCCATGTCCCAGAACCACCGCCTCAAGGTACGGCTGGATGGTGCAGAAGCAGACGTTTTACAGGCTCTGCGTGCCATTCCAGATGTGGCAAAGGTACAGCAGTCCACACAGCTGGAAGCTGGCTTGTTCGATTACGAAATCGAACCGAAGAACAACGCCGACCTGCGGAAGGCAGTCAATGCCGTTGCACAGGAACACGGCTGGAACATCTACCGCATGGAAAGCGGTCTGCTGACACTGGAAGACATCTTCCTCAAGGTGACCATGGGCGAATGGACACCGGAACAAACAAAAACCAAGCCGGATGCTGAACCTGCTCCGGCAGCAAAACAACCCGACACCAAACAAGAGGAGGCAAAGTAACATGGGAGCGATTTATCGGAGAGAGTTGGGGTCTTTCTTCAACTCCGCCATCGGCCCGGTCTTTCTGACGGTATTCTATCTGGGATCGGGTGTTCTGTTCTGGCTGTTCTGTCTGAACTATGCCCGTACAGATATGAGTAACTATTTTGCATGGATGCGGTTGGTCATGGTTTTGATTCTGCCGCTGCTGACGATGCGTCTGCTTTCGGAAGAACGTGCACAGAAAACCGACCAAGGACTCTTGACCGCACCGGTTTCCCTCGGCGGCATTGTCCTCGGCAAGTATTTTGCCGCCCTGACCGTCTATGCAATGGGCATTGCCATTGTCTTTGTCTATGCCATCCTGCTGAGCTTCTTCGGCACGGTTGCATGGTCGATTGTCTTTTCCAATTTTATCGCCCTCTTCCTCATGGGAGCAGCGTTCATGGCAATCACCCTGTTTTTGTCTGCATTCACAGCAAACCAGTTCATCGCCTATGTTTTGGGCATCGTTTCTCTGGTTGTCCTCTATATGATTGACTACCTGAGCGGAACAGTTTCCAGCAGTGCAGATTCTCTTTCCAGCAAAAGCACTGTCCTCAGCACCCTTGTGGGCTGGCTTGGCAATGCGATGGAATCGGTTTCATTCTTCAGCCGCATTTATGACTTTACTTATGGACTGTTTAACCTGTCCAGCGTTCTGCTCTATATCAGCACGGCGGTTCTGTTTAATTTCTTTACCGTCCGGGTATTTGAAACCAGACGTTGGCGGTAAGAAGGAGGCTGAAAACGATTATGGAACAACAGGATGCAAAGCTGATCAAACAAAGACAGCGGAAAAAGAAGATGAAATACGGCGGTATTGCGTTTGCCATTACTGTCATTGTCACAGCAATTGTGATTTTAGTGAATGTTGTTGTCGGCTTATTGGTGGAACGATATCCGAACGCCAAAATCGACCTGACATCATCCAACTTGTACGAAGTTTCGGATGAAACCATTGACTATATCAAAAACCTCACCGAACCCGTTGAAATTGCCGTTTCCAGCGAGGAAAGCACCTTGGAAAAGGACTCCTATCTGAAGATGGTAACGGAACTGCTGAAAAAATATCAGGGCTATTCCAGTGAAATCGAAGTAACTTACTTCGATACCACCAAAGATCCGGATATTCTCTCAAAGTATCAGAGTAAGTACAGCGGTACGATTAGTTCTGATAATGTCATTGTTTGCAACGGCGACCGTGTAAAGGTATTCCCACTGTCTGACTTCTTTGACATGGATCAGGATAAGTTGCAGTATTATTATTATGGACAGGTTTCCCTGTCCGAATGCATCACCGCATTCAAGGGCGAACAGTCCCTCACCAATGCCATCATGAACGTTACCGATGCAAACCCGCAGCGAGTTGGCTTTATCGGCACTTCCAACGGCAACACCATCTACAGCCCGACACAGGGCAACCAGTATGCTGCCAAGGTTCTGAGCACGCTGCTGGATGACAACGGCTATGATGTTACACAGCTGGATATGGTCACCGATACCATTTCTCCGGATGACTATGATTTGCTGGTGCTGCCAGCTCCGGTCAACGACCTCACGGTCGATGCCATCGACAAGCTGGAAACCTTCCTGCACAATGACGGCAACCTCGGCAAACGGTTACTCTACATCGCCGACTTTACACAGGGCAATACCCCAAATCTGGACGCATTCCTGAAGGATTGGAACATTGTGGTCGATAACAGCTATGTCATTGACGACAACTCCAGCACGCAGCAGGCAGTTACCTTGCTCGTTGCCGGCAATCAGAGAATGTATGCTCCAATTGTCAACCAGACCAGCAGCGACTACAGCAGCGGACTTTCTAACACTTCCCTGCCAATTATCGCTCCGGTTTCCCGTCCGATTCTCACCAGAGATGCCAACAATGGCAGAGTGGTTACCGACCTGCTGGATACCGCAGATTCTGCTTACTGCGTTCCGCTGAATCTCGATAGCAACTCGGAACGGGCAGAAGCAGCTTGGGATGCACAGAACGGCGTTACCACCACCGAAGCAACCGAGGAAACCACGGAAGAAACAACCACCACTACAACCTTTGATGCTGCCAATGCAGAACGCAGCAGTTATTCTGTCATGGCATTCTCTCAGAATCAGGCTGCACAGGATAATGGTCAAATTGAAAGTGATGTCATGGTCATCGGTTCGATGGGTTACTTCGATTACTACGTTGCACAGGATACCTCCTATAACAATGCGGATTACTTCATCAGTGCACTGAACACCATTTGCGGAAAATCTGACAACATCGTCATCACTGCAAAGGATATGAACATCACTTCGATGAATACAACTGCTTCTCAGATGAAGTTGCTCACCACAGTCGTTCTGGTTGTCTTCCCGGCAATTACGATTGTGATTGGAATTGTCATCTGGGCACGCAGAAAGAGCCGCTAATTGCAGAAAGGATGGCGTGACCTATGCAAAAACGAATGATTGGTGTGATTTGCGGGGCTGCCGTTGTGGTACTGCTGGCTGGCAGTGTTGTCTTGCTGACCCGTCCGTCTGGCAAGGAGGACAGCAGCAGTGATGCCACTGCTGCTACCACACAATCCGCAGAAGACCTCGCAGCATTGACACTCTCGGACGAGTCCGCAGACAATGTGAAACAGATTTCTGTTACCAATGCAACCGGCAGCTATGAAGTAGTTCGGGTCAAGGCAGAAAAGACGACCACTGCAACGGATGCAACTGATTCCACTTCTACTTCTACGACGACAGGAACGGAATCGGCAGACTTCCGGATTTCTGGCTGGGAGGATATTCCCACCAACGAATCCCTGCTTGGAACACTTGCCAACAACACCGCCAGCCTACAGGCTGACCAGTGTGTGGAAGAACACGCAACCGACCTCGACAAGTTCGGGCTGGGCAAGGATGCCACACAAGTCAGCATGCAGTTCGATGATGGAACGACCTTTGCGTTCCGCATCGGCGGCAGCGTTTCCGGTGCAAGCTGCAACTATTTCGCTCTGGCGGACAGTGATACGGTTTATGCCGTTAAGACTTCCCTGCTGGCAAACTTCAGCAAGGCAGACACCGACTTCCTAGCCACAACCGTTCTGGAAAAGCCGGATGACGACAATATGCCAACCATCAACACTGTTACCATCGAACGGAAAGACCTCGATACGCCGATTATCCTCGAACATCGGGACACCAGCAATGATGGCGAAAGCGGCAACACCCAGTCCACCCACAAGATGACCTCCCCGATTTCCGCTTATTTGAGCGTAGAACGGTCTAAGGATGTCATTGAGGGATTGTTTGGCTTGTCTGCCAGCAAGATTCTGGCTGTCCGTCCGAGTGAACAGGATTTAGAGGACTACGGCATTTCTGACCCGTTCGCAACCCTGACGCTGGAATGCGAAGGCGGCACGACTTACACCCTGAAAATCGGCGATGTTGTCACCGAGGCTGACGACATTTCTACCGATGACAGTACCGCAACCACTTCCACTGCAACCACTTATTATCCGGTACAGCTGGATGATGGCAATGTGATTTATGCGATTGCTGCGGATAAGTGCCCGTGGGCAACCATTACTCCGACCGGTCTGGCTTCCAAGCTGATTTTCACCACTTATGTTTGGGACATCAGCGAGCTGGATGTTACCGTAGACGGCAAGAAAACCACATTCGAGAACAGCGGTACAGATAAGGACACTGCTTCCATCACCAGAGATGGCAAGTCGGAAATTAACACCGAACGCTATCGGCAATTCTATGCCTTCCTGCTGCAAACCGCTGCGGAAGAAGTGGTTTTGGGCGATGCTCCAACCGGAACACCGGATGCAGAAATCCACTATAAGACTTCTGATGGCAGCGAAGACCGTACCGTTGCATTCTATCAGACGGATGACTTCAATTGCTATATCACTGTAAACGGCGAACTGAGCTTCCAGTGTCGGGCTTCTTATCTGGATGCCCTGCGGCATAATCTTGACATCTTCGATACAGATGAAGACTTCCAGACCTCGTGGCAGTAAATTCTCCGCCCAAACAATAGACACAAACCAAGTTACACAAAGAAAGGATGGGTATCGTGGAGCAAAACTTTCTCTTTTACAAAGGCTATCCGTTGGTACGTTCCGGCGATTGCTTTTACTATGGCTATATGTGTGAGCCGCACGTCATTATGATTCGTGTCACCAAGAAAGATACCAGCGGTGTCATTCCAATTGCCAGCGAATTACAGGTCTATGATTTGTCCACCGATGAAAACAAAAGTCTCCGAACTGCCAAGCGACCGTCCTTGTATGCAGCATTGGACTTAGCAGCTACCTGGCTTTCCCGTGGATTGCCGGACGAGCAAACGCAAAACGCCTAACGGCAGCCCCGATTCTACAACCGTAAAAAGCCGCACAGCGGAAGAGATTTTCTCTCCGCTGTGCGGCTTCTTTTTGTGTCATGTTTTATGGTTGGAGTTCTTAATTTTCGCTTTCGCTGGTGGTAGCTTCCGTTTCTGTTTCTGTATCGGTTTCATCGGTTGTTGTGTCCGTTGTTGCATCGGTTGTATCTGTCGAATCGGATGCATCTCGAAGTTGCACGGTGTTCAGAATTGCACCGGAATTTTTCAGAACCGGACTTGTTCCGGTGTAGTTTGCAAACGTCATAGCATACGGCAAATCGTTCACATAGAACAAAACCGACAGATTCACTTTCTGGGCGGTGTCTACACTTGCGTCCGTTTCTGGGGAATAGGTAATCGCATAGGCATCCGTTCCCAGCAGTTCGTTCCAAACCTCAGAGAAAACCGTCTGTCCCTTTGCAAGGTTCTGTCCAAGATTTTTCAGCAAGTCTTTTTCATCTGTTCCGGTGATTTCCAGTTCATCTTCTGGGAAACACTGCACCGTCAGCGAACCAGAACCATCGTTCGGATACCAGACAACCAGATTTTCTACGTTCAAATTGCCCCAGCCTGCCGGCACTTGAAACGCAATGTCCTGAAAAGGAATCAGGGTTGGGTCAAGTTCTTCCTCCTGCGGCATCAGTGCTTCGATGTCCACGGTTGTGGTCACCTCGGTGGATGTTGTTTCCGCAGTGGTGACAGAAGAAGCCGCATCTGCGGTGGAAGATGATGTATCTTGATCGCTGCATCCGGCAGCAGTCAACAGCATCATCAGGGCTGCAGCGGCAGCCAATCCTTTTTTTATCATGGTAGGGTACATCCTTTCCTGTTATTTATCGGTATTGATATAAGACCAGTAGCCCTTTAAGTATCCGCATCCAGAAATAATTGTCAGAGCGGTGGAAATCCAGAGCAATCCGTTCAAGCCCCATGTCTTAACAGCTTCCGGAATCGCACAGTTGAAATCTCCTGTCAGCGAACAGTAAATTAAGATGGCAACAATCGTCACCATGGTAAACGCTGTTTTCAGCTTGCCCCAGATGCCAGCAGCAACTACAACGCCCTCGCTGGCGGTCAGCATCCGCAAGCCGGAAACCATAAATTCCCTTGCTACGATAATCATTACTGGAATCGCTGAAATCTGCATTTCGTCCAGCTCAATAAATGCCAGCAGGGCAGTAATGACCAGCACTTTATCTGCCAGCGGGTCGAGAAATTTCCCGAAATTCGTTACCAAGCCCCGTGCACGGGCAATCTTTCCATCCAAGGCATCTGTAATCGATGCTGCGGCAAAGACCACCAACGCCAACAGAAAATGATAGGGAATTGCTCCAATATACAGAAAAATCAAAAATACTGGAATCAGCAGTACTCGCAGACAAGTCAGCTTATTCGGCAAATTCATGCTTCTTCTACCTCCTCTGCCAGCAGGTCGTAATCCATTGTATCAAAGACTTCCACCTGTACATAATCGCCGCACTGGTGTTCCTTCGTCCGGCGGATGAAGATTTTTCCGTCAATCTCCGGTGCATCTGCCCGTGTTCTGCCAAAATAGCAGCCTGCCCACGGGTCAAAGCCTTCAATGACCGCTTCCATCTGTGTGCCGATTTTTGCAGCATTCTTTTCTGCGTGCAATTCTGCCTGCTGCTGCATCAGGATTTCTGCCCGATGTTCCCGGGTTTCTTCATCAATCTGGTCTTCGTATTCGGCAGCGTCTGTTCCCTCTTCTTCGGAGTAGGCAAAACAGCCCAGCCGGTCAAACTGCATATCCTGCACGAAATCCCCCAGAGCGTTGAACTGCTCTTTCGTTTCGCCCGGGAAGCCAGTAATCAATGTGGTTCGCAGGGTGACATCCGGCATTTTCTCCCGAATCTTTGCAATCAGATTCCGCAGCATCGTTTCATTGCCCGGGCGATACATCCGGCGGAGAATTTCTCCGTCACAATGCTGAATCGGAATATCCAGATATTTTACAATCTTTTCTTCTGCTGCCATCACATCGAGCAGTTCGTCTGTAATCCGTTCCGGATAACAGTACAGCACCCGCACCCAATGCACCGTTGGAATTTCACAGAGGGCTTTCAGCAGCTGCGGCAGGCGGGATTCTCCATACAGGTCTTTCCCGTACTGCGTGGTATCCTGTGCAATGACAATCAATTCTGTCACGCCACGTTCTGCAAGCCGGTTGGCTTCTTCCAGCACTGCTTCCATCGGTACGCTGCGGTATGGGCCTCGAATCTTCGGAATTGCACAGTAGCTGCAACGATTGCTGCATCCCTCTGCAACCTTTAAATAAGAATAGAACGGCAGCGTTGTAATGATCCGATCGCCCATCAACTCTGCATCGCTTTTCGGAGCAAACTGTACCACTCTGTCTTTCTTCAGAACCGATTCCAGAATCGAAACGATGTCTTTCTGGTCGCCGATTCCAACAACGGCATCCACTTCAGCAAACTGATCTGCAACTTCTTCCTGATAGCGTTCGGTCAGGCAGCCCGTCAGAATGATTTTCTGAATCGTGCCTTCTTTCTTGAGTTCTGCCAGTTCCAGAATCGTTTCAATTGCTTCTTCTTTTGCCGACTGAATAAAACCACAGGTGTTGACAACCACAACATCTGCATCGCCCGGTTCTTTGACCAATGTATAACCATGTTTCCGGAGTTTAAACAGCATTCGTTCACTGTCTACCAAGTTTTTTGAACATCCAAGGGATACCATCCCTACACGAATTGGCATATTCATAACCGCCTTTCTGCTTGCGTTTTTCTGAAAAAATGGCTGTGAAAGAGTTCACAGCATACTTATCATTTAGTATACCATGAAACCGACTATGTGTCAAGAATCAGAAATTGGGATATCCAATTTTTAGCAAGCCTGTTGAAAGGTTGAAAGAATTGTTGAAACTCGCTATTTTCACTGAAATTTTCCACTATTTTTCGTCTTTTTTAACAAAAATCATTTTTTTTGAAAAAAAGCTTGACTTTTTGCCGTTTTTGTAGTATACTATAAAAGTCGCAGAAATGAAATGTGTTCTGCTTGGATCTGTTGATGACAGGTGGCGGCATAGCTCAGTTGGCTAGAGTACTCGGTTCATACCCGATTGGTCGCTGGTTCGAATCCTGCTGCCGCTACCATTCCTGGCCCGTTGGTCAAGAGGTTAAGACACCGCCCTTTCACGGCGGAATCATGGGTTCAATTCCCGTACGGGTCACCAACAACACATCTTGCTTGCACGTTTTTTTCTGCGATTTTTTCGGCCCGTTGGTCAAGCGGTTAAGACACCGCCCTTTCACGGCGGAATCATGGGTTCAATTCCCGTACGGGTCACCAACCAAAAGCCTTGGAATGAAAAGTTCCAAGGTTTTTGGTGTTTTATAGGAAATTTTGAAAAAGAGGAGTTTTGACAACATGAAAAAAGCACTTTCTATCTGCCTGTTTCTGAGCCTGATGGCTGGTTGCCTGCTGACGGGATGCGACAGAACCAGCACAGCGAATTCTTCTAGTGTGGCGGAAACAACTGCTGCAACGACAGCGACAGAAGCTGTAACAGAAGCAGAAACCACAGCAGAAGAATCAGAAGCCGAAGAAACAGAGGCTGAAACAGAAACAACAGCTGAAGAATCTGCTGATGCAGAAGATGCAGAAACAACAACGGCTGCCAAAGAAAAGGATACCAGCAAAGACGGAAACTTGTGGGCAGACTTCGACAACATGAGTTTCAAAATCAATGGAAAAACTTACACGCTCGGAAAGACGACCTTACAGGAAATGATTGATGACGGTGTTCCATTCGATGAAAATGACTTGGCAAACGCCGGCAACAACATCAACCCACGCTATGAATCTTCCTCCTTTGAAATCAAACTCGGCGAACGCTCGTTTGCACAGGTTCGGGTATTGAATGATTCTTCCGACAACAAAAAAGCTTCGGAATGCTTCATCGACAATGTATACATGCCGATTTACGATGAACCGCAAGATATTCTGGAATTTAACTTCCCACTGACCATGACACAGGAAGAACTGCTTGCCAACTCCGGCGAACCAGACCCAGATAACATTTATACTTACCAGTCGGATGACAGCGATTATCATTCGGAATCCTATACTTATGAAAAGGAAGCGGAAAAGTATTACGGCAACAGCTCCTATAAGTTTGAGTTTGCCAATGATGTGCTGGCATATGTCACCATCAGCTATACACCATAAGAAAATTTAACTGCATTTTGATACAAAAAACCAGCAGATTCTTGTCTGAAACAAGGGTCTGCTGGTTTTATTTTGTGTGGAATTGGTTGCAGCATGCGAGCCGCAGGCAAATAAAAGTTTTTTGATCCAGCAATTTTTCAAAAATGCTGGCGAGGTGTGGGCGAGCAGCCCACATTTGCGGAGCAAATCAAACTGCATAATGAAATGAAACAAAAATCTAAGAACGAATCGGAAGAATCGCAATTGCCTTCAAATCAAAAAGGTTGTAATGAAAGACAAGGTTTCAGGGGCAATTGCGATTCCCAAGGCAAGCTGGGGATGTGCCCCAGCCTTGCCGAACCGGATTCGAGTGGTTTTCCTAAGAACGACTTTCATAATGTTTCACGTGAAACATTGCTTTTAGGGAAAACGGTCTTCAACATCCGGCAAAAGGGGGTTCCACCCCTGCTTTTGCCTGCCAGCGTGCTGCAATTGCCCCGTTGCCTTGTCTGAACTTACAGTCTTGATTCTCGTAATTCAACTTTATTTGAATTGGACAGTTTCAAAAAATGCAATTGCAGCAGGAAAAACAGACTGCAAATACAATTTGCTTCGCAAATGTGGGCTACTCGCCCACACCTCGGCAGCATTTTTAAAAAACTGCTGCACCGAAAAACTTTTTAATTTGCCTGCGGCTTGATTCTTAGAGTCAATATCAATTCTTATTTTTGTTTCACGTGAAACAAGTTTAATGATTTTCTTCTGTTTTCCGGTCTGCTGCAATCTGCATTCGCAATGCGGCAATCGCAACTCGAATCGAGGTATCAGGGTCAAGCTGGGCAGTTTCTGCTGAAACTTTCTCTCGTTCCTGATTCCAAATCATATGCAGTACCGTTGCACACCGAACATGCAGAACTGCTGCGGTTACAAACAGTGCTGCGGATTCCATCTCCGATGCCAACACGCCGCCGGCTTTCCATGCTGCCCAGTTCGACAACAATTCTTGTTTCACCGGCATTCGTTCCGGATCATGCTGCCCATAAAAAGAATCTTTACACTGCACCACGCCGATTTGATAGGTGTACTGCAAAGCCTCCGCAGCGGCTGCCAGATGCTGTAACAGCGAAAAATCCGGAACGGCTGGAAAGGCAATCGGCATATATTCTCTCGAAGTTCCCTCCATTCGGACTGCTCCGTTCGGGAGAATCAATGTTCCGGGAATCAATTCCGGCTGCATACCGCCGCAAGTGCCAACCCGAAGGAATGTATCTGCTCCGCACTGCACCAATTCTTCCATGGCAATGGCAGCAGATGCACCGCCGATTCCGGTTGAAGCAACGCTGACTGGAACACCGTCCAGCAAACCGCTGTAAATGGTGAACTCCCGATTTTGGGAAACAAGAGCTGCCTGTTCCAGATAGGCAGCGATTTTCGGAACTCTGCCAGGGTCGCCGGGCAGTAGAACATAACGGGCAATTTTTTTCGGGTCACATTGTAAATGAAAGGGAATGGTTGCTTGCATGGAGTACCTCCTTTTAAAGTTGTGATATGAAAATGTTTCACGTGAAACAACGTATAAAAATAAACTGCTTTTTTAGAATGTTGTGGCTGCAAATACTAAGCCGCAGGCAACTAAAAAGTTTTTTGATCCAGCAATTTTTCAAAAATGCTGGCGAGGTGTGGGCGAGTAGCCCACATTTGCGGAGCAAATGAAACTGCACAATAAACGAAAACAAAAATCTAAGAGAGAATCGGAAGAATCGCAATTGCCTTTCAAATCAAGAGGTTGTAATGAGAAACAAGGTTTCAGGGGCAATTGCGATTCCCAAGGCAAGCTGGGGATGTGCCCCAGCCTTGCCGAACCGGATTTGAGTGGTGTTCCTAGAACAAGCCGCAGGCAACCAAAAGTTTTTTGATCCAGCAATTTTTCAAAAATGCTGGCGAGGTTCAGGGCGAGTAGCCCTGATCGCTGCCCGCAGGCAGCGAAATTCCTGTGCCATGCTTTTGGCACACGGAGGGGGTGGTGAGAAAAGCGACAGCTTTTCGAGGCGGGGCGAACAAGACCGCCCTGCCTTGTGAAACCGGAACAACAAACAACTATCTTGTAACTGTTCCGGGGGAACAGTTACAATGGATTTCCTGTTGTTTCACGTGAAACATTGCTCTTAGGGAAACCGATTTTCAGCGTCCGGCAAAAGGGGGTTCCACCCCTGCTTTTGCCTGCCAGCATGCTGCAATTGCCCCGTTGCCTTGTCCGAATTTACAACCTTGACGCTCATGATACAACTTTGTCTGAATTTGAAAGTTTTAAAACATGCAATTGCAGCAGGAAAAACAGACTGCAAAATTGAATTTGCTTCGCAAATGTGGGCTGCTCGCCCACACCTCGGCAGCATTTTTGAAAAACTGCTGCACCGAAAAACTTTTTCGTTCGCCTGCGGCTCGTATTTTATTATGCACTATAAAAATCTCGCTGCTCTACTGCCATCCGGTCACACCGTTCATTCTCCGGATGCCCAGCATGCCCCTTAACCCACACAAATTCCACTTCATGCCGCTCCAACAATGGCAACAGCTGCTGCCATAAGTCCACATTCAATGCCGGCTTTTCATCTGCTTTTACCCAGCCCCGTTTCTGCCAGCCATACACCCAGCCTTTTGTAACGCTATCCACTACATATTTACTATCCGTTGTCAGAACAACATGACATGGCTCTTTCAGGGCAGACAATGCCATAATAACCCCCGTCAATTCCATGCGGTTGTTGGTCGTCTGTGCAGAACCGCCGGAAAGTTCTTTCTCTTTTGCTCCATATCGCAGCACAGCACCCCAGCCGCCAGCTCCCGGATTCCCGCTGCACGCACCATCTGTAAAAATTTCTACCGTTTTCATGGCTCTGTTTCCTCCCAATATCGCTGTACGGCTGCCTGTATCTCCGAAAAATTATACCCTTTCCGCACCAATGCTGCCTTCACCCGTTCCACCATCTTTCGGTCAGATGGGTCGGAGAGTTTCTCTGCATAATGCCGCTCTAAAATCTGTTGCAGCCGCTCTGGAACAGTTTCTTCATAGGGCTGCAAAACCGCTGCAATTACATTTTTCGGAACGCCTTTCTGCCGCATCATCTCGGCTGCTCGCCGCAATCCATAGCCTTTCCGCTCCACCGCAGAACGTGCCATTTGCTGGGCATACTGATAATCATTGATACCGCCCATTTCTGTCAGCCGCTTTAAAACTGCAAAACTCGTTGCTTCTCCATAAATCGGCATTAACCGTTGAAACATCGCCTTGAATGTATACGGACGATAATTCAGCCAACGCAATGCCTGCTGTAAAGCATGCCGTTCGCAGTAAGTCTGCTGCATCTCCTGCAAGGTTTCATCGTCAATTTCGAGCCGATTCAGCAGAGCATATTCCAGCACGCACGTCCGGTCAATCTCATAAGAACGCCCGTCTGCGAGCGTTAGCACCCAGACAGACGGGCTTTTCTGTGTTACCTGTGTAATTTCCATGGCTTATTCGGTCGGCTCAAATTCAGAGAAATCAGTTTCCGCTGCAATATCTAAATCCGCATCTGATTCCATATCCAGTGCATTCAGATTTGCCTGCTGCATCTGAGCAGCGGCTGCCTGTTCAGCAGCCTGTTCCAATGCATTGTTGCTTTCTGCTGGCTTTCTGCCGTTTCTCTTCTGCTCTGCTGCCTTTACAGCAGCTGCTTTCTGTTCTGCAAGTTTTTTCTTGATTTTCTCTTCCACTTCCTGCATCAGCTGCGGCGTATTCTGGAGCAGTTCCTTGATGTTATCTCTACCCTGTCCAAGACGTTGTCCCTCATAACTGAACCAAGAACCACTCTTATTGATGATATCCAAATCCACAGCCAAATCCAAGACTTCCCCACTCCGAGAAATGCCCTTGCCATAGAGAATATCAAATTCGCATTCCCGAAATGGCGGTGCAACTTTATTCTTGACAATCTTAACCCGTGTCCGGTTGCCGATAATGGTAGTGCCGTCTTTAATGGCTTCGCCCTTCCGCACTTCCATCCGAACAGAAGCATAGAATTTCAGTGCCCGTCCGCCCGGTGTGGTTTCCGGATTGCCGTAGACAACGCCAATTTTTTCCCGAATCTGGTTGATGAAAATGGCAACGCAATTCGACTTTGAAATGATGGATGTCAGCTTTCGCATCGCCTGCGACATCAGTCTTGCGAGCATGCCGACATGGCTATCTCCCATTTCGCCTTCAATTTCGGCTTTGGTCGTCATTGCAGCGACAGAGTCAACAATGAGAACATCAATCGCACCGGAACGCACCAAGGCTTCTGCAATTTCCAGTGCCTGTTCACCGCTGTCCGGCTGGGAAACCAGCAGGTTGTCAATATCCACACCCAATGCACGAGCATAAACAGGGTCTAAGGCGTGTTCAACGTCAATAAAGGCAACTTCTCCGCCCTGCTTCTGGGCTTCGGCTGCAATATGGAGAGCAACAGTCGTTTTACCGGAGCTTTCCGGACCATACAATTCTACGATTCTGCCCCGTGGAACGCCACCGATACCGAGAGCAAGATCCAGTGTCATCGAGCCGGTCGGGATGGCATCTACTTGCATCGTGTTTGCCTGTCCCAGACGCATAACTGCACCGCTGCCGTAAGTTTTGAGAATATGGGCAATAGCACTTTCCAGTGCTTTCTTTTTGTCCTCTTTGCTTTCCGGCATCACCATTTGAGCTTTATTCTTTTTCAATTCCTTTGCCATAGGGGAAACTCCTTTCTAAGAGCAAGATGAAGAACTGCAACAATCTGCAAGTTCTGATTCGTTCTCTTTTATCATAACGCAATAGATGTTCAGATTTTATATTTCTGAATAGAAATCAGATGAACTTGTGTAATGTTTCACGTGAAACAACAAATAAAAATAAACTGTTCTTTGATGTTGGCTGCAATTACCGAGCCGCAGGCAAATAAAAGTTTTTTGGTGCAGCAATTTTTCAAAAATGTTGGCGAGGTTCAGGGCGAGCAGCCCTGATCGCTGCCCGCAGGCAGCGAAATCCCCGTGCCATCCTTTTGGCACACGGAGGGGGTGGTGAGAAAAGCGACAGCTTTTCGAGGCGGGGCGAACAAGACCGCACCGCCTTGTGAAACCTGAACAGGAAACAAGCATCTTGCAACTGTTCCAGTGGAACAGTTGCAACGGGATATTACCTTACAGAAAATCCTGCTTCTAGAGAAAACGGTCTTCAGCGTCCGGCAAAAGGGGGTTCTACCCCTGCTTTTGCCTGCCAGCATGCTGCAATTGCCCCGTTGCCTTGTCTGAACTTACAGCCTTGATTCTCATGATTTCACTTTGTTTGAATGGGACAGTTTAAAAAATGCAATTGCAGCAGGGAAAACAGATTGCAAAATCTAGTTTGCTTCGCAAATGTGGGCTACTCGCCCACACCTCGGCAGCATTTTTGAAAAACTGCTGCACCGAAAAACTTTTTAGTCGCCTGCGGCTCGTTGCTTACAGTCATCTTTATTATTTCAAAAACTCCCGCAGCTGCGATTCCAACAGTGCCCGCACTGCTCCATAAGAGAAATCCTGCTGCCGTCTTCGCTGTCGAGCAACCAGCTCTCTCCGCAAACTCGTATCTGTCAAAATGCGGTCTGCAACCATTGCCGCCTCTACAGGGTCTTTCTTGTCCAACAAAATTCCGCTATCTCCCAGTGTATCCGGCACGGCACATGCTCGATATGCCAGAATCGGCACACCAAAATACATCGCCTCTACCAACGGCACGCAGAAGCCCTCGTGCTCGCTCATACATAGGAACAAGTCCGCAACATGATAATATGCCAGAATATCCGGAAACGGAATATGTCCGGTAAACAGTACATTTTCCGCCTGCAAGGCTGCTGTATACCGACAAAGCCGCCGATAATAGGACTCTGCACCCGACCACGAACCAACCAAAATCAATCTGGACTTCGGGTTACAGAACCGCTGATAACAGGAAAAGGCACGAATGACATCTTCCTGCTTCTTATTCGGGGCAATCCGTCCAACAAAAATAAAGTTGACATAACCGTCATTGTCGTAACGGTCAATAATCTCCTGCGTTGGCTTCTTGGCATAATCTGAAAATGGAATCAACACCGGACGCACGGCAATCGGGCAAGTATAGCCCATTTCCAGCAAGGCTTGTTTATTAAATTCTGAATCTGCCAGACAAAAATCAAATGCCCCCACCAGATTCAAAACACCTGTCAGCCCATCTTTCAGCAGCTGTGTCAGTTTTGCATTATACGGCTGAAAAAAGTAAGAAGGGGTGATATTGTGATAAATCATCCCCTTTTTGCAGCGGAGTTTTGGAATCATTTCATTCAAGGCACTGCCAGTGGACATATGATACAAGACCACATCCTCTGTTTGCAGACGGGGCATTTTGGAAACCGGCTTCGCCGTTCCTGCTGGAAGCCGGTTGTCAATGTTTTCTGCATAAATGCCCGTCTGGTAGCCCATATCCCGCAGTACTTTTGCAATTGCAAGGGCATCATTGCTCACTGCATCCCCCATCGAAATGGTTGGCAGCAGCTGAATCACCCTCATTGTGCAGCCTCTTTCGTTTCAGTCTGGTGCAGCTGTGCTTGCAGGGCATCCACTTGCTTTGTCAATGCATCAATCTGCATCCGGCTATTCTTCTGCTGTAATTCCAAGTCTGCAATTCTTTCTGCCAGAGCCGCATTGCTGTGTGCCTGCGTATCAATGATATACAATTCCATCTCCTGCAATGCCTGTGCAGTATTGGCGTTGAAATAAGTCTGTTCCTGTGCCAGCGGTTCGATATAAAACCGCATCAGCCGCCGGAGTACCTTCTTGAAAAAGACCATCACTGGATTACCAGCCAACGGGCGATACGGCTGCATCTGATATTGTGTGCTGACATACTGCACATTGCTGCGGAGCGTATCCGGATCATAGGCATCGGTTGGGTTTTCCGGATTGGCATCACATGGCACATCCGCAAACGAAAGCATCGAGCTGTTTAATCCTTTTTCCTGAATGTCAGAGCGAATTTCCGACATGATATCTTCAATATTGATTGCCATAGGCGAACTGGCTTTTCTGTTGAGAAAAGCCCCTCCTTTCAAATAATCTGCACGATTTTATTTGACCTGTGCAGCGTCAATAAAAATGGAATTGATTCCGGTAAAGGCATATTCCACATAGCCTTTTTCCTGCAAAAATGCCAGAATCTCCGGATTTTTCTGTCCAACTGGCAGTTTTTTAGAATAGGGAATCATTTCCAGAATCAATACCAATGGACGATATTTTGCAAAGTCAATGGAACGTAAAATTTCCATCTCCATGCCCTCTATATCAATATTCACCAAAACCGGCACGGCATGCATCTGTGCAAATAAATCATTGACGGAAACCGTTTCCACGTTGACCGTTTCCAGCAACTTCAAGTCTGGGTGATTGGCAAGCAGTTCTGTAACATCTTCCGGCGTGGACAGACCGTCTACATTCATGACATGGAACGGGATGACATCGCCGGACTTCGGAGCAATACAGCGGTTTAAAATCACATCGCCGCTGCGTTCTTTCTGCAACGCCGGAATCAAAGCCGGATTTGCTTCAATCAGCGTTCCCGTTGCACCCTGTTCATAGAAGAAATAGGTATTACTCATTTCCTTTGGACGATTTGCCCCCAAATCCAAATAGGTACACTTTGCAAACGGAATGCCCAGAACGGCAAACAGATATGCTAAAATGGCATCTTCGCCGGATTGTGAATAGGTTGTTTTCATGAGCATATTCAAGTCCATGTTATGGCTGCCCTGCGAGCTGGCAGCCCGTTCTAATTTTGTCACCCGTTCCAGCAGGGAAAGTGTAGTCAAATCATCCTGCTGCAATCGGGAAAGTGTCTGCTGCATGGTGGTTTGCAGCTGCTGCACGGCTGCACCAGATTGCTGCGTCTGGTTCGCAAGTGTCGGTAAATCCTGTATCAGTTGTGGCGGTAACTGTAATGTCCGACAAATTCTACGATATTGCCACTGCCGATAACGGTTTTTTAATTGATTGAGCATTGGTTGTATTTCATCCTCCTTTTGTAACCGCATCTACAGCGGCAAATTTATTTTATCATGGCTGCAAAAAACGAGCCGCAGGCAATGAAAAGTTTTTTGATCCAACAATTTTTCAAAAATGTTGGCGAGGTGTGGGCGGGCAGCCCACATTTGCGGAGCAAATCGTTTTTGAGATTGGTTACAATTATGAGCCGCAGGCAAAGAAAAGTTTTTTGCTCCAGCAATTTTTCAAAAATGCTGGCGAGGTGTGGGCGAGCAGCCCACATTTGCGGAGCAAATTGTCCTTGTAACAAGGTTTTCCTGCTGCAATCGCATTCTTTAAAACTTTCCAATTCATAATTGAAATCTCTTTATGAAACAAGTTGCAAATTCGGACAAGGCAACGGGGCAATTGCAGCATGCTGGCAGGCAAAAGCAGGGGTGGAACCCCCTTTTGCCGGATGCTGAAGACCGTTTTCCCTAAGAGCAGGATTTTCTGTAAAGTAATATTTCGTTGTAACTGTTCCCCCGGAACAGTTACAAGATACATATTTTTGATTCAGGTTTCACAAGGCGGAGCGGTCTTGTTCGCCCCACCTCGAAAAGCTGTCGCTTTTCTCACCACTCGCTCCGTGTGTCAAAAGCATGGCACAGGGATTTCGCTGCCTGCGGCTTGTTTTAGGAATACCACCCGAATCCGATTCGGCAAGGCTGGGGCACATCCCCAGCTTGCCTTGGGAATCGCAATTGTCCCTGAAACCTTGTCTTTCATTACAACCTTCTGATTTTAAAGGCAATTGCGATTTTTCCGATTCTCTCTTAGATTTTTGTTGCGTTTCATTGTGCAGTTCTGCTATTTGCTTCGCAAATGTGGGCTGCTCGCCCACACCTCGGCAGCATTTTTGAAAAACTGCTGCACCGAAAAACTTTTTAATTGCCTACGGCTTATGATTGAAAACAATGTTCTCGGGAAACCAACTACGTACAATTCGGCAGATACGCTTTGCTGTCTGCCTGTGTGCTGTTCGCCGGTGGTTGCGTTGTCCGAATTACTTTTCAATTTTTCTTAGACTTTCGTTTTCTTGAATTTTTTCTGTTTGCAAAATGGCGAACAGCATTTGCCCATTTCTCTTAGATTTCAATACCTCTGTTAGGGAGGACAGCTTGTCCTCCATTTTAGAAGATGCCCTGCCCTTTTGTCCCTTCGGGACATTTCCCCACACTGTGGGGAATCACCCTCCTCCGCCGAGCTGAGCCAGCTCGACCGCTTTTGGCTGCGGCTCGTTGCTTACAGTTCTCCTTCCAAGTCGTCCAGTTCCCATTTCGTTTCCAGTCGACACAGTCCAATGTCTCGCTTGGTCGTTGTCACAGTAAACGACTGTATCCGGCGAATATCATCATAGAAAACCCCTGTTTTCGAGTGAATCGCAACATCTAAAAAATACTTTCCCGGTAACAAGTGATTCTGAAACGTCCAGCGAATTTTCCCTGTCTTCCGAACTGGTATCAGTCGGTCACAATCAATATCAACATTTGTTCCATAGCAGTGCACACTATCTTCCCGGAAAATTCCATAGCCGAAATTCCCCTCTAGTCCCTCCTGCTGGGCTGCATAGGCAATTTCTACGGTAATCGCTGCTCCCGTCGGAAACGCATGACAGGGATTCCCATCTGCATCCAACATCTTTGCATCGGTAAACTGCACTGCACCATTTCCCATCCGCACCGCCGTTGGTTCACAAAATGCCGGCAAAGCTGCCTGATCATCTACATCCTTGGATTCCGATTCAGTGGCTTTCGGTGTATGCTCTGCTTCCCGTGCAATCCGCTCTTTTTCCATGGCGGAAAGATAATGTTCATGGACATATTTGGGAATGCCCTCTTCCCGAATCTTCCCGTTGTCAATCCAAATGGAACGGTCACAAATCTGCTCAATCTGTTCCATGGCATGGGAAACAATGACAATCGTTGTTCCAGCTGCTTTAATCTCCTGCAACCGCTGGAAACATTTCTGCTGAAAATTGACATCTCCCACGCCTAAAATCTCATCAATCAGCAAAATATCTGCATTGACATGAATCGCAACGGAAAATGCCAATCGCATATACATCCCGGAAGAATAGGTTCGCACCGGATTGTCGATGAACTCCTCCAGTTCGGAAAAATCAATGATGGTTTGCAGGCGAGCATCAATTTCTTTCTTCGTTAAGCCAAAAATCGAAGCGTTGGTATAGATATTTTCTCTTCCGCTCATATCCGGATGAAAGCCTGCCCCCAGTTCAATCAAGCTGGAAACTCTGCCCTTCATGGTAATCGTACCCTTATCTGGATAGAGAATTTTTGTCAGCAGTTTCAGCGTGGTACTTTTGCCACAGCCGTTGTGTCCGACCAGTCCGACCGCTTCGCCCCGTTTCACCTGAAACGAAATATCCCGTAAAACTGGACGAATTTCATAGCGGTTTCGCTTGCGGAACAGCAGCCGTTCCTTAAAACTCTGCCCCTTATCCAAAAACACCCGAAAGCTTTTCTCAACGTGTTCCACCCGAATGGAATATTCTGTTTCCGCCATGATTTACAACTCCTCTGCAAAACCTTTTTTCAGCTTGGAAAACGTCAGCAGCCCCACTGCCAAAAACAAAATGCCCAGTATGACTGCCTCCAACAAGGTGGAAAGCTGCGGAACAACGCCCCGATATAAAACATCTCGATAAGCGGTAATAATCGAGGTCATCGGGTTCAAGTGATAGAGCTTCTGGAATCGCTCTGGTACTAATGTTTCCGGATAAAGCACGGGGGTCATATACATCCAAATCATCGAAACAATGCCTAAAATATGTTCCAAGTCTCGAAAATATACCGTAATGGCTGCGGAAAGCATTGCAATCCCCAATGCCAGCAGGTATTCCACCACCATAATGATGGGCAGACAGAGAAATGCCAGCAGATTAAAGGTTGCACCTGTTACCAGCATCACCAAAAAGATAATCAGAAAACAAAGCAACATATTGACAAAGCAGCTTGTCACATAAGAAATTGGAATAATCTCTCGGGGAAAATAAATTTTTTTGACAAGGTCTTTTTGTGCGACAATCGACCCCGCTCCGCCCGTCATCGCTGCGGAAAAGAAAATCCACGGAATCAGAGCAACAAATAAATACAGGGAATAATGTTCCACCTGTGCCGGCAGAATCACAGTAAATACAAATGTATAGACTAATAACTGCATCAGTGGGTTGATGAACGTCCAGAGAAAGCCCAAAACAGAGCCTTTATAGCGTCCTCGCAGGTCTTTTCGCACCAGACTGAACAGCATTTCTCGATAGTGATAGAGTTCACGGAATAACTTCATGAATGATAAAAATCCTTTCTTCCTTGGGAGGAGTGAACTAACTTGTATTATACTACATTTTTCCGTTGTCGTCAATGTTTTTGCAAGGTAGTGCTGGCTGCAAACTATGAGCCACAGACAACCAAAAGTTTTTTGATCCAGCAATTTTTCAAAAATGCTGGCGAGGTGTGGGCGAGTAGCCCACATTTGCGGAGCAAATAACAGAACTGTACAATGAAAGAAAACAAAAATCTAAGAGTAAATCGAAAGAATCGCAATTGTCTTTTCAATCGAGAGGCTGCAATGAGAATACAAGGTTTCAGGGGCAATTGCGATTCCCAGGCAAGCTGGGGATGTGCCCCAGCCTTGCCGAACCGTACGCAAGTGGTTTCCCTAAAATGAGCCGCAGGCAACCAAAAAGTTTTTTAATCCAGCAATTTTTCAAAAATGCTGGCGAGGTGTGGGCGAGTAGCCCACATTTGCGGAGCAAATCGGACTTTCAAATAAAACTGCAACAAAAATCTAGAAGGAAATCGAAAGAATCGCAATTGCCTTTTCAATCGAGAGGCTGCAATGAGAATACAAGGTTTCAGGGGCAATTGCGATTCCCAGGCAAGCTGGGGATGTGCCCCAGCCTTGCCGAACCGTACGCAAGTGGTTTCCCTAAAACGAGCCGCAGGCAACCAAAAGTTTTTTGATCCAACAATTTTTCAAAAATGTTGGCGAGGTTCAGGGCGAGTAGCCCTGATCGCTGCTCGCAGGCAGCGAAATCCCCGTGCCATCCTTTTGGCACACGGAGCGGGTGGTGAGAAAAGCGACAGCTTTTCGAGGCAGGTCTCACAAGACCGCCCCGCCTTGTGAGACCTTATCAGCAAACAAGCATCTTGCAACTGTTGCAGGGGAACAGTTGCAACGAAAATGCCTTACAGAAAATCCTGCTCCTAGAGAAAACGGTCTTCAGCGTCCGGCAAAAGGGGGTTCTACCCCTGCTTTTGCCTGCCAGCATGCTGCAATTGCCCCGTTGCCTTGTCCGAATTTGTAACTTGTTTCACAAAGGCAAGCAAACTGCGAATTGGCAAGTTTCAAAAAGTGCAATTGCAGCAGGGAAAACAGATTGCAAAATTGAATTTGCTTCGCAAATGTGGGCTGCTCGCCCACACCTCGGCAGCATTTTTGAAAAACTGCTGCACCGAAAAACTTTTTATTTGCCTGCGGCTCGTTCCCAGCAGCCAACAGTATTATCCCCTTCCATCACAAAAAAACCGCCATAGAAACTTCTTCCGTTTCCATGACGGTTTTTCATCGGCTCTCTCGCCCTTACTGATTCATATAGAAGAAACGGAACCAAGTCGGATAAGCTGCAAGATGTTCATCCAGCGTCGTCCGATTTGAGAATCCCGGGTCATTCATCGTGAAATCCGAGGTTTTCAGGGTGCTGGTATCCGTATTGGTACAGCCTGTTACAACAACATAGTGCGAACCGCCATACACATTATCTGATCCCACAATCACCGGCCCGTGCTCCTCTAACAAGGTGTACAGACGCTGGCAGAATGCATAGGTGGAAAGTCCAGAACAGCCTTCTAAATCATATCCCAATGCAATAATCGGTGCCCACAAAATCGAATTGTTATCAAATTGCATTTGATACCGCATCTCATCCGGCAGAATTTCTGTGTCCGTATGATAAGATTGCGTCATTGCCAGAGAAGTTACCAGACAGCCAACCTGTGCAATGGTCTTTGTTCCAATGTAGGTTGAACCCCATCTCGGGTCTGCCTGATTGTAATACGGAACATCATATGAAATCCCGTTCTGCTTCTTCTGCAATACCCCATTTTCATCGAAAATATAAGTGCCATCCGGCAGGGTTACCGTTCCGGTTGCCATCTTTCCAGTGGTCAGGTCAAAATAATATTCCGAACCATCCAGTGTCAGCCAACCTGTCACCTGTTCGCCGTTCTTACCAAAATAATAAGAACCGTCCTGCAAGGTAACTTTTCCGGTCTGCATACTGCCGTCTGCTCCGAAATAGTAAGTCTTTCCGTCAATGGTCTGCTTTGCATTCACAGCCATACCCAAATCGCTGAAATAATAGGTCTTACCGTTTACAGTCTGCAAGCCCATTGCCTGCTTGCCATCTGCTCCGAAGAACAACACCGTTCCATCTTCCATGGTGACAAATCCAGTCTGCATGTTACCGTCTTTGCCGAAATAATAAACATCTTTGTTCAGCGTAACCAGTCCGGTTTGCATGCTGCCATCTGCACCAAAATAATAGGTCTTTCCGTCAATGGTCTGCTTGGTATTGACTGCCATACCCAAATCATTGAAATAATAGGTCTTGCCATCTACAGTCTGCAAGCCCATTGCCTGCTTGCCATCTGCCCCGAAGAACAGGACTGTTCCATCTTCCATGGTTACTAGACCCGTCTGCATTGCACCGTCTGTTCCAAAATCATACACGCTGTCGTCAATCGAAGTCAATCCAGTACGCAGAACGCCGTCTTCTCCGAGGTAATAAGTTGCACCATCTACAATCTGCCAACCAGTCTGTGCAATGCCGTTTTCGTTGAAATAATAGGTTGCCTGACTGGTTTCATCGGTTACAAAACCAGTATACGGGGTTGCATCTTCTGCACAGCCTGCAATTGTACCATCTTCACAAGTATAAATGCCCGTCTGCAAAACGCCGAATTCATCGAACACATACGGTGTACCGTCAATTACAGCCTCGCCGACCTGCTTGCCGGTTTCCGGAAACACATAATACAGACGGTTGGAATGCGAGATCCATCCAAACTGTTTCTGTCCGGTTGTCAGGTCAAAATAATACCGAACGCCGTCAATCGTCTGCCAGCCGGTTTTGAGTGTACCGTCTAAAGCGAACAGATACGTTTCTTCGTTCGGGAGGGTGGTAATTCCAGTTGCATATGTTCCATCTGCATAGCAGTAATACAGAGAACCAGAAGTACCTTCATACCAGTTTTCTTCACTCACATCTGCCAACAAAACAGATTGTCCGATTGGCTGCAAGCTGTCTTCCTTGATGGCAACCGGCTGCAATAATTCGGTGTCGTCAATTGCCGAGGCGGAAACGCTGCACAGCCCAATTGCTGTAAAACACATTCCGGCAACCAGCACGAGCCGAGCGATGCTGCGGCTGTATTGTTTTTGTGCCATTGGTAACACGTCCTTTCCTTCTATGGAAACAGTTTCGTTTTGCTGTTTCAAAAAATCGGTGGCAAATGCTGTTGCCGCTCCGCAGGATGAACCTTGCAAGGTTGCAGTGCCGAGAAACGCTGTTGGGAACTGCTGCGGAGGATGGGGAAAACACGCTCTGTATTTGTCACCGTTTTGTCATCATTTTAATCAAACCAATGTTCATTATAATCCTTTTCCAGCGAACTGTCAAGAGGAAAAGTTTGAAAAAAGCGAAAAAAAACGGGGATTTTGGGCACTTTTCATAAAAATTGTCGAATTATACAAAATTTATCAGATAACATTTCAAGAACGGCTAACAGTTGTTACCAATTTGCAAGAAATGATTGGTCAGAAAAAGAACGATTTTCGGAGTAGGCTGCTAGGAATGAGCCGCAGGCAAATAAAAGTTTTTTGATCCAACAATTTTTCAAAAATGTTGGCGAGGTTCAGGGCGAGTAGCCCTGATCGCTGCCCGCAGGCAGCGAAATTCCCGTGCCATCCTTTTGGCACACGGAGGGGTGGTGAGAAAAGCGAGAGCTTTTCGAGGCGGGGCGAACAAGACCGCCCTGCCTTGTGAAACCTTAGCAATAATCTGTTATCTTGCAATTGTTCCGGTGGAACAATTGCAACGGAAATTCCTTACAGAAAATCTTTGTTCCTAGGAAAAACGACCTTCAGCGTCCGGCAAAAGGGGGTTTCACCCCTGCTTTTGCCTGCCAGCGTGCTGCAATTGCCCCGTTGCCTTGTCCGAATTTGTAACTTGTTTCTTACAAATCATAAAATTGCGAATTTGACAGTTTCAAAAAATGCAATTGCAGCAGGGAAAACAGATTGCAAAATTGAATTTGCTTCGCAAATGTGGGCTACTCGCCCACACCTCGGCAGCATTTTTGTAAAACTGCTGCACCGAAAAACTTTTCGGTTGCCTGCGGCTCGTATCTTGCAGCCAATCTCAATTTCTGCTTTATTCTGTTTCTTCCGGTTGATGCAAGGTTACTTCCCCTGACTGCAACGCAATCGTTTCTCCATTGTCCAGCTGCATCAGCAATGCTCCATCCTCTGCAATGCCTGTTACAATGCCCTCTCGCTGCTGCGTTCCCTGCCATGCAGTTACTCGCTGCCCTGTTAAGCACGAACGTCTTCGATATTCTTCCAGAAAGCCATGTTCCGGCAGCGTTTCCAGTAATCTTTCAAACCGGTTCAACACCTCTGCCAACAATTCCGCACGCCGCACATGTGCACAGCCGCTCTCCTCCAGTGAAGAAACAATTGCATGCAGTTCCGGCGGCAAGGTGACAGCCGTCTGCCGAATATTGATGCCAATCCCAACAACCATATAATCCATTCTGCCATCTTCACAGTTCCACGCTGCTTCTGTCAGAATTCCGCAGAGTTTTTTCCCCTGATAGAAAATATCATTCACCCACTTAATTTGTACAGGCAACTGATACAGAGCTTCAATCGCCTGTGCAACGGCAACTGCTGCACAGCAAGTCACCTGCTGTGCCATCGGCATCATCAACCCTTTTCGCAAGAGAATCGAGAAATACAGCCCTGTATTGACCGGAGAGCAAAACGGTCGCCCCATCCGTCCTCGTCCGGCAGACTGCCCATCTGCTGCAACTACTGTTCCATGTACTGCATAAGCAGCCGCAAGCTCCTTACAAGCGGTATTTGTGGAGTTGATTGTGGTATGTGTGTACAAAACTCGCCCCAGATACTGCGTTTTCAAGTGTGGCTGCACGGCAGCAACGGTGAGCAAATCGGCATCCGCTGGAATACAGTAACCCTTTTTTGGATGCGATTGAATCGGCACATTCGATTCTGTTCGGAGTGTCTGAACGGCTTTCCAGACAGCTGCACGGCTGATTCCGAGTTCCTGTGCAAGGGTTTCACCGGAACAATATGTACCAGCATGCTGAATTAACAGTTCATAGAGTGCATCTTTTCGTTTCATTAAAAATTCCTCCTGATTGGTTCGGTAGTTTCAGACCGCACCCTTTTTCCCGTTCTGCATACCATAACAACAGAAAGGAGGGCTTTTTATGCTGCAAATTTTATTACCTGCCTGGACGGTCTGTCTGGATTTATTTTTTACGGCAATCGCTTACGGCATCAGCGGCATTCGGATTCCTGTTCGAGCCGCCTGTATCCTCAGCGGAACGGGTGCTGGTTGTTTCTTGGCAGCGATGGAGCTGGCAAAGTGGTCGGGGTTGTTTCTGCCTGCATCGTTCTGCAAACTAGCTGGTGTGGTGTTACTGGCAGCCATGGGGGGAGCAATGCTATTAAAAAGCTTTGTTGAACCTGCGGATTCCTCCGAAAAATCTGCCAACTTTCGCACAGTCTATTTTGATGCTGCTTGTGCAGATGCGGATCACTCTCGCAGCTTGTCGGCTCGGGAGGCGTTTCTGCTGGCGGCTGCACTTTCTGTGGATTCGCTGGCGGTTGGAATTGGAATTGGCTGGCAAGATAGTATGCCAGTTGCGATTGCTGGGGCAACGCTGCTCTTTGGAATTTTGGGCGTTCTCTGCGGAACAAAAATCGGTGTTCGGCTACATCGTAGGCAAAAACGGGATTATAGCTGGCTCAGCGGAGCGTGTCTGCTGTTGCTCGCAGTGCTGCAAGCAGTGCAATAACATTGTTTCACGTGAAACATCACATTACATGACATGAAAGCAACATAGAAATTGGGTTGCAATATACGAGCCGCAGGCAAACAAAAAGTTTTTCGGTGCAGCAGTTTTTCAAAAATGCTGCCGAGGTGTGGGCGAGTAGCCCACATTTGCGAAGCAAGTCGAACTGTAGAATGAAACTGCAACAAAAATCTAGGAGAGAACCGTAAAGAATCGCAATTGCCTTCAAAATCAGAAGGATGTAATGAGATACAAGGTTTCAGGGGCAATTGCGATTCCCTAGGCAAGCTGGGGATGTGCCTCAGCCTTGCCGAACCAGATTTGGGTGGTTTCCCTAGAAGTAATGTTTCACGTGAAACATTACATGACATAAAAGCAACATAGAAATTGGGTTGCAATATCCAAGCCGCAGGCAAACAAAAAGTTTTTCGGTGCAGCAGTTTTTCAAAAATGCTGCCGAGGTGTGGGCGAGTAGCCCACATTTGCGAAGCAAATCGAACTGTAGAATGAAACTGCAACAAAAATCTAAGAGAAAATCGGAAGAATCGCAATTGCCTTCAAAATCAGAAGGATGTAATGAGATACAAGGTTTCAGGGGCAATTGCGATTCCTAAGGCAAGCTGGGGATGTGCCCCAGCCTTGCCGAACCGGATTCGGGTGGTTTCCCTAGAAGCAATGTTTCACGTGAAACATTATATGACATAAAAGCAACATAGAAATGGGCTGCAATATCCAAGCCGCAGGCAAACAAAAAGTTTTTCGGTGCAGCAGTTTTTCAAAAATGCTGCCGAGGCATGGGCGAGCAGCCCACATTTGCGAAGCAAATCGAACTGTAGAATGAAACTGCAACAAAAATCTAGGAGAGAACCGCAAAGAATCGCAATTGCCTTTCAAATCGAAAGGTTGTAATGAGATACAAGGTTTCAGGGGCAATTGCGATTCCCTAGGCAAGCTGGGGATGTGCCCCAGCCTTGCCGAACCGGATTTGGGTGGTTTACCTAGAAGCAATGTTTCACGTGAAACATTACATGACATGAAAGCAACATAGAAATTGGGTTGCAATATACGAGCCGCAGGCAAATGAAAGTTTTTCGATGCAGCAGTTTTTCAAAAATGCTGCCGAGGTTCAGGGCGAGTAGCCCTGATCGCTGCCCGCAGGCAGCGAAATCCCCGTGCCATCCTTTTGGCACACGGAGAGGGTGATGAGAAAAGCGACAGCTTTTTGAGGCGGGGCGAACAAGACCGCCTCGCCTTGTTTCTCTGAAGCAGTAAACAACAATCTTGCAACTGTTCCAGTGGAACAGTTGCAATGGGGATGCCTTACAGAAAATCCTACTCTTAGGGAAAACGATCTTTCACATCCGGCAAAAGGGGGTTCCACCCCTGCTTTTGCCTGCCAGCATGCTGCAATTGCCCCGTTGCCTTGTCCGAATTTGCAACTTGTTTCACAAAGACAATCAACCTGTGAATTGATAAGTTTCAAGAAATGCAATTGCAGCAAGGGAAAACAGATTGCAAAATATAGTTTGCTTCGCAAATGTGGGCTGCTCGCCCACACCTCGGCAGCATTTTTGAAAAACTGCTGCACCGAAAAACTTTTATTTGCCTGCGGCTCGTGATTTACAGCCAATTCTACATCTAATTCCATTTACTATGCAATTCCAGCATGGTGACTTCCGGTGGATTCCCAAGCCGCAACTTTCCAATCCCACAATTGACATACAAATACTTCCCGTCTTTTGTATACAGCCCCTTGCTATACTTCGGGAACAGTTTTCGTTCTGGCGACAGCAAGCCGCCAATCCCCGGAATCCGCACAATTCCTCCATGTACATGACCGCTCAACGTCAAATCTGCTCCCCATGCAAAGTAACTCTCTGCTGGAAATGGACTATGTGCCAGCAAAATGGTACACCCTTTTCGGCTGCCGATGTCATGCGTCAAATCCTCGGACGAATAAGTTTCTAAATTCTGATACTGAAAATCTGCATTGTGATAAATGCCAATTCGCAGAGATGCTCCGGCAAGATAGCAAGTTCCCGCTCCCCGATGAAAAGAAATCGTTTGATTCTCCAACAGCTCACAGCCAGCGGCGGCAATTATTGCCCGATAATCCGCAATCTGCTGGGGCTGCATATCCCATTCATGATTCCCTAAACAAAGATAAACCGGAGCAATCTGCCGCAGATGCGTCAACAATTCCTGCCGCTCTGAGAAGTCTGTCACCGTTCTGGAAACAAGGTCGCCTGTGATGACAATCATATCCGGCTGACAAGCCTGTACCGCTTGCAGAAGCTTTCGCTCTCCATGCGGATAGACTTGCTTGTGCAGGTCGGAAAGCTGCACCAAACGCAGCCCATCGAATGCCTGCGGCAGCTGGGATAGATGCAAGTTTTGCTTCCGAATGACTAACCGGCGGCGTTCGAGTGTGCTGCATAGGAGCAATAAAAATAGCAGGAGCACTGCTGCTGCAATGAAAATTAAGATTCCTTTCATGGTCATTCCTTTTCTGTCCAATTGTCGGACGGTTGCAGGTGGGTTGCTTGTCTGATTCTATGATTGAAAAAGCAATTTGAAAACACGATACGAAAGAAAAGTTTCGAGATTAGTTGCAAATTACGAGCCGCAGGCAGCGAAAAAGTTTTTTGATCCAGCAATTTTTCAAAAATGCTGGCGAAGTTCAGGGCGAGTAGCCCTGATCGCTGCCCGCAGGCAGCGAAATCCCTGTGCCATGCTTTTGGCACACGGAGCGGGTGGTGAGAAAAGCGACAGCTTTTCGAGGCGGGGCGAACAAGACCGCTCCGCCTTGTGAAACCGGAACAGGAAACAAGTATCTTGCAACTGTTCCGGTGGAACAGTTGCAACGAGAATGCCTTACAGAAAATCCTGCTCTTAGGGAAAACGGTCTTCAGCGTCCGGCAAAAGGGGGTTCCACCCCTGCTTTTGCCTACCAGCATGCTGCAATTGCCCCGTTGCCTTGTCTGAATTTGCAGCCTTGATTCTCATAATCCAACTTTGTTTGAATTTGACAGCTTCAAAAAATGCAATTGCAGCAGGAAAAACAAATTGCAAAATTCGATTTGCTTCGCAAATGTGGGCTACTCGCCCACACCTCGGCAGCATTTTTAAAAAACTGCTGCACCGAAAAACTTTTATTTGCCTGCGGCTCGCTCCCAGCAGCCCTATATATATTCCCCTTACAAAAAAGAGCAGGACGTACCGCCCTGCTCTTCCTCATGCTGCATTTGCACTTATTCGATTTTTCCGTACAATCCAACCTGTAAATCATCTTCCGGCTTCGGCTTCCGATAATCTTTTTCAAAGCTTGTGCTCATAATATCATCGAAATTTGTCGGCTTATGCGGAATTTCTTCCTCCCGATTGCGGTGGGTATTATTTCCATTCCGTTTCCGATTGCCGCCATTGCCATGATTCCGATAACCGCCCTTGCGGTCATTCCGGTTATTTCTGCCTCTGGAGCGGCGTGCCGGAATCGGTTCTCCATTTTCATCCAACGGCAAAATGACTACCTTCCGGTATGGATCTTCGCCCACACTCTTGGAGCTAACACCATCAATCTCTGCAACCTTTGCATGAATAATCCGCCGTTCATACGGGTTCATTGGCTCTAAAGTTGTTGCACGCTGATTGCGAATCACCGTCTTTGCAAGCCGTTCTGCAAGGTGTTCAAGGGTCTGGCGACGCTTTTCCCGATAGCCATTGCTATCCAGAATAATCCGGCAGTAATCTTCTTCACCCTTGTTGGCGATGATGGAAGAGAGATACTGCATCGCATCGAGGGTTTCGCCCCGTCTGCCAATAATCGTACCGCCTCGGCTATTGCTGCTGATTTCCAGCAGAATACCGTTTTCCTGTACCTTTGGGGTTGTGGTAACAGTAACGCCCAGCTTTTCATAAACGGCTGCTACATAGTCCTGTACCCGCTTTACAGCTGCCTGCTGTTCCGGTGTCAGGCTGTCCAGCGACAATGGTTCTGCTGATTCTGTAGCAACTGCTTCCGACTCTGCACCTGCTGCCGGTTCAGTTACTGTTACAGTTTCCGTTACAGAAACGGTTTCTTCTACGACTGCATCCGTTTCCGGTTCTACAACTGTTTCTGTAATCGTTTCCACAGTTTCTTCTACCACTGGTGCAGCTGCCTGCGGTTCTGGCATCGGTTCTGCTGCCGGAGCCGGTGTTTCTACTGCTGCAACCGGTGGTTCATAAATTGCTTCAATCGTGACGCTTGCACCAATTCCCATCAGACCCTTTTTCTGTTCCAGAATCCGAAAAACAATCTGCGACTCGGAAACACCAAAAGCCTGCACCGCCTGCCGCTTTGCATCTTCCAGCTTTTTCGCAGTAAAAATCTGTCTCATGTGCACACGCACTCCTTTCTTTCACGGATGGGCTTTGCAATCTCTGCACCCTTCCGTTCCATCAATCCTCATCCGAGGAATCTTCCTCATATGTTTCACCGTATTTTTCTGCCATTCGCTTTCTGGCTTCCTGAATCTTCTGCTTATTGTAAGAAGACAGTTCCCGATTCGACATATTCTTGGTCTTTTCGGTTTCCTGTACTCTGGCTGCACCAGCATTCTGATTCATCACCCGTTCCGTAAAGGACTGCTTTCCGGCAGCATAACGGGCTTCCATCTTCTTGTTTTCCTTCTCAATGATCTTTGCACCCCGTTCCGGTGTAAAGTAGAGATTCAGACCGATGGTCTGCAACAGCGAGAAGAAGGACGAACAAGCCCAGTAGAAACCAACACCGGCAGATACCTGAAAGGCAAACCAAACAGAGAACAGCGGCATTACATACAGCATGACGTTCATGCAACCCATGTTCTGTTCTGGTGCTGTACCCCGCTTCTTCTGCATAATCTGCATATAGATGGTCATAATCAGCTGTAAAATACCGGAGAGCAGCGGAATACAGAACAGAATGACTGCGGAGGTATTCCAGACTTCCGGATGCCAAGTCGGGGTTTCCCCGAGGTTTACGCCGAATACGGTAAAATGTTCCATGAAGTCCGATACTTTGGAAGTATCAAACGTATCCACATTGGAGAAAGCGGACGGGTTGTCCTGAAACGCCTTTAAGACACCCAGTTCCTGCCGCAAACCTGTATATTGTTTGGCAACGCTATCGCCTAAAATGCCTGTAGAAATTTCTACGACCTTGGAAATCACACTTTTGCTGTAATGCAAAATATGTGTCAATGGCTTATAGACAACGTCCAACACGCCGAACAGCAGGAAGAACTGTAAGAACATTGGCAGACAGGAGGACATCGGGTTGACGTGTTCTTCCTGATACAGCTGCATCTGTGCTTGCTGCAATTCCTGCGGCTTGTCCTTATATTTTGCCTGTAATTTTTTCAGCTTCGGCTGTATCAGCTGCATCCGCAGCGTATTCTTCTGCTGTTTATAAGAAATCGGGAACAGCAAAATCTTGGTGATGATTGTAAAGAGGACAATTGCGACACCATAGTTATTGACAAGCTGATAAATCAGCCGCATAATCCAGCCAAATGGGGTGCCGAATATGTCATACAAAATGGTAATGATGCGTCACCCTTTCTGTTTTCTTATTTCAATTTGATTTTCGTCCAGCGATGCCGCTTTTGCGGCAGCGTCAGGGGTACAGCATCAAACCCGCCGGGACTCCATGGATTACACCGCAGAATCCGGCGAACTGCCAGACCCGTTCCATGCCATGCCCCAAACCGTTTGACCGCCTGCAACGCATAAGCACTGCAAGTCGGATAATAGCGGCAGCATGGCTTTTTTAAAGGGGAAAGCACCCTCCGATAAAAGCGAATCAACAGCAGCAGCAGGGTTTTCATTGCGGTGTTTCCTCCGGCTTGGAGGATTTTCCGCCTGCCCGCATCCGAATGGGCGGTTCCCAATGCCGCTGGATTTGCGGAATGGTTTCTTTCCGCAGATACTTGACCAATCTGGTCGATGTCAGGTTGCAAATCCGTGCCCGGGCAACAATGACGATATCCAGATAAGGCGGCAGCTCGGCTTCCAACTCCCGATACGCCTGTCGAATGAGCCGTTTTGCACGATTTCGCTGCACCGCATTGCCGACCCGTTTGCCGGCGGTGATGCCCAGTCGGTGCATGCCGAACCGATTCGGCCGCATATAAATCACCACAAACGGCGTGACAAACGAAATGCCCCGCTTATACAGGGTTTGAAAATCCCGATTTTGGTTCAGGATGATGGTCTGTTTCACCGATGTTCCGCTCCTTTCTGAATTTGCTGAAAAAACAAAAAAGACCACAAAAAAGATTTTGTGGTCCGTCTCGTTAGTGGCTAAGTCTTGCTCTGCCCTTGGCTCTTCTACGAGCTAAAACCTTTCTTCCGTTGGAAGTTGCCATTCTCTTTCTGAAACCGTGTTCCTTCTTCCGGTGCAGCTTCTTCGGCTGATATGTTCTCTTCACAACAACTGCCTCCTTTCCCATGTGCAATTTCTGCAATCTCAAACTGGAATCCTGTCGAGTTCGGGTGCATCCGCAGCGAATCCGGCAGCATTCTGTGTGTTATACCTGCCGCAATTCCGACTGGCAGCAGCGGCGTGGAATCCCAATGATTGTTCCTTGGGTCGAAAAATTGGCATTCGTGCCCAAATGGGCAGACCAATGTCCGACCTGTTCTATTATAACGAATTTTTCCCATGGTGTCAAGCCTTTTTTTCAAAAAACAGAGAATTTTTTCATTTCAGCAGGGGGCAGCGTGGTTTCGCCTGCATTTTTGTGCATCTCGCACAACGGATTTGACATTTCCACGTGGATTTGTGGAAACCTCTTGCCGCAGCCCGAATGTTTCAAGGAAAAGACTTGATTTTTTCCACAATTCATGTTACAATAAAATAGTATTGCTATCGGCTTTCGTCTGTCCAGAAATGGGAAAATGGCAACAAAAATCCACCCATTCCAACAGAATTTGCTTCGATTTCCCGATTTTTCGGGCAATTTTCCCGTGCCGATGCAGCAGAACATAGAAGAACACTGCACAGACGGCATGCAGTCGAGCCGATGCACCAAAGATTTTCCACAATGTCCCGGCTCCAGCCGCTGCACGCCGCCAAGAAAAGGAGATTACAATGCTATGAATTCATTCGATGAGGTATTCGAACATGTAAAACGATACTGTCTGGAGAAAGGGCAGATCCCGGAGGTTGCAGTCAAACTTTGGATTGATGCCCTCCATCCGGTGGATCTCAGCGGAACGGATGCCGTTTTTACCATTCAGTCCGATTTTCAGCGTTCTGTCATTCTCAGCAACTATGAACCGCTGCTGAAAGAGGCATTTCGCAATATTTTAGGCTTTGATGTCAATCTGGTCATCCGGATTGAAGAAGAATTTGAACCAGAACCGACCCAGACAGAATCTACCGGCTCGGAAGACCTGGCTCTGCGGAATCAGCAGCTGGAAAAGAGCTTTGAAGGGGCAAACTACGAATACACGTTCTCCACGTTCATTGTGGGTCGCTCCAACGAATTTGCCTATGCTGCCTGTACGGCAGTTGCGAAAGAACCGGGCAAGAGTTACAATCCGCTGTTCATCTACGGTCCATCCGGTCTGGGAAAAACACACCTGATGCACGCTATCGCCCACGAAGTCGAACAGCAGCATCCGGATTACAACATCATTTATGTGACCAGTGAAGAATTCGGAAACGACCTGATCAACGGCATCAACCGCAACAACATGGCAAGTTTCCATGACAAATACCGCTCCGCCGATGTCCTGCTGATCGACGATATTCAGTTCTTCAGCGACAAAGACCGGATGCAGGAAGAATTCTTCCATACCTTTAATAAATTACACGCAGAAAACAAGCAGATCGTCATCACGTCCGATAAGCCGCCGAGAGAGCTGAAAACACTGGAAGAACGGATTCGCACCCGGTTTGAATGCGGTCTGATCACCGATATCACCATTCCGGATTTTGAAACCCGCATCGCCATCATCCGCCGCAAGGCAGAACTGCTTGACCTGCACATTCCGGACGATGTAGCAGAATTCATTGCCAACCGCCTGAAAACCAACATCCGGCAGCTGGAAGGGGCAGTGAAAAAGCTGAAAGCTCTGAAGCACTTCGCTGGTTCTCCGCCGTCCATCTCCATGGCACAGAGTGTCATCAAGGACATCCTGAACAACGACCAGCCTGTGCCGATTACTGTAGAAAAAATTATTGCCGAGGTGGCAGATGTCTACGGCGTAACCCCGGAGGAAATCCGCAGCAGCAAACGCTCCGCACAGATTTCCACCGCTCGAAAAGTGGCAACCTATGTTGTCCGGGAAATCACGCAGATGCCGCTGCAGTCCATCGGAACGGAGTTCGGCGGCAGAGATCATTCGACCATTGTCTATGCCATCAATAACATTGAAGCAGGGATGAAACGGGATGCCAATTTAAAGCAATTGGTAGAAGATATCATCAAAAACATCAAAACCAAGACCCATTAAAGGCAAATGGATTGCCGTTTTTTCTTGCCTCATTTTTCCATTTTATGCAAACAAATTTCCAATTTCCGGTTTTGAAAAAACGGCTGCATATTCCACAATATGCAGCCGGATTGTGTCTGTAAAGCCCGTTTTTTCTCGAAAAATGTGCTGATTTCAGCGAAAAAAATGTGCCGATTTCAAGCCATTTTTGCGGTTTTCCACAGACTTTCCGAAGACTTTCAACAGCGTTTTCCACAATTTGTGGAAAGACGGAAATCGCCCGAAATTTCGGAAATTTTTCTGGGTGTCGGAAATCTTTCCCAACCAGTTTTCCACGAAAATCCGATTTTCTGTTTCAACAGTTTCAACATGCGGATTTTTGAAAAATTTTTGCCGTTCGATTTTCCTCAAGTTTTCCACAAAATTTTCAACAAGTTTTTCTTTTCAACTCCACAATCTTTCAACTTTTCAAAATGAGTAATGCGGATTCAACTTTTCCACATGCATTCAACAATTGCACTGTTGAAAAAAAGATCAGCAGATTCGCCATTTTTCTGACTTTTCCACCGTTTCAACAGTCCCTACTACTACTACTAATTTTTTTAATCTTTCTATTCTATCAAAACGACACACACAGAACAGCAAACACCATCGCAACTGTGGAAACTTTCCACAATTTCTAGATGAAACAGACCGGAACAGGGATTCGAATCGCCCATTCCAATAGAAAGGAATCTTTATTATGCAGTTTACTTGTGATCGGCAAGCCCTTTATCAAGCCGTTACCTATGTATCAAAAGGGGTTGCACAAAAATCAACCATCCCTGCCCTGGAGGGCATTCGGATGCAGCTTCGTCCGGGACAGTTACAGCTGACTGGTTACGACCTTGAATTTGGCATTCAGACCAATCTTCCAGTGGACACCCATGACACCGGAGAATTTGTCATTCATGCACGGCTGTTCAGTGAAGCCCTGCGGAGATTCTCCGGCAACACGGTTTTGTTGGAAATCGACAGCCGGTTGGCAGTCACCATGCACTGTGAAGCAACCGAGTTTCACATCTCTGCAATGTCCGCAGAAGATTACCCGTCTTTGCCAGAGCTGGAAATGGAAGATGGACTGACCCTCGAACAGGGAACGTTGCGTTCCATGATCCATCAGACCAGCTATGCAACCTCGCTGAATGAAAACAAGCCTGTCTTCACCGGGGAACTCTTTGAAACCATCGGAGATGAACTGCGGGTCGTTGCCATTGACGGCTATCGGCTTGCCATCCGTACCGAAAAGATTGCAACAAAAGTACCATATCATTTTGTTGTACCAAAGCGGACACTGCTGGAAGTTGCTTCGATGCTGAAAGATGATGCAGAAGCACCATGCGAACTGACTGCAACTCGCAACCACATTGCATTCTCTTTCAATGGCTATCTTGTTTTCTCTCGATTGCTGGAAGGTGAATTTCACAATTATCAGAGCAGCATTCCCAGCGGCTATGAAACAGAAGTCATTTTACAGACTGCTGACTTGATTTCTTGTCTGGAACGGTGCTCGCTGCTGATCAACAGCAAATTCAATGCACCAATTCGCTGTACATTCTCTGATAATCAGTTATATGTCCACTGTGAAACCGGAATTGGTAAGATTCATGATACCATTCCAGCACAGGTAAAAGGTCCAGAAGTTACGATTGGTTTCAATAACCGGTATTTGCTGGAGGCTGCAAAGGCTTCGGACTGTGACCAGATTCGGTTGCAGTTGACAGGTGGCAATCACGTTGCAAAGATGGTGCCAATGCAGGGTGAAAACTTTATCTTCCTGCTGATGCCGATTCAGCTGCGATAAATCCAGTAATCAATCAATAGATAGGCTGTAAGAAATCAGCCGCAGGCAAATGAAAGTTTTTTGGTGCAGCAATTTTTCAAAAATGCTGCCGAGGTGTGGGCGAGTAGCCCACATTTGCGGAGCAAATTCAATTTTGCAGTCTGTTTTCCCTGCTGCAATTGCATTTTTTGAAACTGTCAAATCCGCAATTTTATGATTTGTAAGAAACAAGTTACAAATTCGGACAAGGCAACGGGGCAATTGCAGCATGCTGGCAGGCAAAAGCAGGGGTGGAACCCCCTTTTGCCGGACGCTGAAAATCGGTATTCCTAAGAATGTATTTCGTTGAGATGTTTCGTTGCAACTGTTCCCCCAGAACAGTTGCAAGATAACAGATTATTGCTAAGGTTTCACAAGGCGGAGCGGTCTTGTTCGCCCCGCCTCGAAAAGCTGTCGCTTTTCTCACCACCCGCTCCGTGTGCCAGAAGCATGGCACGGGGATTTCGCTGCCTGCGGGCAGCGATCAGGGCTACTCGCCCTGAACCTCGCCAACATTTTTGAAAAATTGTTGGATCAAAAAACTTTTATTTGCCTGCGGCTCGTTTCTTACAGCCTATCTCTTAAAATAAATCCCATTTTCCACAAGTTTTGAAAAGTCGGTGGAAAACATATTATCAGGAAAGGAAGCAGAACCATGGAAAAAGAACATCTGACGGTTACCATCCACACACCGTTTATCAAACTGGATGCCCTCCTGAAATTCGCTGGTCTGTGCGATACGGGCGGATTCGCCAAAGAATTGGTGCAGCAGGGCGTTGTATCAGTCAATGGCAGCGTTTGCACCATGCGGGGCAAGAAAATCTATCCCAACGATGTCATCACTGTTGATCACTTCGAAGTACAGGTGACTGGAGATTCATGCGACTGACCAGCGTTGCAGCCGATGGCTTCAAGAACCTGAAAGCCGTACAGTTTTCGCCCAGTCCGCATTATAACCTCATTATCGGGGAAAATGCACAGGGAAAGACCAATCTGCTGGAAGCCATCTGGATGATGACCGGCTGCCGCAGCTTTCGGGGCACACGGGAACGGGATTACCTCTGTACAGACGGCACACCGCTGCATGTTGCCATTGCATTCGATGACGGCAGACGAGAACAGGTGCTCACCTGTGACCGTACCTCGCTCAAAGACCGCACATTTACCTGCAACGGCATCCCCATTGAAAAGATGGGGGACTTGTTCCACGCCTTTCACTGCATCGCCTTTACACCGGAAGACTTGGCACTCGTCACGGGAACGCCGGATGTCCGGCGGCAGTTCCTCGATCTGTCGCTTTCTCAGCTGCAACCGCACTGTTTGGAGCTGGTGCGGCGGTATCAACTCATTCTATCGCATCGGAATGCCGTCCTACGGCAGCCTGTAGCGATTTTAGAGCGGGCAGCAGCCTTGGATGTCTGGGACGTACAACTCGCCGCTGTGGGGGCGGAAATCGCCGCTCAGCGTGCATGCTATGTGCAGCAGCTGCAAAAAACAGGAGAACCGCTCTATCAGGAGATTGCTGCTCAGAAAGAACGGCTGCAAATTGCTTACCATGCCAACATCTACGGAGTTGCTCCAGATTTGCCGGAACACGCTGACGCAGCCATGCAGGAGCAGTATCAAAAGCGACTGCTGGCAGCGAGAGAAACCGATTTGCAGCTGGGCTTTACCAGCGTTGGCGTTCACAGGGACGAGCTGACCTTCCAGCTGAACGGACAGCCTGCCCGTACGTTTGGCTCTCAGGGGCAGAAAAAGAGCTTAGCACTGGCTCTCCGCCTCTCTCAGGCGGCATTGTATGCAAAACGCTATCAGGCATCGCCCATTCTGCTGCTGGATGATGTCATGGGCGAACTGGATGCCGGACGGCAACAGGTAGTCTGCACCATCATTCAGGATATGCAAGTCTTTCTCACCACTTGCCATGCAGAATCCTTGATTGCAGCAGTGGACGGGGAACGGCTCTACCTGAAAAACGGACAGATGCAGACCCCATAAAAACAGCGAAAAACAGCCGAATGACCGGCATATTTTTTCATTCTCATGCTACACTTTTAATAAATATAACCGTAAAGCAGGAACACGCCATTCTGACAAAACCAGTCGGCGTGGCTCGCCGAACTTTTCCACAAACTGTTGAAAAGCCTGTGGAAAAGTCCGTCAGACGGGGCGGTCATCCTGCAAAAAACGGCAGAATTTCGGGACATCCGGCATTCTGCAACAGGAGGAAACATTCATGACAGAAGAACGAAAAGAACAGGATCTTCAGTATGATGCCAACCAAATTCAGGTATTGGAGGGACTGGAGGCAGTCCGGAAGCGTCCGGGTATGTACATCGGTTCAACGGGTGCGAAGGGGTTGCATCATCTGGTCTACGAAATCGTAGACAATGCCATTGACGAAGCCCTTGCTGGATACTGTACAGAAATCGTGGTAGAACTGCTGCCGGACGATGTGGTACGGGTTGCCGACAACGGCAGAGGGATTCCAGTTGGAATTCACCCGAAAGAGGGCATCTCTGCGGCAACCGTTGTTTATACGATTCTCCACGCTGGCGGTAAGTTCGGCGGCGGCGGTTACAAAGTTTCCGGCGGTCTGCACGGCGTTGGTGCATCCGTTGTCAATGCCCTTTCAGAATGGCTGGAATTGACCGTTCGGAATGGGGAACATATCTACTTCCAACGATTTGAACGGGGCAATTACAGCAAGCCGCTCGAACAAATCGGAGATACTACCGAAACTGGTACAGAAGTTCGCTTTAAGGCAGACGGCGAAATTTTTGAACATACCGTCTATGACTATGAAGTGCTGCTGAAGCGGCTGCGGGAACAGGCATTTTTGAACGCTGGCATTCGCATTGTCTTTCGGGATTTGCGGAATGCAGACGCTCCACGGGAAGAAATCCTGCATTATGAGGGCGGCATTCGGCAGTTCGTGGAACACATCCACAAGACCCGTGGTTTGACTTCGCTGTCCGGTGATGTGATTTATATCAGCGGAATGGAAGGCGATGCAATGGCAGAAATCGCCTTGCAGTACAATGACAGCTACAATGAACTGGTGCTGTCATTCGCCAACAATATTCACACAGTGGATGGCGGTACGCACGAAGTTGGTTTTAAGAATGCCCTGACGAAAGTCATGAACGAATATGGCAAGAAGTTCAATCTCCTGAAAGACAACACCCGCTTGCTGGGCGATGATGTGCGGGAAGGATTGACTGCCATTATCTCCGTTAAGCTGACGGAATGCGAATTTGAGGGACAAACCAAGGGCAGACTAGGCAACCCAGCCGTGAAACCGTTTATTGAAAAGCTGGTAACAGAAAAGCTCATGAATTTCCTCGAAGAAAACCCAGCAGTTGCAAGAGCCATCTTTGACAAGAGTATCTCGGCACAGAAAGCGAGAGAAGCTGCCAAAAAGGCACGGGATTTGACCCGTAGAAAGTCAGCAATGAACAATGTTTCTCTGCCGGGCAAGCTGGCTGACTGCTCGGAACGGGGCGTAGATGGCACGGAAATTTACATTGTCGAAGGGGATTCCGCAGGTGGTTCTGCAAAAGAGGGTAGAGATCGCCGCTATCAGGCAATCCTGCCGCTTTGGGGCAAGATGCTGAACGTGGAAAAGGCTCGGATTGACAAGGTCTATGGCAACGAAAAATTGATGCCAATTGTCACCGCTCTGGGCACGTCCATCGGCGAAGATTTCGACCTCTCCAAGCTGCGGTATGGAAAAGTCATCATCATGGCGGATGCCGACGTGGACGGCTCCCATATCCGAACCCTGCTCCTGACGTTCTTCTTCCGCTTTATGCGTCCGCTGATTACCAACGGCAATATCTACATCGCCCAGCCGCCGCTGTTTAAGGTTTCCAAGGGCAAAAAGTTCCGTTATGCCTTCGATGAAGCGGAACGGGATGCATACATTGCAGAATTTGCCCAGGGTGACAGCAATACCAAAATCAACGTCCAGCGTTACAAAGGCTTAGGGGAGATGAGTTCGGAGCAGCTGTGGGAGACCACCATGAATCCGGAGACTCGGAGCATGCTGCAAGTATCGCTGGAGGATGCGGAACTGGCAGATGAGATTTTCACGATTCTGATGGGTGACCAGGTAACGCCCCGGAAGCAGTTCATCGAAACGAATGCACGCTATGTGCAGAATCTGGATATTTAAGCGAACAGGAGGGGAGGACACATGGCACAGAAAGCGTTTTCGATTTCGCAGACACCGCCGTACACAATCCCAGCGGAGCTTTATGACGAAGCATACCGTCTGTACCAGCGGAAGTATCTGCTATGGAAGAATTGGCTCTTAGAGGGCATTCTGACGCTTCTGACAGTCGATTTCATTGTAACCGCTGTGAAAGACCCAAGCAATGGGCTGACATACTTTCTGATGGTGCTGTGCGTGGTACTGCTGGCACTGCTCATTTTTCATCCGCTGCGGATTCGCAGACGGGTGATGGATGCGGTGAAAGAGATGGGAGAATTGCCCTATGTGGCAGCTCTCTCGGAACAGGAAATTGTGATTCAGACTTTGACAGAGGGCGAGCAGGGCGAAGAAATTCCGCCGACGGTGTTGGAATATGACGAAAAGATGCAGATTTGGGAGGCAGAACCGTTCTTCTTAATCTGTGAGGGAAAGGAACGGTTCTATGTTTTGCCGAAGAAAGCGTTGTACGATGAGCAGATTTTTGCAATGCGGCGGTTTTTGCGGCAGAAGCTGGGAAAGCGATTCCATTCGAATTTTTGACCAAAACAGAACTGTTTCACGTGAAACAAAAAAATTTCGAGCCGCAGGCAACTGCGGTCGAGCTGGCTCAGCTCGGCGAAGGGTGATTCCCCACAGTGTGGGGAAATGTCCCGAAGGGACAAAGGGGCGGGGCATCCTCTAAACAGGAGGGCAAGCTGCCCTCCCTAACAGAGGTGTTGATTAGACAGTATTGCAATCTAAAAGAAGTAAGTAAATGCTGTTCGCCGTTCAAGGAGCAAAAAAACTTCCTGAAAACAATAATCTAAGAAAGATTCATAATCAATTCGGACAACGCAACCACTGGCGAACAGTACAAAGGCAAAGAGCGAAGCGATTTTGCCGAACCGTACGCAATTTGTTTTCCAAGAGCATTGTTTCACATGAAACAATAGAATGCCTGCCAAACGTACAGGGAATTTGCAGGATGAAAAATAGGTTGGGTCATCTGTGCGGAGCACAGAAACAAAAAGTTTTTTGATCCAGCAATTTTTCAAAAATGCTGGCGAGGTTCAGGGCGAGTAGCCCTGATCGCTGCCCGCAGGCAGCGAAATCCCTGTGCCATGCTTTTGGCACACGGAGCGGGTGGTGAGAAAAGCGACAGCTTTTCGAGGCGGGGCGAACAAGACCGCTCCGCCTTGTGAAACCGGAACGGGAAACAAGTGTTTTGCAACTGTTCCGGGGGAACAGTTGCAACGAAATGTTTCACGTGAAACATTTCGAAATTGCTTCTAGGGAAACCACCTGAATCCGGTTCGGCAAGGCTGGGGCACATCCCCAGCTTGCCTGGGAATCGCAATTGCCCCTGAAACCTTGTATTTCATTACAACCTTTAGACTTTAAAGGCAATTGCGATTCTTCCGATTGCTTTTTAGATTTTTGTTTTGTTTCACGGTGCAGTTTCAATTTGCTTCGCAAATGTGGGCTGCTCGCCCATGCCTCGGCAGCATTTTTGAAAAACTGCTGCACCGAAAAACTTTTTATTCGCCTGCGGCTCGTTGCTTGCAGTCATGTGATTTTGGTGCAATGTTTCATGTGAAACACTCTGAATTGCTCCTAGAAAAACTACCCGAAACTGGTTCGGCAAGGCTGGGGCACATCCCCAGCTTGCCTGGGAATCGCAATTGCCCCTGAAACCTTGTATTTCATTACAACCTTTAGACTTTAAAGGCAATTGCGATTCTTCCGATTTTCTCTTAGATTTTTGTTTTGTTTCACGGTGCAGTTTTGATTTGCTTCGCAAATGTGGGCTACTCGCCCACACCTCGGCAGCATTTTTGAAAAACTGCTGCACCGAAAAACTTTTCGTTCGCCTGTGGCTCGTTGCTTGCAGTCATGCGATTTTGATGCAGTGTTTCACGTGAAACGTTCTGAAAATTGCTTCTAGAGAAAACGGTCTTCCACATCCGGCAAAAGGGGGTTCCACCCCTGCTTTTGCCTGCCAGCGTGCTGCAATTGCCCCGTTGCCTTGTCTGAATTTGCAACTTGTTTCACAAAGACAATCAAACTGCGAATTGGCAAGTTTCAAAAAGTGCAATTGCAGCAGGAAAAACAGACTGCAAAATCAAATTTGCTTCGCAAATGTGGGCTGCTCGCCCACACCTCGGCAGCATTTTTGAAAAACTGCTGCACCGAAAAACTTTTTATTCGCCTGCGGCTCGTTGCTTGCAGTCATGCGATTTTGGTGCAATGTTTCATGTGAAACACTCTCAGGATGCACATTCAACAAGTTTTGAAAAAACGGTGGAAACTAGCATGATTCATGATGCTTATATCGACACCGTGTTTCATAGAAAAAATTCATAAACCATTTGACCGATTGAATTTCAATAAAAGGTGGCTGAAAACCAATGAATGAGGAAAAAACAACCGCACTCGAAAATCGAGACGGAAAAATTACGCCAGTCGATATCGGGCAGGAAATGCAGAAATCCTTCTTGGAATATGCAATGTCCGTTATCGTGGCAAGAGCCTTGCCAGATGTACGAGATGGCTTGAAACCTGTACACCGCCGGATTCTCTACACGATGTATGAAAACAACCTGACTCCAGACCGCCCGTACCATAAGTGTGCGGATACAGTTGGTTCTGTACTGGGACGCTATCATCCACACGGTGATGCATCTGTCTATGATGCTCTGGTACGTCTGGCACAGAATTTCTCTCTGCGATATGTGCTGGTAGATGGACAAGGAAACTTTGGTTCTGTGGATGGTGACCCTCCGGCAGCTTATCGTTATACCGAAGCAAGAATGTCTAAAATCGCCTTGGAAATGCTGACAGATATTCAGAAAGAAACCGTTCCGTTCGTTCCGAACTATGACGAACGATTGAAAGAACCGGCAGTGTTGCCATCTCGTTACCCGAACCTGTTGGTAAACGGTTCAACGGGTATTGCCGTTGGTATGGCAACCAATATTCCACCGCACAACCTCGGCGAAGTCATTGACGGCATTTTGCTGTTGATGGAACAGCCAGACTGCACGCTTGAAGAATTGATGCAGTGCATCAAAGGGCCGGATTTCCCGACAGGCGGTATTATTATGGGCTACGCTGGGATGCGGGCAGCCTATGCAACCGGACGGGGGAAGATTACCCTGCGAGGCAAGACTTCCTTTGAAACCGTTCGGGGACGGGAAAGCATTATCATCACCGAAATCCCGTATATGGTCAATAAGGCAAGACTGGTTGAAAGCATTGCTGACCACGCCAAGGATAACCGTATTGAGGGCATTTATCATATTCAGGACGAGTCCAGCCGAGAGGGAATGCGGGTCGTTATTGAACTGAAAAAAGATGCAAATCCACAGATTGTTCTGAATAAGCTGTTCAGTTATACGCAGTTGCAGGATACCATAGGGGTCAATCTGCTGGCACTGGTCAACGGCGAACCAAAGGTTTTGACCTTGAAGCAGATTCTCGAACAGTATCTGCAATTCCAAGTAGAAGTGATTACGAACCGGACAAAGTACGAGCTGAAAAAAGCCGAAAAACGAGCACATCTGTTGCAAGGCTTTGTCGTTGCCATTGACCACATTGATGAAGTCATTGCCATCCTGCGGAGCAGCCGAACGGTTGCAGAGGGCAAGCAACGCCTGATGGAACGGTTTAAAGATATGGATTTGACGGCTCTGCTCGATCGGGCACAGTATGACACAGAAAAGTATCAGATGGAACAGCAGATTGGCTTGTCTGATGAACAGGCAGATGCGATTGTGCAGATGCGGTTGGGACAGCTGACCGGAATGGAACGGCAGAAAGTGACCGATGAACTGTATCAGATTCTGGCGAAAATTTCGGATTATCTGGATATTCTGTCCGATGAACAGCGTGTTTACGGCATTATTCGGGAAGATTTGGAGAGCATTCGCAACCGGTTCGGCGACCCACGGCGGACACAAATTGAAATGGTAGATGGCGAAGTAGATATTGAGGATTTGATTCCGGTGGAAGACTGCGTTGTTACCTTTACGGAAAGCGGTTATATGAAGCGGATGCCGGTAGATGTCTATAAGACCCAGCGGAGAGGCGGCCGTGGCGTCAGCGGTATGAAACAGCGGGAAGCCGATTTTGTCAATGAAATGTTTATCAGTTCCACGCATGACCATATTCTGTTTATCAGTAACTATGGGATGATGTATCGGCTGAAATGCTATGAAATTCCGGAAGGCTCAAAGGCATCCAGAGGATTCAACATTGTCAACCTGCTGCCGTTGAAAGAGGGCGAGAAAATCGCTGCAATGCTGCGGACAAAGGACTTTGACGAGGGCAAATATCTGGTAACCGTTACCCGTCAGGGTAAGATTAAGCGGACAGCATTGCCAGCGTATAAGAATGTCCGGAAGAATGGTCTGATTGCGGTTGGACTGGAAGAAGGCGATGAAATCGCTGGTGTTCGGCTGACAGACGGCTCTGCACGGCTCTTTGTGGCAACCAAGCACGGCATGATTATCCGGATGGAAGAAACTTGCATTCGTCCGCAGGGCAGAAGTGCACACGGTGTAAAGGCAATTACATTGCGAGAAGGCGATGTGGTTGTTTCCATGGCAAGAGAACGGGCAGGGGCTTCCTTGCTGACTGTAACAGAAAATGGTTATGGTAGACGAAGCGAACTGGAACAGTACCGAATTCAGAACCGTGGCGGCTATGGTTTGCAGAACTATAAGGTCGATGCAGAACGTGGCATGGTCTGCGGAATTAAGGTTGTTGATGAAACAGACGATATTCTGTTGATTTCTACAGATGGCATTGTAATTCGGGTATACTGTGCAGATATTCGTCTGATGGGACGGACTGCAAAGGGTGTTCGGATTATGCGAGTAACCGATGAAAATCAGGTGGTTGCATTCAGCCGGACAGAACACGATGAAACAGAAGCGTGCAGTCAGATTGAAGAAACGGCAGAGGATGCCGTAGAAACTGCACCGGAAGACCCAACGGATTTGCCGGAAGCAACAGAAGAAACGAACGAATAAATTTGCAGAGCGGTTCAAAAATTCGAGTCGCAGGCAAAAGCGGTCGAGCTGGCTCAGCTCGGCGAGGTGGATTGTTAAGGAGGGCAAGCTGCCCTCCTTAACGAAGGTTTTGATTAGATGGTATTGAAATCTAAGAGAAACAAAGTGAACTGCTGTTCACCATTCTAAAAACAGAAAAAATTCAGAAAAACCGAAATCTGAGAAAGATTCATAACCAATTCGGACAACACAACCACTGGCGAACAGCACAAAGGCAGACAGCGAAGCGATTCTGCCGAGCCGCACGCAATTGGTTTTCCTAAGAGCATTGTTTCATGTGAAACAATACAGAACGACTATCAAGGATATTTGCAGGATGAAAAATAGGTTGGATCATCTGTGCGGAGCACAGAAACGAAAAGTTTTTTGATCCAGCAATTTTTCAAAAATGCTGGCGAGGTTCAGGGCGAGTAGCCCTGATCGCTGCCCGCAGGCAGCGAAATCCGTGTGCCATGCTTTTGGCACACGGAGGGGGTGGTGAGAAAAGCGAAAGCTTTTCGAGGCGGCGAACAAGACCGCCCCGCCTTGTGAAACTGGAACGGGAAACAAGTATCTTGCAACTGTTCCGGGGGAACAGTTGCAACGAAATGTTTCACGGGAAACATTTCGAAATTGCTTCTAGGGAAACCATCTGAATCCGGTTCGGCAAGGCTGGGGCACATCCCCAGCTTGCCTGGGAATCGCAATTGCCCCTGAAACCTTGTATTTCATTACGACCTTTAGACTTTAAAAGCAATTGCGATTCTTCCGATTGATTCTTAGATGTTTGTTTTATCTCATGGTGCAGTTTCGATTTGCTCCGCAAATGTGGGCTACTCGCCCACACTTCGGCAGCATTTTTGAAAAACTGCTGCACCGAAAAACTTTTTAGTTGCCTGCGGCTCGTTGTTTGCAGCCAAGATTGTCTTATTTTGATGTGATGTTTCACGTGAAACATTCTGAAATTGCTCCTAGGGAAACCACCCGAAACCGGTTCGGCAAGGCTGGGGCACATCCCCAGCTTGCCTTGGGAATCGCAATTGCCCCTGAAACCTTGTATCTCATTACAACCTTTAGACTTTAAAAGCAATTGCGATTCTTCCGATTACTTCTTAGATGTTTGTTTTATCTCATGGTGCAGTTTCGATTTGCTCCGCAAATGTGGGCTACTCGCCCACACCTCGGCAGCATTTTTGAAAAACTGCTGCATCGAAAAACTTTTTCGTTGCCTGCGGCTCTTAGTTTGCAGTCAAGATTATTCTATTTTAATGCAGTGTTTCACGTGAAACATTGCATATTTCTCCATCAAATGTTCTGAAAGGATGTGACCACCCATGGAAACCATTGCTGCCATTGCAACCCCACACGCTGCCGGCGGAATCTCCGTCATTCGAATTTCTGGCGATCAGGCATTTGCCGTTGCAGACCGGATTTTCCATTCTGATTTCGGAAAAATCCCCTCCAAAATGGCAGGGTATACTTGTGCCTATGGCACACTTGCCAACTTAGATGACGGCATTCTGACCGCTTTCCGTGCACCGCACAGCTATACGGGCGAGGACGTTGTAGAATTGTCCTGTCATGGCGGAATTTATCTCACACAGCAGATTTTAGACGCTGTTCTGCACGCCGGTGCAGTTCCGGCACAGCCGGGCGAATTTACGAAACGGGCATTCTGTAACGGCAAACTCTCCCTTACGCAGGCAGAAGCGGTGATGGATGTCATTGCAGCTTCTGGCAGCCGAGAATTACAGTTTGCCAACGCCATGCGAGAAGGAGCAATGGTTCGTCGGGTGCATGCCGTACAAGAGCAGCTGGTAACAGTTCTGAGCGGTCTTGCAGCATGGGCGGACTATCCGGAAGAGGATTTGCCGGAAGTTGCTCCGGAAGCCCTGCAAACCTCCTTGCAACAGATTCAGCAGGATTTGCAGCAGCTGCTGCAAACCAGAGATTATGGTCGGATTTTGAAATCTGGTGTGCTGACCGTCATTGCAGGGAAGCCGAATGTCGGAAAATCTACACTGTTCAATCTGCTCTCTGGATGTGAACGCAGCATTGTTACAGAAATTGCCGGAACAACACGAGATGTTGTAGAAGAATGCGTGCGGCTGGGAGAAGTTACGCTGCGGTTGTCGGATACTGCCGGACTGCGGGAAACAGAAGACCGCATTGAACAAATCGGTGTGCGGATTGCCAAGGAAAAGCTGGAACAGGCAGACTTGATTCTTGCCGTGTTTGACAGTCGGCAACCGTTGACAGAAGAAGACTGGGCACTGCTTGAACAGGTGAAAAGTCGTCCGGTCATTGTCATTCTGAATAAGAGCGATGCCGGAACAGCACAGATTACACCGGAACAGTTGCCGGATTTCCCGTATTGTATTACAATGTCTGCAAAGGCTGGCAGTGGGTTAACCGAACTGGAGGCAGCTGTAAAGGGACTGTTTGACCGGGGCGATGTTACGCCGGAACTGGGAATTTTGGCGAATGCTCGACAGACCGCATGTGCAGAAACTGCCTTGCAGATGGTGGCAGATGCCTTGCAAGCGTTGCAGAGTGGGGAATTGCTGGATGCAGTGACCGTATTACTGGACGAAGCAGCACAGGCGTTGATGACCTTGACAGGAGAACGGGTAACAGAGGCAGTTGTAGAAGAAGTATTCCGGCATTTCTGCGTTGGAAAATAAGAGATTGTGAAAGGGAAACGAGCCGCAGGCAAAAGCGGTCGAGCTGGCTCAGCTCGGCGGAGGAGGGTGATTTCCCACAGTGTGGGGAAATGTCCCGAAGGGACAAAAGGGCAGGGCATCTTCTAAAATGGAGGGCAAGCTGCTCTCCTAAGAGCAATGTTTCACATGAAACAATTCGTGAAAATAAGCTGTTTTTCCATGTCGGCTGCAATTACCGAGCCGCAGGCAAATAAAAGTTTTTTGATCCAACAATTTTTCAAAAATGTTGGCGAGGTTCAGGGCGAGTAGCCCTGATCGCTGCCCGCAGGCAGCGAAATCCCCGTGCCATGCTTTTGGCACACGGAGGGGGTGGTGAGAAAAGCGATAGCTTTTCGAGGCGGGGCGAACAAGACCGCACCGCCTTGTGAGACCTTATCGGAAAACAAATATTTTCCAACTGTTCCAGTGGAACAGTTGGAACGGAAAACTTTTCTGAAAGTCCTGCTCTTAGAGAAAACGGTCTTCAACGTCCGGCAAAAGGGGGTTTCACCCCTGCTTTTGCCTGCCAGCGTGCAGCAATTGCCCCGTTGCCTTGTTCGAATTTGCAACTTGTTTCACAAAGGCAATCAAATTGCGAATTGGAAAGTTTCAAAAGATGCAATTGCAGCAGGGAGAACTTGTTGCAAAATAATTTGCTTCGCAAATGTGGGCTGCTCGCCCACACCTCGGCAGCATTTTTGAAAAACTGCTGCACCGAAAAACTTTCAGTTGCCTGCGGCTTGTTGCTTGGAAACGATGCTTCTAGGGAAACCGATCTTCCACATCCGGCAAAAGGGGGTTCCACCTCTGCTTTTGCCTGCCAGCGTGCAGCAATTGCCCCGTTGCCTTGTCCGAATTTGCAACTTGTTTCACAAAGGCAATCAAATTGCGAATTGGCAAGTTTCAAAGAATGCAATTGCAGCAGGGAGAACTTGTTGCAAAATAATTTGCTTCGCAAATGTGGGCTGCTCGCCCACACCTCGGCAGCATTTTTAAAAAACTGCTGCACCGAAAAACTTTTAGTTGCCTGCGGCTTGTTGCTTGGAAACGATGCTTCTAGGGAAACCGATCTTCCACATCCGGCAAAAGGGGGTTCCACCCCTGCTTTTGCCTGCCAGCGTGCAGCAATTGCCTCGTTGCCTTGTCCGAATTTGCAACTTGTTTCACAAAGGCAATCAAATTGCGAATTGGAAAGTTTCAAAAAGTGCAATTGCTGCAGGGGGAACTTGTTGCAAAATCTAATTTGCTTCGCAAATGTGGGCTGCTCGCCCACACCTCGGCAGCATTTTTAAAAAACTGCTGCACCGAAAAACGTTTCGGTTGCCTGCGGCTCGGTTCTTACAGCCAGCATGCAAATAAGTTTGTTTCCCAGTCAACCATACTTTCCACAAGTTTTGAAAAAATGGTTGAAACAAATAAAATAAATAATTATATTTGAAATGTTCGCCTGCATAGATGCATACAGGTGATGCAAAAAAGGAGATTACCAATGTACGAGATGGAATCTTATACGGTTGCAGTCATTGGTGCCGGTCATGCCGGCGTTGAAGCAGCACTTTCCTGTGCAAGAATGGGCTGCAAAACCGTATTATTTACAATTTCTCTAGACCAGATTGCCAACATGCCCTGCAATCCGTCCATCGGCGGAACGGCAAAAGGGCATTTGGTACGGGAAATTGATGCCCTCGGCGGTGAAATGGGTAAGGCAGCCGATGCTTGCTTCCTGCAAAGCCGTATGCTAAACCGGGGAAAGGGGCCGGCTGTCCACAGCCTTCGGGTGCAGGCAGACCGTGTTCGGTATCATAATTATATGAAGCAAGTCTGCGAACAGACTGAAAACCTGTATATCAAACAGGCGGAAGTCGCAGAAATTCTGGTGGAAGATGGTGCTGTCTGCGGCGTTGTCACCACACTGGGGGCAAAGTATGCCGTAAAGGCTGCCATTGTTGCCACTGGAACGTATCTGAACGGTAGAATTCACGTTGGAACGGTTTCCTATGAGAGCGGCCCAGACAGTGCCCTGCCGAGCCGTGCACTGGGGAAGAGTTTGCAGGCATTGGGTTTGCCGCTCCGGCGGTTTAAGACCGGAACACCTTGTCGGGTACACAGCAGAAGCATTGACTTCGACCGGATGGAACCGCAGGACGGCGATGCAGAAATTGTGCCGTTTTCGTTCGCAACACCACGGGAAGGCTTACACAATACAGTTCGCTGCTATATTACTTATACGAACGCAGAAACCCATCGCATTATTCGGGAAAACCTGAACCGTTCGCCACTGTTTACCGGACAGATTTCCGGCATTGGCCCTCGGTACTGCCCATCCATTGAAACAAAAATTGTACGGTTCGCAGAGAAAGAACGCCATCAGCTGTTTGTTGAACCAATGGGGATGCAGACAGAAGAATATTATCTGCAAGGGATGTCATCTTCGCTGCCAGAAGATGTGCAGCTTGCATTCCTGCGGACGATTCGGGGCTTGGAACATGTAGAAATCATGCGTCCAGCTTATGCGATTGAATATGATTGCGTAGACCCAACAGCCCTGCGTCCAACGCTGGAAACAAAACAGATTCATGGCTTGTATGGGGCTGGGCAGTTTAACGGCTCTTCTGGCTATGAAGAAGCTGCAGCACAGGGAATTGTTGCCGGAATCAACGCTGCTTTGCAGGCACAGAACAAACCGCCGATGATTCTGGATCGGGCAAGTTCTTATATTGGAACGCTGGTCGATGACTTGGTAACAAAGGGCTGTGAAGACCCATATCGAATGATGACTTCCAGAAGTGAATATCGGCTGGTTCTGCGGCAAGATAACGCAGATTTCCGGTTGATGCCGATTGGTTATAAAGTCGGACTGCTGCCGGAGGCACGGTATCAGGAGATGTTGAAAAAGTACGAACTAGTCGAAACGGAGAAGCAGCGATTGTTGAAAACAAATGTTGCTCCGTCGGATGCTTTCAACAAGTTTTTAACAGAACACGAAACAGCACCGCTTTCCACAGGCTGTAAGCTGGCAGATTTGATTCGCCGTCCACAATTAAACTATGCATTGTTGAAACCGTTCGATGTAGAACGTCCGGATTACCCGTTAGAAATTGGAGAACAAGTGGAAATTCAGTTGAAATACGAGGGCTATATTGAAAAGCAAATGGCACAGATTGCCCGAATGCGGAAACTGGAGGAAAAATCTCTGCCGGAAACAGTGGATTATACGCAAATTCGGGGGTTACGGCTGGAAGCAGCAGAAAAATTGAATGCACACCGTCCGGCAAATATCGGGCAGGCAAGCCGGATTTCCGGCGTATCGCCAGCAGATATCTCCGTGTTATTGGTGTGGGAAACCGCCTTGCAGAAAGGAGAACAGCCATCATGAAATGGGAACGTGCGGAAAAAATGTTCGCCCACAGCGGACTGTCCTTGACAGAAGGACAATTTCATCAGTTTTCAACGTATCAAGAAATTTTGGTGGAAACCAACCGCCGAATGAACCTCACAACCATCACGGAAGATGCAGAAGTCTGGAGAAAACATTTTCTGGACAGCTGTCTGCCGTTTCAGTATGTTGAGATTCCAAAAGGAGCAGCGATGATTGACGTGGGAACAGGGGCAGGCTTTCCGGGCATTCCCATGCGGATTTTACGACCGGACTTGCGGCTGACGATGCTGGACAGCCTGCAAAAGCGGGTGCATTTTCTGGAATCCGTCTGCCAGGCGTTACAAATTCCAGTGCACTGCGTGCATGCAAGGGCAGAATTTGGTGGAAAACAGCCGGATTTACGAGAACAATTTGATGTTGCGTGTGCGAGAGCCGTGGCAGCAATGCCGCTGCTGTGTGAATATTGCTTGCCGTTTGTAAAAGTTGGCGGAATGTTTTTGGCATTAAAAGGGCCGAATGAAACGGTAGAAGATGCCATGGAGCATGTGAAACGGCTGGGCGGAGAACTGGAAGAAACATTTTTGTATTCGCTGGAGCAGAATGAAGCACGGCGGTTATTTGTGATTCGGAAGGTTCGGGAAACGCCGAAGCAATATCCACGTTCGCCGAAGCAGTTGCAAAACCGGAAACATTCATCATAAATAATAGAGAATCTAGAATAGGAAACGGAATAAAATGCGAGCCACAGGCAAATAAAAAGTTTTTCGGTGCAGCAGTTTTTCAAAAATGCTGCCGAGGTGTGGGCGAGTAGCCCACATTTGCGAAGCAAATTGTATTCGCAACAAGTGATTCCTGCTGCAATTGCATTTTTAAAAGCTGTCCAATTCAAACAAAGTTGAATCATGAGAATCAAGGCTGTAAATTCCAACAAGGCAACGGGGCAATTGCAGCATACTGGCAGGCAAAAGCAGGGGTGGAACCCCCTTTTGCCGGATGCTGAAGATTGTTTTTTCTAAGAATCATTCTTGTCATGTTTTATATGAAACATTGCTAGTCATTTAAAAATACGAGCCACAGGCAAATAAAAAGTTTTTCGGTGCAGCAGTTTTTCAAAAATGCTGCCGAGGTGTGGGCGAGCAGCCCACATTTGCGAAGCAAATTGTATTCGCAACAAGTGATTCCTGCTGCAATTGCATTTTTAAAAGCTGTCCAATTCAAACAAAGTTGAATCATGAGAATCAAGGCTGTAAATTCAGACAAGGCAACGGGGCAATTGCAGCATGCTGGCAGGCAAAAGCAGGGGTGGAACCCCCTTTTGCCGGATGCTGAAGATTGTTTTTTCTAAGAATCATTCTTGTCATGTTTCATGTGAAACATACTCTTAGGAAAATCACCTGAATCCGGTTCGGCAGAATCGCTTCGCTGTCTGCCTGTGTGCTGTTCGCCGGTGGTTGCGTTGTCCGAATTGCATATGAATGTTTTTTAGATTACAGTTTGCTTGAAGTTCTTTGTTTTCAAGATGGCGAACAGCATTTGCCGATTTCTCTTAGATTTCAATATCATTCATTGCAACCTCTGTTAGGGAGGACAGCTTGTCCTCCATTTTAGAAGATGCCCTGCCCTTTTGTCCCTTCGGGACATTTCCCCACACTGTGGGGAATCACCCTCCTCCGCCGAGTTGAGCCAGCTCGACCGCAGTTGCCTGCGGCTCGTTTTTTCATCCATTTCGCATCAGAAAAGCTTTTTATTCCAACGCAGCGTTTCACGTGAAACATTTCTCATTTTTATTCCTTGAAAATCACTCAAAAAATAGAAAAAGTCTACCAATTTTGCAACACTTTGTAGAATTTCAGAAGAATTTTTCGGATTTTTACGAAATAGCATTGCAAAATTTCACCATTTCGTGTAAAATAGTAAAGCAGTGTCCGCTGTTGAGTGGACACAAATACATTTTTTTAGAAACCAATCGACAGAAATAAACAGGGGAGGAAGCAGCAAACGCATGAAAATTACCGGAATTATTTGTGAATACAATCCACTGCACAACGGACATCTTTATCAGATTCAGCAGGTGCGGAAAAATGGGGCTGAAGCCATTGTTGCGGTCATGAGCGGAAACTTTATGCAGCGGGGCGATGTTGCCGTGATGGATAAGTTTACACGTGCAAAACTGGCAGTGGAATCCGGCGTGGATTTGGTGATTGAATTGCCCGTACCATATGCCGTTGCACCGGCAGAGGTGTTTGCATTGGGCGGCGTTGCTCTGCTTTCTGCATTGCCGAATGTGACAGAAATTTCATTCGGAAGTGAGTGCGGAGATTTGGAACTGCTCCGGCAGGCGGCAGATGCTTGTTACCTCTGTAAGACCGAATATCGGGATGTGATGCAGGATTTCCTGAAACAGGGTCATCCCTATCCGGAAGTCTTGATGCATATGGTGGAACAGCTCTATGGGACAGAAGTTGCAGAAGTGCTGCTCGAACCAAATAACACGTTAGCAGTAGAATACCTGAACGCTATGCATACGCTGAAAAGTTCGCTTGAACCCTATACCGTACAACGTCGTGGGGCAGGACATCACAGCTTACTGCTGGGCGAAGAGCGACCAGAAGAGGGAACAGCTGGAATTGCCAGTGCAACTTATATTCGGAACTGTATTCAAAATGGTGTTGACTGTCGGCGAACCGTTCCGGAATACTGTTACCAGACCTTGCAGGAGATGGAAGAAGCCGGACAGATTGCAGATATTCATTATTTGGAGCGAATTTTGCTCTATCAGCTGCGGACAACTTCCGCAGAGAATTTGAGAACGATTGCAGAAATCGGGCAGGGGTTGGAGCATCGCCTTTATCAGGCTCGTTCCGCCACCAGTTTGGAAAATTTGCTGGAAATTCTGCAAACAAAACGCTATCCATTGGCACGGCTGCGGCGGATTTTGATTCATGTTCTGCTGGATATCCGGAAAAGCGATACCAAGGGCTTACCGCCATATGGTCGAATTTTGGCGTTTAACGATATGGGACGGCAGATTTTGCGGTGTTCTAAGGATAGCCGAGGAATTCCGTTCTCGCATTCGCTGAAAGAATTGAGTAAGTTGAATCCGGCAGCAAGTCGCTGTGCATCGCTGGATGCAAAGGCAACCGATATTTTTTATTTGGCGATGCCGGAGGTTGGAACGGCAGCAATGGACTACCGCCGAAAGACAGAGCCGCCGAAACCGATGGAATCAGCGGAAGAAGAGCCGACTGCATGAGAAAAAACCGTTCCGAGAGGGGCGGTTTTTTGTTTCATTGGAAGTGGCATAAGCAGTATAGTTGCTGGGAGCGAGCCGCAGGCAAATAAAAAGTTTTTCGGTGCAGCAGTTTTTCAAAAATGCTGCCGAGGTGTGGGCGAGTAGCCCACATTTGCGAAGCAAATCAAAACTGCACCATGAAATAAAGCAAAAATCTAAGAGAGAATTGAAAGAATCGCAATTGCCTTCAAAATCAGAAGGTTGTAATAAGAGTCAAGGTTTCAGGGGCAATTGCGATTCCCAAGGCAAGCTGGGGATGTGCCCCAGCCTTGCCGAACCGGATGCAATTGGTTTCCCAAGTGCAATGTTTCACATGAAACATTACAAAAACTGCTCTTAGGAAAAACGATTTTCAGCGTCCGGCAAAAGGGGGTTCCACCCCTGCTTTTGCCTGCCAGCGTGCTGCAATTGCCCCGTTGCCCTGTCTGAATTTGCAACTTGTTTCATAAAAGCACCCAATTCCGAATTGGGAAGTTTCAAAAAGTGCAATTGCAGCAGGGAAGCCAGAGATTGCAAAATTTCGTTTGCTCCGCAAATGTGGGCTGCTCGCCCACACCTCGCCAACATTTTTGAAAAATTGTTGGATCAAAAAACTTTTTATTTTGCCTGCGGCTCATCTCACCAGCCACCACCAAATCCTGCCCCTTCTCAGCCTATTTTAAGGTTCTGATGTTATACTAAAATGGAATGTAGAAAGGAGATGCCTTGCTTTATGAACCTCTTAATCGTAGAAGACGAAGTACAGCTTGCCGATGCCCTCGCTGAAATCTTACAGCGGAATAAATACCATGTCGATACCGTCTATAACGGCGAAGACGGCTTGCATTATGCCAGCACTGGCATTTATGATTGTATTGTTTTGGACATCATGCTGCCCATTCTGGACGGCATTTCAGTTCTCCGGATGCTCCGGAAACAAAAAATTTCTACCCCCGTTCTGCTCTTAACCGCAAAGTCAGACGTTGCCGATAAAATTAACGGTCTGGATAGCGGTGCAGACGACTACTTGACAAAGCCATTTGTCACCGGTGAATTGCTCGCCCGAATTCGTGCCTTAACTCGCCGTACCGGAGAAGTTGCTGTTGACGGCTTGCAGTTTCATAACCTGCGGTTGGATTCTCAGAATTATACCCTCAGCTATGGACAGGAACAAATCAAGCTGAGCCTGAAAGAATATCAAATCATGGAGATTTTCATGAGCAACCCCAAGCAGATTGTTTCCAAGGAATTTTTCATTGAAAAAATCTGGGGCTATGAGAGCGATGTTGAATATAACAATATCGAAGTGTATATTTCATTCCTGCGGAAAAAATTGCAGTCGATTCACGCCAATATCTCTATTAAAACCGCTTGGGGGATTGGCTATTTTCTGGAGGAACAGCCGGCATGATTCGCCATGTCAGACGCCATTTTATCTGTTTCACCATGTGCATTCTGACCGGAGCGGTTCTGCTACCCATGATTGCCTTGAACGTCATTCCGGCATTCATGTCCTATAATCAAAATAAAACGGTTTTGCAGCAGGCGGTACAGAATGAAATTCGCTTACGCAGTCCAAAACCCAGCAAGCAGCCGGATAAACAACCCTTAGAAAATGACCCGTTTATACCACAGACAACCACGGTTGTTTCTGGTACAACGGTTTCAGTTTCTGTCACCAGTACCACTACGACTACAGAAACCACTGCTGGAATCACCACGGATGCACCAGCAGAACAGACCCAAGCACCGCCAGAACCAGCTGTGCAGGAGTCGCACACCAAGCCAGCAGCAATGACAACACAGCCGGTCATGACAAAGCCGGCTGCCCCTGTTGTTACGACACAGAATGTGCAGACCCAACCCAATGACCCGAATCCGGATTACCCACCGGATGACAATCATGACAATCCACCGCCTTATCCGGACGATTGGCATCGACCGCCAGAACAAGACCCATGGTGGTGGCACGAGCATGAGCATTATAACGATGAAAATATGAGTTTTAACAGTTATGGCATTCCAGGGGCAGCGATGTTTTCCTATATGCCGCTGACCGCATCTCTGACAACAGAGGAAAAAAAGCCGGATGACATCAACTTTCCGCCCAAGGAAGAACATGACACCGATTACTTTTTGGCAGTGCTCGACCAACAAGGCAACATGACCGAAACGATTCAAGCAGATTGGTATGATTATACAGAGGAACAGGTTGCTGCACTGGTTGCACAGGTACAGAAGCAGAATAAACAGGATGGCAAATATGAATCCTTGCAGTACTATGCACAGGACTATCAAAAGGGCACGATTATTTCTTTTATGGACTGCTCAAAAGACCAGAAGTTTTTGCGGCAGCTACTGTTCATCAGTATTGTGGTCTTTCTGTTGATGGAAAGCATTGTCTTTGGATTGACGATGATGCTGACAAAACGGGCGATGCAGCCGATGCAAATTTCATTTGAAAAGCAGAAACAATTCATTTCAGATGCTGGACACGAATTGAAAACACCGCTGACGATTATCTCTGCCAACGCTGATATTTTGCAAGACGAAATCGGAGAAAATAAGTGGCTGGACTATATCCGGATGCAAACGGAGCGAATGCGGATTTTGGTGGATGAAATGATGACGCTGACCAAGATGGAGCACAGCAGTGCAACTGCAACCGCAGAGCGGTTCAACCTGAGTTCTGCCGTAGAAACAATGGCGTTGCCGTTTGAATCACAGGCGTTCGAGCAACAGAAAAAGTTTGAGATTGACATTCAGCCAGAGCTATATTTTCAGGGTAATCCCGAACAGGTTCGGCGAATGATTGGCATTCTGATTGACAATGCATTCAAATACAGTGCGGAGCACGGAGCAATTCGAGTTTCCCTGAAAGAAGAAACCAGCGGTCGGGCAGTATTGGAAGTTTATAATACCGGAAAAGGGATTCGAGAGGACGAGAAAGAGAAAATCTTTGAACGATTCTACCGCAGCGACAGTTCTCGTGCACGGGCAACGGGTGGCTATGGATTGGGGCTTTCGATTGCAAAGAGTGTTGCAGATGCTCACAAGATGAAAATCGAAGTCAACAGCGAGCCGGAACACTGGATTACATTCACAGTATGGTTTCCGGCACAGAAAAAGCTGCCGGAAAAAGAGAAGAATCAAAATCATGCAAAATAATATCCGATAAATAAAAACCGCCGTTTCCGGAATTGCTTTTTCCGGAAACGGCGGTTTTGTATCTATATACAATTACAAGTTTAATCCTTGACGGTTTGAATCCGCATGGAAATGTCAAAACACTTGACCGAGTGGGTAAGTGCACCGAGAGAGATAATATCCACGCCAGTTTCTGCAACCGAGCGGATATTGTCTTTGGTGACATTGCCGGAGGCTTCCAGCAGGACTTTCCCATCATTGATGGCAACCGCTTTTTTCATCTCGTCACAGTTCATATTGTCCAGCATGATGATGTCTGCACCCGCTGCGAGGGCTTCTCTCAGTTCGTCCAGATTCCGAACTTCCAGTTCGATTTTTACCATGTGACCGATTTTTTTCCGGAGAGCGGTTACTGCTCCGGTAATGCTGCCGTAAGCATCAATGTGATTATCTTTCAGCATTGCTCCATCGGAGAGGTTATAGCGGTGATTTTTTCCGCCGCCAACGGTAACCGCATATTTTTGCAGCTGCCGCAGTCCCGGCAGGGTTTTCCGAGTGTCGGTAATCTGTGCCCGTGTTCCGGCAACGAGTGCCACACATTCAGCGGTAGCGGTTGCAATGCCGCTCATATGCTGGAGCAAGTTCAGAGCAGTGCGTTCGCCCTTGAGGAGGGTTTTGGTGCTGCCCTTCATCCGTGCGAGGATGTCGCCCTTTTGAACGGTTTCGCCATCTTTCTTGAGGATTTCCATGGTGACGTTGCCGCCAGCCAGTTCAAAAACACGTTTTGCAATGTCGATGCCGCACAGAACGCCGGTATCTTTTGCGAGGTAGTAGGCTTCAGAAGTGTGCTCATCATCTAACAGATAATCGGTGGTAACATCCACATAGTGGATGTCTTCTTCCAGTGCAGTGGTGATGATTTTATCGATATAAAATGGTTGTAAAAGCATGAATACGCTCCTTTATGTTGGTATGTGGGAGTGGGCTGTCAATTACGAGCCGCAGGCAACTGCGGTCGAGCTGGCTCAGCTCGGCGGAGAGGGATTGTTAAGGGGGACAAGCTGCAATGTCATTAACTTAACATCTAGCCAAGCGAGCTAAAATCTGCTAAAATAAAGAAGGGTGAAGATAATGAAAGCAGAAACAAGGTTCATACGGCAAATACAAAAGATGGCAAGTGATGTGGAAT
>ENA-OQNN01000110-OQNN01000110.1-human-gut-metagenome-genome-assembly--contig:-NODE-110-length-100785-cov-59.795823_pt1 | contig 100785 bp, 110 predicted proteins | sample MGYA00242624_ERZ504870 | MGnify/ENA primary metagenome ERZ504870 (study PRJEB26092, sample SAMD00036379) | human gut metagenome | host: Homo sapiens | study: EMG produced TPA metagenomics assembly... | reverse complement strand
CTATTGAGTCCAAGGAGAATACTGTCAGACCGATACCTCATCATTGTACAGCTTTAGCAATAAGAGGGATAGAACCCAACTGGCTGTTGGGGTATCTAAACCCTACACTTATATATTAGGAGGAGAACAAAAAATGAAAAGCTATTATGATTATCTTGAAGAAAGTACGAATGTTGTGAAAAGCAATGCCAACAGAAACAAGATTATTACGATTCTCTCCTATCTCTTGATTTGGGCGTTTGCAATGATAGTGTTCTGGTTTTTTACAAGTGGAAGTGACGCTATGGGTTACAGTTTGATGTTTCTTTGGTTTATTCTTCCTATATCCACATTTATTGTGTCTATTGTTATTGGTAAAAATAACTTTTGGGGAAAAGGAAAATGGGCATTCACTCTTTTCTTTGGCGTAATGTATATGCTTGCTGAATATGGCACATTCAAAATGGCAAACAACATTGCTTTTAACAAACTGAATGCCCCTGACTTGGGAATGATTGTAGCCGGAGCAATAATCTCTGCAATCGGTATGTTGGTAGGTTCACTGTGGAATAAGAAACGCCACAATCAAAAAAATAATTAACAAGAAAAATTCTTATTGGCGGTGGAGTCCGAGAATCCTTTATTTATCCGATTTATGGTGGAATTATTCTTCTTTCAGGTATTATAGTCGTTTGTACTGAACTCATTCTGGAAGAAATCAAATCGTTAAAAGACGATATAAAAGATAAAAAAGAAGGATGCTGACAACTTCCAGTTTGTATGGATAATATTCCCATAAAAAAGACCGCTTGCACTTCGGTGTAGGCGGTCCTCTTATATTCTGGGCAATTTGATTAGATGAATAAATTATGCTTCTTCTTGGCTGCCAATACCTTGCAGAGAACATCATCCACTGCGTCAGTATATCTGCCTTGTTCGAGAAGCTCATTTTTCAGCCGGATAAGTGACTGAATAACTCTGCTCTGTTCTTCGGCTGTTAAGTAAATATGATATTTCTTTTCTCTCATTGGCTGTTCCTCCAGTTCTCAAATACGTTTCTGATAGTCCCGACATCTTCTTCCGTATCGGAAGTAATAAATATATGTACGCTTTGAAAGGCTGCTTTGATACGCTGAGCATAAGCGATTTCTGTTTCATTGGTTTTCATAGGCAACTTGATCCGTTTAATTCCTCTTTGATGACAGAGATGTTCTTTTAAGATTTCCATATCTTCTGAACCGCTGTTCACTTCAATCGCCACCTGTTCAGATGGAATATAAGTATCAAGCGGTATCCCTAAAACTCTGTCTGAGCCGAGTTCGATTTTCAATCCTTTCATATGTGAATAATAACTGAGGGCAAAAGCCGGAAACACTGATAAATACTCCTGCTCACATATCCTGCAACCTTTTCCGAGAATTGTCCGTTCATTGATCTTCATACTCCATGAATGTCCGTGTCTGCATTTCCACCATGCTCGTTTAGCAGAAGTTCGTGATACTTCTGTCGGCTGTATTCTGTTCTGTTCATAATCCCAGTCACTGAGTAGATTTTTATCCGTTGTCGCCAGATCATTGTATCCTGCAAGCACTTCTCTTTCGGCACATACCGGACAAACAGTTCCTTTTATTCGGGCATTGATGACTGACTTCCATTCATTGCCACATTTCTTACAATGCCACCACACATTTTTTCTCGACTTTGCATTGACCTCATCAGGCTGTAACGGATAATTCTTTTCTGACCATTCTTCAGCAATCTCCGGATGTGTTGTTTTCAAATCATTCCTGCCTTTTATAAAGGTATAGCCACTGCAACAAGGGCACTTGCTTCCGCCTGAGCGTGTAGAAATATGTGTATTCCATTCATAATCGCAATCCCTGCACTTCCACCATGCTTTACGATTAGCAAATGCAGTAACTTCCGTTGGCTTCTTCTCATTTTTCTCTGACCATTCATCCGCAACTTTTGGAACCACTGTCGCAAGGTCATTAAATCCAACAAGCACCTTATTATGGGAACAGTATGGACAACCAGAACCATTGATACTCCTGCTCTTAACCGATGCTGTCCATTCATGCCCCAGTCGGCACTTCCAGATGACTTTCTTATGAGAACCTACGGTTACCTCTGTCGATTTGATTTCATTCTTCTTGGACCACTCAGAAGCTAATCCCGGCTTCAATGTACTTAGATCGTTAATTCCTGCGACTGCTCTCGCCCCGGAGCAGATTGGGCATTTCTCGCCCTTTGACCTTGCCTTAACACTGGTCTGCCATTCATGCCCACAGCTGCCTTTCCACCAGACGACTTTGTTAGAGCCGAATGTAATACCATCTGGTGTCAGTGGCAGATTCTTCTTAGACCACTCAACTATCAATTCCGGATGCACTACTGATAAACTGTTATTCATATCAAAACCTCCACTTCCTCTGTGCTTAAAGTATAGGAAGTTTTTGCTTGATGTTGTAGTTTGCGAAACCCCTTTGAAAATAGAAAAAACCCTTTGAAAAAGGATTTTCCTCTCTCAAAGGGCAATACAGCTATCAATTACACACCATCATCTATATTCAATCGCTGCTTTATTTCTTTTAATAATTTTTCAGGTTCCTCCGTCCTCATTCTTTTGGCAAGCTCAATCATAATTTCCTGTTCTTCTTTGCTCATTTGTTCAAACATGTCCGCCATCTCTTTTTCTCTCGGTGTCAGTCGCATATACATTTCTTGTTCCTCCGATTTTAAGCTCATACAATATCGTATCGACAGAAACATCTTAATGGTTATCCATCTTCTGTGCAAACATCGGTATATGATGTAAAAAATGGGCAATTCCAATCGGAACTACCCATTTATTATTAAAAATATGCGATTTTTCTTGCTCTGCACAAATTTCTGCATCAAATGATGTAAGTTTGATGTAAATCACTGTTTTATATGGTTTTGACCAAATGAAGTACATCCCGTCATTTTAGTGAAACGGTACATCCATACATCATCTTAATAGAGCTTTGCACCTGCTGGAATGTGGTTATCAACCATAATCAGATGCAGTTCTTCATCTTCTGAGTCTTTCAGATTATTTACCGCTGATAATAACATACCGCAAGACTCAATTCCCATCATCTTTCTTGGTGGAAGGTTTGTGATAGCAATCAGTGTTTTACCAACCAGTTCTTCCGGCTCGTAATAAGCGTGAATACCGCTTAAAATCGTACGATCTGTGCCTGTTCCATCATCAAGAGTGAACTGAAGGAGTTTCTTTGACTTCGGTACTGCAACACACTCTTTAACCTTTACAGCTCTGAAATCTGACTTGCTGAATGTATCAAAATCAACTTCTTCCTCAAATAAAGGCTCAATCTTTACATTAGAGAAATCAATTTTTTCCGGCTCTGCTTTCATTTCTTCGGCAGCCTGATTTTTTACATCATTTTTCTTATTTACATCACCGAGTGACTTCATTGTCGGGAACAATAATACGTCCCTGATTGCCTGGCTATCTGTCAGAAGCATTACAAGACGGTCGATTCCGTATCCGATTCCACCTGTTGGCGGCATACCGATTTCAAGTGCGTTGAGGAAGTCCTCATCAGTGTGCTCTGCCTCATCATCGCCTGCTGCTGCGTTGGCATCCTGTGCTGCGAAACGCTCACGCTGGTCGATTGGGTCGTTGAGCTCTGAGTATGCGTTACACATCTCCCATGTATTACAGAACAGCTCGAAACGCTCTACCTTTGTAGGATCGCTTGGCTTCTTCTTTGTGAGTGGTGATATCTCAATTGGGTGATCCATGATAAATGTTGGCTGGATAAGCTCTTTCTCGCAGTACTCCTCGAAGAAGAGGTTTACGATGTCACCCTTCTTGTGACGCTCCTCATACTCGATATGATGCTCGTCTGCAAGCTTCTTTGCGGCTGCATCATCAGGTACCTGGTCGAAGTCTACGCCTGCGTATTTCTTGATTGCATCTATCATTGTCATTCTTGCGAATGGCTTTCCAAGGTCGATTTCCACGCCGTTGTATGAGATTTTTGTCGAACCGCATACCTTCTCAGCGAGGTAACGGAACATTGACTCTGTCAGCTCCATCATGCCCTCGTAGTCTGTATATGCCTGATAAAGCTCCATAAGTGTGAACTCAGGGTTGTGACGTGTGTCTACGCCCTCGTTACGGAAAACTCGTCCGATCTCGTATACTCGCTCAAGTCCTCCGACGATGAGTCTCTTTAAGTAAAGCTCAAGGGAAATACGAAGCTTTACATCCTCGTTCAATGCGTTGTAGTGTGTCTCGAATGGTCTTGCTGCGGCACCACCTGCGTTTGAAACAAGCATAGGTGTCTCAACCTCCATGAAATCACGGCCTGCAAGGAAGTTACGGATTTCCTTGAGTATCTGTGATCGCTTGATAAATACCTCTTTGCTCTCCTGATTCATGATAAGGTCTACATATCTCTGACGATATCTGGTGTCTGTGTCTGTCAGTCCATGGAACTTCTCCGGGAGTATCTGGAGTGATTTTGAAAGGAGTGTTATCTCCTCTGCATGGATTGAGATTTCGCCTGTCTTTGTTCTGAAGGCGAAGCCCTTTACACCGTAGATATCACCGATGTCTGATTTCTTGAAGTCTGCGTATGAGTCTTCTCCGATATTGTCCCTTGCCACATATACCTGGATATTACCCTTTAAGTCCTGAATATTGCAGAAAGAAGCCTTACCCATGACACGCTTGAACATCATACGTCCTGCGATGCTTACCTCGATTGGCTTTGCATCCATGATTTCTCTTCTCTCGTTGTAATCATTGTTGATTACCTCTCGCTTTGCAGCGTCATCCATGCCCTCAACATCCGGAGCCTTTCTGTCACCGAGAATCTCAGCCTCATGAGCATTGTAAAGCTCCTTTACATCGCTGCTGTGATGAGTGACATTGTACTTTGTAATCTGGAAGGGATCCTTTCCTGCTTCCTGTAAATTCTGTAATTTTTCACGGCGGACCTTAAGGAGCTGATTTACGTCCTGCTGCTGTCCACCCTTGTTATTATTCTGATTTGCCATTTTTTACCTCTTTTAGTTCTCTTCTGCTCTCTGGATCTCGAGTACCTTGTATGTGAGCTCTCCTACCTGAGTCTCAACAGTTACAGTATCTCCGACTTTCTTTCCAAGAAGAGCTTTACCTACAGGTGACTCGTTTGAAATCTTGCCCTTTAAGCTGTTTGCCTCTGTTGAACCAACAATTTTGTACTCAAGCTCCTCATCAAACTCACAATCTAAGATGCGGATCTTACATCCGATAGAAATCTTGTCAAGGTCAACCTCCTCCTCAACAACAACCTCTGCATTTTTAAGGATTTTCTCGATTTCCTCAATACGAGCCTCGATATCGCGCTGCTCATCCTTAGCTGCATCATACTCAGCATTCTCAGATAAATCACCCTGCTCACGAGCCTCCTTGATCTTCTGGGAAACCTCTTTACGCTTAACAACCTTTAAATGCTCAAGCTCATCCTCGAGCTTCTTAAGACCTGCATATGTCAGAATATTTTTCTTGTTATCCATGATTCTTACCCTTCTATCTTCTTTTTTTATTTTTGATATTTATTGTACTCATTTAGTATATTAACTTCCCACACCAAGGTCTTCAATACCGGAAAGTATACAGCATGTTCCGAAGAAAAATATGAACTGCCACGGAGTTCCATAACACCCGGCAACGGAAACCCGGTAGCAAAGAAAAACCCTCTATCCGCGATTCGCACCCGTGGCTAACTTCATATTTTTCTGAGGAATATACTGTATGCTATGCCGGTAACTTCGATAAACTGAATGTGGGAAGTTTCACATACTAAATTTAAAGCCTATTTTAACGCGTGTATTATAATTGAAAATCCCCACGCTGTCAAGGATTTGACCGATTTCAATTTTTAAGCTTTTCCTTATACAAAAGCTTCTCAAGCTGTTCTAAGCTCTCCACCGTATTCACTGCCGCGCGCAGCCTTGATGAATGCGGATATCCTGCCGTATACCACGCTGTGTGCTTCCTCATCTCGTGTATCCCCGTGTACTCGCCCTTGAACTCTATCATCATGCGTGCATGGCGCAGTATCATCCGGCGTACTTCCTCAAATGATGGCTTTTCCTGATGCTCGCCGGTCTCAAAGTAATGCAGTATCTGTGAGAAAATCCACGGATTGCCCTGCGCTCCCCTGGCTATCATAAAGCCGTCGCAGCCTGTCTGCTCCTGCATTTTTATGACATCCTCTGCGCAAAGCAGGTCTCCGTTTCCTATGACCGGTATTGAGACAGCCTCTTTTACCTGCCTTATGATGTCCCAGTCGGCTTTGCCGGAGTAGTACTGCTCTCTGGTCCTGCCGTGCACTGCGACTGCGCTTGCGCCGCTTTCTTCAGCCACATGCGCCAGCTCTACTGCGTTGACATGTTCATCATCGAAGCCCTTTCGTATTTTTACGGTGACCGGCTTATCTATCGCTTTTACTATGCTCTCTATAATCTGACCTGCAAGAATCGGATTTTTCATGAGCGCTGAGCCCTCACCGTTGTTTACGATTTTGGGCACCGGACAGCCCATGTTGATATCCAGTATGTCAAACGGTCTTTCCTCTATCTGCTTTGCTATCTGAGCCATTATCTGCGGGTCTGAGCCAAACATCTGGAGTGAAACAGGCTTTTCTCTTTCATCTATGGAAAGAAGCGACTCTGTATTTTTGTTTTTGTACAAAATTGCCTTGGCGCTGACCATTTCCATACATAAAAGGCCGGCTCCCTGCTCCTTGCACAATAAGCGAAATGGCAGGTCTGTCACGCCTGCCATAGGTCCCAGTATCAGGTTGTTTGGGAGTGTCACACTTCCTATCTGAAGCTTTCGTATCTGATGAATATCCATACTATTGCTTCACTCCCTTGCGGTTCTGCTTGCGATACACGAGGTTTATGCCCTTTAATGTCAGATCCGGATCGTATACATCCACGTTTTCTGTCTCATTGGATATTATTCTGCCGAGTCCGCCGGTCACTACAACCTTTGCATCGTACATGCCTGTTTCTTCCTTTACCTTGTTGATGATGTACTCTGTCTGTCCTATCTGTCCATACACAAGTCCCGCCTGCATGCTGGTGATGGTGTCCTTTCCGAGGATATTATCAGGCTTTTTAATCTCTATCTCAGGAAGCTTTGCCGCATCCTCCCAGAGTGCCTTGGCTGAGATACGTATGCCCGGTGCTGTGATTCCTCCCATGAAGGTACCGTTTTCATCGACCATATCGTAGGTAGTTGCTGTGCCAAAATCTATGACCAAAACAGGTCCTCCATATAATTCATATGCAGCTACGGCGTCTACTATACGGTCTGCGCCAATTTGCTGCGGATTTGGTGTGGCGATACGAATGCCTGTTTTGATGCCCGCCTCCACGATTATCGGCCTGATATTAAAGTATTTTATGAGGCCATTCTGCAGTGAATGCATGATATTCGGTACAACGGAGCAGATGATTGCATCATGTATGTCGTCCATGCCTACCTGATTTCTTTCAAGCAGAGTGCTCAGAAGCATGCCGTATTCATCCGATGTACGTGGCATTTTGGTTGTAATTCTAAAGCTTGCTTTTATCCTGTCACCATCAAACACGCCGCATGTTATGTTTGTATTTCCTACGTCCAGTGCTAAAATCATCTGTTATTCCTCCTCGAGTCCTTCTCCCAAAAATACTATGCGATAATACGTCTCTATCGACTCGAGCAGCTCTCTTCGCTCGTTGCGGTACTGCTTTATCTTTAGCACGCTTCCTATCTCGTCATAGAAAAAGTCGTTTTCCTTGCAGGATGTTCTGAAATCGAGGTTTCCGTCCTCATCAAACACCAGCTCCAGTATGCCTCCCACATCCTCTGTATACAGGACGCACATGATTTTGAGCTCGTCCCTTATTGTCTGTGGAAGTCCGTTAAAATTCTCGTTCAGATAATATTTTTTCTGATATGCGTTTGACACGCAAAGTACTACCTCTTTAGACATATCCGTATATTCCTCTCACTGATACTTCTCCGCTTGAAACCAGCTTGCGCGATTCCCATGTGTCCACGATCAGCTCGCCCTTAGGCGTGATGCCCATCGCTTTTCCGTCAAACGGCTCCTTCGGATCCAGTACCCTTACTGATTTGTTCCTGTTGACCAACAGCTCATCATACTCCCTGACGAGGGCTGAAAGGTCCTGCGTCTTTAAAAATGTGTCATAATACTGCTCAAAGTATGACATGGTCTCTGCGATTATCTGCGCACGGTGAAATCTTTTGCCACCTGCTTCTATCATGAGTGAGCTCGCCATCTGACTGATTTCCTCCGGAAAGCTCTCATTGTGCACGTTAATACCGATACCTACAACAATATGGTTGATATAGTCAAACTGCGCATTCATCTCTGTGAGTATTCCGCACACCTTTTTGCCGTTTACCACAATGTCGTTTGGCCACTTTATCAGGGCTTCCTCGCCGGTTACGCTTGTTATTGCCTTTGCGACAGCAAGCGCTGCCACAAGCGTGAGCATGGATGCATTGTTTGGATTGATATCAGGCTTTATCATAAGTGTCATGAAAATACCTGTGCCGGACGGCGATACCCAGCTGCGGCCGCGGCGCCCCTTGCCTGACTCCTGTTTGTCCGCTACGACTAAGGTGCCGCTCGGATAGCCTTTTTCGGCAAGCTCCTGAGCCTTGATATTGGTGGAGTCTATTGTATCAAAATACAGCACTTCCTTTGCCACCCAGTCTGTGTGCATGAGGCTTTTTATCTCCGCCTCTGTCATCAGATCCGGCGCCGCCATGAGCTTATAGCCCTTATTCTGTTGTGCCTCTATCTCATATCCGGCTTCCTTTAGCTGGTTTATGGCCTTCCACACGGCTGTGCGCGATACTCCGAACCTGTTGCATAGCTCCTGCCCTGAAATATAGCCGTCAGCGCTGCGTAGAAGTCTAAGTATTTCTTCCTTCATACTTTATTCCTTAGCTTTCCGTCAATCTTTTGTTGCGGTCATTGCTTGCCGTACTAGTCAGCAAGTGTTGCACGCATGATAGCCTTGATTGAGTGCATACGGTTCTCTGCCTCATCAAATACCACTGAACGCTCTGACTCAAATACCTCGTCTGTCACCTCAAGCTCGCTCAGTCCAAACTTCTCATAGACCTGCTTGCCGATAGTGGTCTTTAAATCATGGAATGCAGGCAGACAGTGCATAAAGATTGCGCTATCCTTTGCATTTTCAAATGCTTTTTCATTTACCTGATATGGCTTTAAGTCGTTAATTCGCTCTGCCCATACCTCTTCCGGCTCGCCCATTGATACCCACACATCTGTGTAGATGACATCTGCGTCCTTTGTGCCCTCTGCCACATCCTCTGTGAGTGTGATTGATGCGCCGGTTGTTTCTGCAACGTCCTTACAGTATTTTACAAGCTCATCATTTGGGAAATATTTCTTGTTTGTGCATGCCACGAAGTCCATGCCAAGCTTTGCACATGTGACCATGAGTGAATTACCCATGTTGTATCTTGCATCGCCCATGTATACAAATTTCACGCCCTTGAGTCTGCCGAGGTGCTCACGGATTGTAAGCATATCTGCTATCATCTGTGTCGGATGGAACTCATTTGTCAGGCCGTTCCATACCGGTACGCCTGCGTATTTAGCCAGCTCCTCCACGATTTCCTGTCCGTATCCACGGTACTCGATTCCGTCAAACATTCTGCCGAGCACGCGCGCTGTATCGGCGATGCTCTCCTTTTTGCCTATCTGTGAACCGCTCGGGTCAAGGTATGTGACATGCATTCCAAGGTCATGTGCCGCTACCTCAAAAGAGCAGCGAGTTCTGGTACTGGTCTTTTCAAAAATCAGCGCTATATTCTTGCCTGTGAGTTCATCATGTCTGATGCCTTTTTTCTTCTTTTCCTTCAGCTCCTGTGAGAGGTCAATCAGATAAGTAATCTCTTCCGGAGTGTAATCCATAAGTTTTAAAAAGTTTCGTCCCTTTAACTGCATTGCTCTTGCCTCCTGGGTTTTATTTGCATCGTTTATAGATGCAGGTTGCTATAATTTATATCTGTAGGTTGCTATAATGATGTCATTTTACTCTATTTTGTGGTATGTTGCAAGAGGTTTGAAGCATTGACGCTCTGACTGTAAAACCACGCCGTACAAATAATTAAAGAGGCTGCAAACCAACAAGCTTTGTTGATTTGCAGCCTCTTTGTTATTTCTTTATATCGGCTGTATATTATCTGAACTTCATATTTCCGATTGATATTCCTGAGCCGTGGTCATTGAAGGATGTACATCCTCCTGTGTTGTCCACTCCGGACATTGCCTCCTGTGCTGCACTGTAGCATGAAGAAGAAATGCGTCCGCTAAGCTTTCTTGCGAGCTTTCCTGATGATGCCGGTCCAAACTGACCTTTCTGGTAAATAACACCTGAGATGCTGTTTGGATATGAGCCGCTCTTTACTCTGTTGATGACTGCCGCTCCTACTGCAAGCTGACATTCATAGCTCTCTCCGCCTGCCTCGCACTCGATAATTGCAGCAAGAAGTGTCAGGTCATCTGCTCCTGCACTTACCGCCTCGCCCTGTGTGGTCTCTGTTTTCTTTGATTCCTTTGCTGCTTTTGCAGCTTCTTTTGCTGCCTTTTCTTCTGCGGCCTTTCTCTCAGCCTCTTTCTGTGCAGCTATCTGAGCCTGTTCCTCTTCAATTGTGATACCCACTCTTGTGTTGAGGGAACGTGTCGCATAATCTGCTGCGATATATCCTGTCTGTGAATCACAGACTACTGCGATCCAGCCATCCTGTGCCTGCGCTGCGCGGTCCACCTGATAGGTCTTGCCCTGGTCAGCTACCTCTAAGGCCTTGCTGTTTGTATCTGCTGCCTCTCTCACACGAAGTCCGTCTGTATTTACTGTAGCAATTTCTCCGCATGTGTCGTAAGCATAGCTTAATGCGTCAGTTCCGGTCACACAGTAAGAAACATTGACATATCCGTCTACATTTCCTGACTTGATGTGAGCCCATGTGCCATCGTTTTCTACGATGTCTGCCACACTTCCTTTATATAGTTTTCCAACAATATCTGACTGTTCATCGGCCTGTGCTCTTACGTTGAGTGATTCTTCAACGTTTGGCATAAGCTTTGTCTGCCATTCCTGCTGCTCCTGTGTGAGCTGTGGCTGCGCCTCCTGCTGTGCATCCTGTGCTGCTGCCACCATCTCAACATTTTCTTTTTCTACTGTAACAGCATTCTCTGCTGTGAGACCCTTCTCATAATCAAAAAGAGTCGCTGCTACGCCAGCATAACTATTATAACCAGTATGCTCTAAACCAGTGTTTGCTAGCACCTTATCCTCTGCTTTGACCTCAGAGCGTCCGCTGTTAGTAACCGCGGTAACCGTCAGCATAGCGCACAGTCCACAGACCGTAATGCTATCGATTACTTTTTTGTTTAGCTTCATATAATCCTCCATATGGTGTAGTATATGTTGTTTTTGTTACGTTTATTACACCTATGTTGCATTTGTTACAACTTTGTTACAATCGGTATAATATCACAGTAATAGCATTTTGTCAAATTTCATGGAAAAATCTCCTGCAGCACCGATGAAATCACCCCATTCTGATGTGCCTTATGCTCTATCTCAAGCTTGTCGCTTTCGCTTCTCGACAGCTCGTCTATGTAGTCACTCACCTGTTTTTCTATTTTATAAATTTCGTTGCTCAAAAGTCTTATCCTGTGTGAGAGTGCGAACAAGGTCACAATGACTGTCAGCATGAAAAGTGCAAGCATTATCGCAAGTATGCCTCCTGCCATGATGTCCATATTGTCCATTGATAATTCCATATTAATGTGTCCTCCCTACTATTCTTTTTCCGATACATCATTCAAAATTTAACTTAACCTATAACGCAGGATGATGTACTATTGATTATTATAACCAATTCACTTGAACTTAACAGTTCCTATCGGTCGCAAGTTTCGACATTTGTTTGGTATTGCAGGGCAAACTTTCACCGGTAACTTGGTATTGACTTTTATTGTGTTGAGTATAATATAAATATGAGACAAACAGGAATACAAGAAAGGATACATATATATGAAGAAAATAGTTATGACAGGCGGCGGTACTGCAGGTCATGTCACTCCAAATATAGCTCTTATGCCGGCACTTAAGGAGGCCGGATACGATATCGAATACATTGGCTCAGTAAACGGAATGGAGAAGGGACTGATCGAAGCCCAAAAGATTCCTTACCACGGCATTTCATCAGGAAAGCTGCGCCGATACTTTGACTGGAAGAACTTTACAGATCCGTTCCGCGTGTTAAAGGGCTACGGTCAGGCTGTAAGCCTCATGAAAAAACTCAAGCCTGATGTAGTATTTTCTAAGGGTGGCTTCGTTTCCGTACCTGTCGTGCTTGCCGCAAAGCACTGCCATGTGCCTGCCATCATCCACGAGTCGGATATCACCCCGGGACTTGCCAATAAAATCGCCATAAAGGGTGCCAAAAAGGTCTGCTGCAATTTCCCTGAGACCATGAAATATCTGCCTGCAGACAAGGCTGTGCTCACCGGATCACCTATCAGACGCGAGCTTTTTAGCGGCGTTGCGGAAAATGCCATAAAGCTTTGTAATTTTCCTGATCACAATAAGCCTGTCATCCTCATCATCGGAGGAAGCCTCGGCTCTAAAAAGGTTAATGAAGCTGTCCGTGAGATTCTTCCTGAACTACTAAAGGATTTCTATGTGATTCACCTCTGCGGAAAGGGCAATCTGGACAACAAGCTTGCCGGAATCACAGGCTATGCACAGTTTGAGTACGCCAATGCTGAGCTCACCGACATGTTTGCTCTGGCTGACATGGCTATTTCAAGAGCCGGAGCCAACTCCATCTGCGAGCTGCTTGCTCTGCACAAGCCAAACATCCTGATTCCTCTTTCTGCTGCTGCCAGCCGCGGAGACCAGGTATTAAATGCAAAATCCTTCAAAAAGCAGGGCTTTTCATATGTCATCGAGGAGGAGGAGCTCACAAAGGATTCTCTGCTTAGCGCAGTAAAAGAGGTGTACGGCAACAGGGATAAATATAAGGATGCCATGGCAAAAAGCGGTCAGATGGATTCCATCGCCACTATCATTGATTTGATTAACTCTCAGGTGAAGAAATCGTCATAGGGTCAGAGTCTGTTTAAAGCGTCATTGCATATTATAAAAAAGAAAAAGCCCGGATATGAACTACATTTGCATATCCGAGCTTTTTGTTTTTCGATAATGTGTAACTATTAGCAGCTATTACATGCTCATCTCGTCGCAGATTTTCTTCATCTCGTCATCAGTGAACTCCTTGTGATTCCACTCTATGACATTCTTGTTGTCATCTGACTCATATCTTGGAATCAGGTGCATATGGAAATGGAATACCGTCTGGCCGGCCACCTCTCCATTGTTCTGTACCAGGTTGTAGCCTTCACAGCCAAGCACATCTTTCTCGTGTGTCATAATCTTCTTTGCAAGCTTTGCTGCCTTGGCAAGTGTCTCATCCTCAATCTCAAAAATATTTGCATAATGCTGCTTTGGAAGGATAAGTGCATGTCCCTTTGTAGCAGGACTTGCATCGAGTATTACCTTGAAATCATCATCCTCGTAGATTGAATTGGTCGGGATATCCCCATTTGCCAGTTTACAGAAAATACAGTTGTCATCTTTCATCTTTGTCACCTCATATATATAATTATTTTGTAACTGTTAAGAATCAAAAATCCCATTAAAACGGAAATATCTGATCAAGCATGCGCAGTGTCTTGAAATTGCCTTTTGCTGTCATTTCTCCGGTCATAAATGCTCTCTGGAAGGTCATGTGACCATCTATTATAGACTCCATGATACTCTTCGAAAATTTGGCGTATACATCCACTATATCCTCTTCGCCATAGTGTATATCCAGCTTATCCTCATCCACCTTTATATATAATGGATTTTTAATGCCCTCTATATTAAATGAATAGCAGGCTTTGAACTCACGAAGCGGAATAAAATGTGCTTCAAGCTCCTTTATATATGGCATGTCATCTGTAGATGCCTGCTGCCCGAGCATGTCCTTGAACATGGTTGCAAGCTCCTCGATATCCTCCTTCTGCTGCTTTACATATGTATCATCAGACACATACTTCGACAGCTGCTCGCTCTCCTGTGGGGTGAGATTGAGCTGCTGTGTCCTGAGTACACTTTGCTTCACTGCCTGATTACTTGTAGGCAGGCTCTTAATCTTCTGGGATATCGTGCGATACAGATTCTCCGCGCGTTTTTCTATTATGAGATTATACTCCTTATTGAGCTGAAACGTAGTAATATCCTCTACATATCCGCATAACCCTGAGCACGGCAGACCGCCAAGTATCTCCCATGCATTGCAAAGTGTGGTCTCTGCCTCGCGCTCTCCATATGTGGTAGACATGACAATAGGCTGCATATATGTATTGCTTATCTTTTCTTTGTCGCCGTAGAGCCAGCATGCATCAAGGAACTGCTGCATATATCCACCTATACCAAGCCACTCAACCGTCGTTGCGAGAATGATTCCATCTACATCTCTGAAGGTCTGTGGCAATGTAGCTATTTCATTCTTGTGCTCATAGATATTGTATCTCTCCACCTTTACGCGGAGCTCCTTTAGCACATTTTCTATCTTGCTTATCACATACAGTGTCGGATCGTCCAGTAAGCCTCTTCCACCATAATAAATATTTATCTTCATGTAGCTTCTCCTACCATTAATTTTTAGTTGATATTATATTTATTATATCTCTTTTTGCGATATAAAACAATTGAAATAACAAATCCGCCTACGAGCCCGCCTCCATGAGCCCAATTGTCCACTCCCTGCGTTGAAACTCCATAGTATATCATGAGTATAACCATAAATACAGCCTGCTGTCTGCTGATGCCCTCATAAAAGCCTCTGTTTGCTATAACTATCCACACAAGTGCTCCCACCAGACCAAATATCGCCCCGGAGGCGCCTGCCGATACCGCAAAGTCATTATTATAAAGCATAACGATGTATGACAATACACTTCCACACATGCCTGACACAAGAAATGTAATCAGAAGCTTCACATGCCCCATAGCCTTCTCGACTATCTGACCGACAGCGCCTAAAACCACCATATTGTTAAGTATATGCATCAATCCAAAATGCATAAACATAGAAGTGAGCAACCGCCAATACTGGCCATCCTTTATATACTCAGGGTACATGGCTCCGTGGGCAGCCATATACTGTGCATCAAGTGTGCTGCCTGATATACTCATCAGCACAAAAACTATTATATTTACCACTATTATGCCAATTGTCATATATGGTTTTGTATCAAATCTTTTTATATTATGCAAATCTGTGGAGTCTCCTTAATTTTCCTGTTAAATACTTTTCTTCTTATTATAATTTTTAAGGAGCTTATTTGCAACAATTATACAAACCGGTACTTAACATCGGCAAATCTGATGATATCATTTGACTTGAGCTGCTTCTTCTGCTTGTACGCAAGCACCTCATTATTCACAAAGGTTCCATTTGTGGAGTTTAAATCCTCCAGATAAAATTCCTGGTTTTCCCTATTTATAACTGCATGAAAATGACTTATTGTATCCTTGCCTATTACTGCATCGGCCTCATCGCCCTGACCAATACGCGTACAATCTTTGTCTATTATTATATTACTGCGGTTTTCCATGCCCTCATACAAAAGCATGCCCTGTGGGTGCTCCCTGTAATCGCTCAGACATACTGTGGGGTGTATCTGACGCGGTACAGGCTCCGGTGCAGCCTCTGAGCTTGGGTGTATAAGCATGGTGTCATCTACCTTTTCACGATTTTCTTTTCGTTTTTCTTTTTTAAACCATTTTCTGTTTATGTCCGGTTTTTTAGGCTTTTCTATCACTGACGCCTGCTTCTTTCGCTCCGGCAGCCTGATATCCAGCTGCTCCAGCAGATACACCCGAAGCTTATCGTACAGTGTAGGCTTTATCTGCTCCTTAGGCTCCTCTACTCTGACCTGTGGCTGTGAAATCGGCGCAACCACCTCCTCCACCGGCTTTTCTGCCACCTTTTTCTGTCGCTCCTCGATTATGGCATTTCTAATATCAGCGATACTGTAATTGCCATTTATGGTTTTCTCGTATATGCCATATGCTATATGTATCGCTTCAGCATCACTGTGATCAAGCTTTGTGAGCATATACTCCATCAAATGCTGGAATGTATTGCAAATGGTTTTCATCTGTGCCGGGTATGCTGTAAAATATATTTCCTCATCCTGATTTACCCCTTTTATGTGTATTAGCTGAGGATCAAGCACCAGAGATTCTGTGCTAACAAGATGATTCTCCAAAAGCTCCATCTTGTTACAGATACTCACCACAAGCTTTTCAAGAAACTCAAGCTTTATGTCATTGTACTGGCAGCGCATTTCCAAAGACTGGACTCCGGATATATCATACCAGTACTGCCCTTCATTATTCACATAACACTTCTCCATAGGCAGAAAGCCCGGAATATTGTTTTTCAGCAATATCTTTTCATCTAACGGCCTCACCTCGTCACAACGCAGCTTCATAAAGCTGCCTGTCATCTTTCTTTCATATACTATTTCATTAGAATTCATTTACTACCTCTTTCAAAACCTGATAATTATAGAAATCATCCACCAGCCACATATCAGTAGCATACTCATAAGAGCTGTCTGCTTTCATTTCGTTATACAGCACAAGTCCCATCTTCATCGCTATCGCAAGCATAACAATAAATATAGGTATAATAATCGTCCCTTCCACTGTATAACTGCCTTTTAGTCCATAAGATAAATCTACATTTAATTTATTTTCAGTCACATAAACACCTCCGTCAGTCCATATCCAAGCAGTAGGAATGGTGTAAATGCAATCTGCTTCTTTCTTCCAGCCCTGCCTGATGCAATTAAAATAACTGAGATTGTTCCCGCTATTGTCAGTCCCATCACCATAGTGCTGCACACTATGTCAGCAGTCACAAACAATCCCATAAGCGTCACAACAGCTGCATCTCCATAGCCTATCTGCTCTCCTGTAAGAAACGCAGCTGCCATAAGCACTATACCGGGAATCAGGGCAACAGCCACTGATATAATTGACTGCTTCGCATAAAAAGAGCTTACAATACCTACAATCCCCATTACTACCAATACAACTACCGGTATCTTTTTGGTTGAAAAGTCAATTATACTGATTATTCCAAGTAAAATGATAAGCTGTATCATGTTCCTTCTCCTTTACATTTACTGCACAGATTTTTGCCATCTACCTCAGACTTATGCACCTTGTGTACTGTCCGCTTAAGCTTACTGCATCCAAGCTTTCCGTGATAGTTCATGCCATAATCTGTTATAAATACCGTTGAACCTTCTGTTTTTTTATCCGCGGCACAGTAACATGCGTGGTATTTCCTACCATCTTTGTTTCTGCTTGCCCCCACCTGTGACCATTTGATGCTCTTTATGCTCAGATCTAGGTAATTGCATTGCTCGGACAGGTGATAAACACTGCCATAGTCAGTGTAAAATACATATGGGTCCGTCTTTTCGCCGGGATTTTTTCCTGTCCATTTCCTGCTGTTGCTATAATCCTCTATCCATATTCCATCTACCGCAAAAAAACTCACCGGAAGCTTAACCTTATACTTTGCCTTAAGTGCAACATCATCACCATCCATCTTTGACCCAAGCAGTGACACCCCATACCTTCCACCACTCACGTATGTATCAATGTGCTTCGAGTCAGATATTTGGCTCCTGAATAGTACCTCTGCAGTGGCCACTGATACAACTGACGAATCGTTTGCACTGCTCGCTAATGCACTCATCCTGGATGAATAATACAGAGCAGCCTTCACCTGCGACTCCACCTGAATCACCCTGAAGAAAAAAAGTATAAATACAAAAAAGCCTGCTACAAGCGGAAATATTACCGCAGCCTCAAGTGTATATGACGCTTTCAGGCAGGTGCATGAGGGCATCTTTTGAGAACTATCATCGCCTGGGAGTTTGGCCTTTCTATAAAGTTTTTTTATGTGGAACTTTACTTTATTAACAAAAGACACCTTCATACACCTGCCTTTCTTATTTCGTCATCGTCCATAATAGGAATACTTTGCCTTATTTTTAATGGTATACTCGTTATCTGCTCCATCTAACAGATTCACAAAGCATAAAAATATACCATGATATTTGTAGCTTACATCTGTACTTAGCTCACAGATTGCATTGTCCATTCTAAAGCTTTCATGGTCCTTAGTCATACGTACTGTAGCTTCCTGCACATCCATCGAGCGATACGCAATATTTTTCATGCTCTTTGTAAAAAGCAGCATACCCAGATATGATTTGTAGCCTATTCCTTCATTTGAACTTTTTGCCTTCACCTGCCCTGTGAGCATGCTTGTCATGCCATACAGACTGGATGTCCATGACGTATCACTTTTTATCAGTGGAATCTTATCCCCATCCAAAAGTGCCCTTAAATCCAGCACACTTTCACAGAATGCCCAGGCCGCCAGAATTCCCTTTTCCACCCCTTCAATTACCTCCGGTGTCAGAGTAATTCCACCGATAATTGCAGCAAGAGCCATCGCCTGTGCCTGCTTTGATGCGCTTCCTGCCAGGTATGCCATATTGGCAGCCGCACGCAGAGCCAGTATTTCTGCTATAACGATCTTCAGATTATCCTTATCACTCGCTCTGCCTCCTATGATGTACTCCACCTCATAGTTAAGGGCATGATTGGGATTTGTATCAGTGTAACAACTCATATATGTCAGAATATACTGCTGCATAAGTACTTTCGCATACCAGTCATCACCACTTTCGGACCAGCCCCCTGTTCCTTTATGCAGACTTCGCCCGGACACTCTGGCTGATGTATCAATACTGTTTCCTGACACCGTGCTCTCATCAACCACCTGCGATAATATGCCTGATGCCTTTACTTTCTGCACCTTGACCAGCGGATTTTCTATTGCATTGCCGCCTTCTGTGCTTTCTGCCTTACTTTCTGACGTCTGCTTTGCTTTCGAAACCGATGAAGGAGCACTGTAAGCTCTTGGCGGTGACGACCTCGCTATGCTTTTGCCTCCGCCTTCATGAGCTGCATTATCCTTTAAGGCTTTTAACGCACTATCTATTTTACTGTCATCATACTCACCCGCAGACTTGTTTTCATTCAATGAACTATACTGACTGTAAAGATTTTTGACTGTCTCATAGCCAATATTTTTCTTCATATATGAGACAACCGCATTTGTATACACATCACCACCATCATCCGTCATGAGCACATATTTCATGGATTCGAGCTCATCCATTGACAACCTTAGCATACTGGTGCCGTTTACAATAGTACCCCCGGCAAAAGCTCCTGAATCGCTTATCTTAAAATTGTCAGTCGTAAGCTTCTTCATATACGACTTGACATTTTCGATATCCACATTGCCCATTGCGTCACTTCCGGCATCATACGCTAACAGATGGTATTCATCCCACAATGGTCTGCAATACTGCGCAAAAACTGACTCTGCTACAGCCTCTGAATTCATGCATGCTATATTGGTAAGTGTCAGATTCCTGCCGGCTTCCAGTACAGTAAACAGAAACTGTGACACCAGCATGAGAAGCATTGTGGCAAATATCGTTATACTGCCTCTCACACTTTACCAGCCTCTCTTGAGATTGTCTGAAAGATATTGTTTACAAGTGTTGTAAGCTGCTTCTTAAAAATCAGCACCAGACCGATTAACACGACAATTATCAGTATCATTTCCACTACTCCTGCGCCATCCTCATCTAATAAAAAATTCTTAAATCCTAACATAATTTTTCCTTTCTATATCTTAAAATCAATGATTGCGGGTGCTATTACTATTGATATGACTATAGCCATCATAATCATCATCGGCATAAGCATTTTGGTGCCGGCCTCTTCACCCAGCTTTAAGGCTAAAAGCCTCCTCTCATCAAATGCATCCTCCGATTCCTTCTCGAGCATTTCACATACACCCTTACTTCCTTTGTGAATACTCTGTAAAATAATGCGTACAAGCTTCTGATAGCATGGCAGCTTTACTCTTTCCGCAAAACCTGCGTATGCTTTTCTGCCTGTCACGCCATCTGAGATTTCTCTCTCCGTCACAAGCATTTCCTCGTAAGCGGGCATAATATTCTCATCATTATTTTTCCGCTTATCAAGATAACGGGCGGTAATCCTATTCCATGCCTGCTCCACAGTCATTCCTGAACCCATCAAAACTGCCATTTTGCTGACTATCTCCGGATATTCGAGCTGCAGTTGTATATTTCTCTCCTTCTGCGCCGTCTTCTTTTTTTCCTTTTTCTCAAGCACCAGAAGAACTATAACAACAACTTCAAGCATGGCTATTTTAGCTGCCGTATTGCTTTTTTCCTGCGACCAGCTAAGCTTTACTCCATCTACTTCATCCGGCAGTGTAAGCTTTTTAGTGCCTGTCTTTGACATCTCACTGTCAATATGTCTGTTGATACCCTTTATGAGTCGCTCGCCTGCGTCCAGTTCATCCGGAAATACCACAAATGAGAAATCATACAGCTGTCTGTGTTCGCCACAGGAAAGCTCAACACTTGCGCTAATCAGCTTTCCCTGTTCATCATCAGCCTCCTCAAATGCATCCTGGTTCACATCTCCATTAATATCAACCACATCATAATCACTCAGTGTCCACTCTGCCTCCACAGCTCCCGATGCATATGCATCCTTCATAATCACATGCCCTCTGACCTGTTCCACACTCTGATTCTCTTCACAAAAGCTGTCGTCTATCTCTTTTTTTGCCTGTGTAAACAGCTCATTCGCCTGTTTCTCCGAAGGCTGCTCCTCCCTAACCTTCAGCTGATAGCTGTAATCCTCATCGAGTCCATCCGCATTTAGCACCAGGTCATATACTGCATCTCCGTCACCTGTATCATTGCGTATAAGTGTATTATCAGTTATAGCATTTGACGACATGTCCATGATAAAAGCAAAAACTAAAACTATAACAAATAATGCTGCTATTCTAAGCCTCTTTCCTCCCGTCATATGCCTATTCCTACCTGTAAAAATTTCTTTGCCAGTTTAATTGCCCCTGCATAGGCTAAAAGACAGGTACTCATAAAGATTACCCCGATCAGGTTTCCATATAGTGCAGACATATAGTCTCTTGAAGACAGCTTTAAAAATGCCAAAAGAAATATCGGAATATAGTTCATAGTCTTTTGCTCAAGTCTTTTGGCAGAAACCGCAACCTCTATCTGTCGGTTGGTATCATACTTTGTCCACATCCTGTAAGTGGTAGACTCTATGATATCCACAAATCTGCCGCCGCTTCTCTTTGCAAATGAGAAAATATCAGAAAAATTGACTATATCTTCCAGACCGCTTCTATGAGCAAATTCTGACAGCACCGCCTCAAATGTCTGATTCATCTTTATCTGCCTGTTCATCTCCTGTATCTCAGACAGCATAAGCGAATCATTCCCATACATGAGCTCCATCTCTTTTTCAGCCTCCTGCCATGCATTCTCCACAGAGTATCCGGCCAGCATATTCGAGCTCAATACCTTAAGTACATTCATAAACTCTTCATTTAGTTTTTCCTTTTGTCTTCTGACACCCTCCTGCCTGCACAGCTTTGCACAATACGCAAACACCGCCGGAAAAGCAATAACAACAATAGGACTGTCATAAAACAAATATGCGATAATCACTGTGGCAGCCATACTTTTTATGAAAACAATCCCCCAATCCTTTGTGGACATGGAATATCTGCTGTAATCCATATAATCAAACCCTTCATAACTGTTCAGTAACATATATTCCTATACTGACAGCTACAGCCTTTCTTACTTTAAATGCCACATAACAGCCTATACACTAAGCCCTGCTGCCATAAGCTTGTCGGTGTGACAAAGTGTCCCTGCTTTCTTTAAAAAGCCCTGTATCCTCCCACTGTCCAAAACAGCGGTTTCCTCAAAACGATACAGCGTATGCAGCACAATTTCACCATCCATAAATCCATCCACCTCTGATATCTCAAGGACTCTCCTGCTTTTATCCCTCAGCCTGCCAAGCTGGACAATAATATCTATTCCGGATGCTATCTGCTGCCGTATCGCATTGAGTGGGAAATCCTGACCTTGAAGCACCATAGTCTCAATTCTTGAAATGATATCATGTGGTGAATTGGCATGGCCGGTGGACAACGAGCCGTCATGTCCTGTATTCATAGCCTGAAGCATGTCAAGCGCCTCTGCACCTCTGCACTCGCCCACTATTATCCTGTCCGCCCGCAATATAAAAAAGTGAATGTAAAATAAAGGAGGTGATTCAGCGTGGCTTGTAAAATTAAAACGCTCCTGCAGTGCAAGCACTGCAGGCATGATCTTGAGTTTGCGACAGTGTGTGGTAATCGTCGTGTGCCGCTTCTCTGGTGTCCGGACTGCGATATTTTGTATCAATATCTCGGTCCGGAAGAGGTGATCGTTGATCGTTCAGCGAGCGTTGAATATGTGCGCGCTCTTGCGAATGAATTTCTGGTTGAAATGTCATAATTACCACCAAAAACCGGCCGAGATCTTTGTGCAAATTACGGTTATAAATAACTTGAATAGTACCGGCATCAGAGCTAATATACAGACAACCTAAAGGAAAGCAATAAATGAATCGGAGGTCTTGGTATGAAGCAGTTGAGAAATATAATTGACGTATGGAACATGATTGAAAAGTTTAACCTGCAGGGCTGGGTGGTAAAAGATAGCACCGTGATTCTTCTTCCGGTTGCTGAATACGAACGGCTTCTCGCAAGCGTTAAAAACAAGAATTATATTCGCGGCTTAGTGAGATAGGAGGTCTTGGCTATGTATGAACAATCTTTACTTTGTGGAATTATGAATGATTGGTATGGCAGCATGGAGGATCTGTTCCAGGATCTGAAGCATTACGGATTTGAAGTCCTGGAGTCCAACCGTGAAAGCATCACGGTATCCTGCGACGATGATGGCGATTATGTTCAGATCGAGCTGGTTCTTGGTGGAACCGAGCGGACGATCGTTGTTGAAGATTTCGAAGAAATTTATCGCGAGGAGGCTTAGGCCTCCGGTATTAAACCGCCGATGGCAGGTCCGAAGCCCTGCAGGAAGAAGCGCGACGGATACCGTGGATTGATGTTCGACAAGTTTCCCTGGTTTTTAATGTGAAAGCCTGAAGGTCTGGCAGCCCCGCTGGACGTCCTCGTAAACCTTGCACCCGGCCACCGGCCAGAAAGGCGTCGCCTATGATTGTATAAATTTTATCCTGGGTTTTCTGCAGCTTCCCCGCGCAGCTTAATCGAAGCGCTCCACGGTAATCCTTTCAGAAAGGAATGAATCAAAATGTTTGACAAAGAAAAATTGAAACAAGCCATGGATGATCATGGCGATACAAATAAGGCGCTTGCGGTCTTCCTGGGCATGACTGCATCCAATTTCTCGACGATTTGGAACGGGCGGCAGCCATTCCAGCGCAAGCACATAGTCCGGATCGCGGTCCGGTATCAACTCTCCCCACAGGACGTGTGGGATATATTCTTTCTGGCCGATGCTGAGGCCATCAAAAAAGAAGCCAGAGAGGCTTGACCTCCCTGGCTTCTGTCTATGTTTCCGACATTGATGTCGGGATCATCTTATCTCATGAGTCTGTTGACTTCCTTCTGAACTGCATTGTAGTTGTAACCAGCCGCCTGCAGCTTCTTCTTTCTGGCATCTCCATTTCCCCATTTACCTGCGAGGACTTCCTTGGCCACGGCAGTCACGCTTTTCTTTGTGGAGCTTCCACCTTTGGCCAGGCGATTGACTTCCGCCTGCACTGCTGCATAGTTATATCCTGCTGCCTGGAGCTTCTTCTTGCGATCATCGCCGTTTCCCCACTTGCCTGCGAGGACTTCTTTTGCGATTTCTGTCGTGCTCTTTTTTGGAGTCGAGGCTCCGCTTGCGAGACGATTGACCTCTGCCTGCACTGCTGCGTAATCGTAACCGGCAGCAGTTAATCTGTTCTTTCGCTCATCGCCATTGCCCCATGCGCCTGCCAGCACTTCCTTGGCCACTGTGGTGACGTCTTTCTTTCCGGATCCGGAAGCCTGGGACTCTGCAGCGTATCTGAGGACGTTGGTCCATGGATAGTTGCGGTAGCTTCTGATCAGGAACTCTTTACCTGTCTGGTCGCCAGGTTTGCCGCCTGTTGCGGTTCCTTTTTCGTTGATGCTTGCCTCTACCTCTTTGCCGTTGCCGCAGTACATTGCGGTGTGGTGTGAAGTGTTCAGGAGAACGTCTCCACGGAGAAGCCCTGCGCCAGTCGAGCGATTTACCTTGCTGGTAACGTCAACGAATCCGCATTTTTTGAATACCGCGAGCATGTTGCCGGTGTAGGTTGCGCCTTTGCTCTTGACCGGGATTCCTGCGTTCTCGCACGCCTGGATCACTGCTGCGGAGCAGTCAAAGTCTCCATGCTGTCCCCATCTGTATGTCTGGTCGTATCCGTGCGAGTCATCTCCGGCCCATGCTTCCATCTGTTGTACTGCTTTTTCTATCTTGCTCATTTCTGCTCCTTCCTTGTCGTATTCAGTGAGTTTGTACTGAGTGATCAGTTGGTAGTTGTTTTCGACGTATGTGCTCGATGTGGCATATCCGTCGTTTTTGATTGTCTGCAGGTATTCCTTCGGATCCGTGATTCCTCGCAGATTCTGGTACCTCTGCAGCTGGATAAATTCAAAGTATCCCTTGACGCCTTCCTCCATGCTGTCGTAAACCCTGAAGTTATCCTTGATGGTCGTCAGGGTTCCTGGCTTGTATTCCTCCTGGGTGGTGAGGTTGACGCTCTTGCCAGTCCATTTGGATCCGCATTTCAGTCCGAAGTAGTTATGATACTTCGCGGCCAGCTTGCTCTCTCCCCATCCGGATTCCAGGATCGCCTGGGCGATGATTGGGCTATGCACGAGGATGCCGTAAACGTAGGCGTACTTCTGTACGTTCTTTGCGATCTCCTCGATGAATCTCTGCTGTTTCTCTGTGATTGCCATCTTTGCATACCTCCTAAATAAAAAAGGGCAGCCTGGTGGCCGCCCTGGGTGCTTTGTGCTTCTTATTCCTCTGAATCGTCGGATCCAATGTTTGCGGAGTCGGTGAGCCCTTCTCCGATGATGTATGCCACGACGGATGCTCCGGCCATGATGAGTGCCGTTACCTGTGTGGCTGTGTTCTCTGCGCCTCCTGTGGCTACGATCATCATTGATACGAATGACGCCACTGCTGTCCAGAGCTTTCTGCTTGTCAGTTTTCTTTTCCAGTTAATGTTTTTCATGATGTCTGTTCTCCTTCCTCGATGATATGTTTCAGTGCTTGCTCGTTCAGAAAGTTCTTTTGCTCATGCTTGACCTTCTGAGCGTAGTCCAGGGCTGCGTGCATGTCTCCGTTGCAGTGTGCATCCGGGATTCTCTGCACGGCTCTGGCTGTGGCCTCTCCGAGCGCTATGGCCGCGTTCACGCTGTTGATGATGCAGAGCTCATTTTTCTCTCTGATCTGTTCGCGTTCGTCCAGCTGGCGCTGGCGTTCCTCGCGTTCCTCTTTTTCATTGTCCGCACGCTTCTTGAGATTCTGCTCAATGAGCCAGAAACAGAAGCCTGTGAACGCGGACGGAATGCTGGCGGCCACGACGATTGTTGTCATGTCCATTGGTTCCTACCTCCCTCCTGCATTTAATTTGCTGCAGCTTCTGCATGGCTGCTGGCCTGCCGGGATAAAATAAGCCACGCACTCGCCGCAGGTACCGAAGTACCGACAGCTTTCCGTGCATGGCTCGTATGTCCTTCTGCAGGTGTTATCTGGATTCCGGTGTAGACACTGGAATCTCTGGCTCTTTCTTTGAGGCGATGATCTCCTGCATTTCTTCATCTGTGATCCATCCTCTCTTGACTGCGTTCTTCAGCATTGCTTCGGACGCGCGTCCTTCCTGGTATAATCTTTTCAGTCTTTCATACATTTTACTCACCTCCAAGAATCGCGAGCGTGATGTCGTCGACGCTCTGGTTGATTGACTCGATCTGTGCCTGCTGCTTTGTGACGGTCTTTGTCAGGATTTCCAGCTCTGACGGCTGTTCTCCGGATGCTTCCGCCTCCTTGGCATTCTGGATCCAGGTCTCTGTGTCTGCTGCGACTGCTGCAGCGAGGCCTTCTCTGTAGATCGTGTCTACTGTGTAGCGGTCAAATGTGAAGTATTCCTGTGGCTCCTGGTCTTCTCCTGAAGCCTGGCGTGTGAATGGTCCCTGGATATTGTCATATAAAATGACGGTGCAGGATCTTCCTTCGATTGGCGGGAGCGCCTCAATTTCAAACTGCGACGCAGGCCTGATGTTGCTTTCTGTCTTCATCAGCGATTACTCCTTTCAGATGCTTAATATTAACAAACGGCCGCACCCACTTCTCATAGAAGCGCTGGCTGTCTGAATTCACAATATATCCGATGTATGAAACCATGGCGTGCGCGTTCCGGATGGATGCGTATGCAGCTCTGGCGATCGTCCTGGCTTTCCGGCTGATCCTTAGCATGATCGACTTCCTGATGGTTGTCTTGTTCGGATGGAACTTGAAACCTAAGAAGTCAAGCGGGCGCTTGCTCAATATAAAGACCTGCCAGTTGTCCTTGACGGTCTGCTTCGTGGCTTTTACTTCGGCTTCGATGAATTCGAGAGCTTTGTGCAGTCGTCGTTTGCTTGAATCAAACAAGACCATGTCATCCACGTATCTCACGTTGTGCGCGGCTCCGGTTTTCTCGGCGACCTTGTGGTCGATGTCCTGAAAGAAAAAGTTGCAGAACCATGGCGAGGTAAAGAGCCCGACCGGGATGCCTACCGCATCGGTCTCCGGCAGCAGTCTTTCGTGCGTGGCCATCGGTTGTTGAAAGCTCGCGATGATCCGGTCTGCCAGGCGCAGGAACTTCTTATCTTTTATCCTGCGTTGCAGCTTCTTCCGGAGTTCTTCGTGGTTCATGGTTGGATAGCATTTTCGGACGTCCAGCTTCAGGACGTACTTGGTATGCTTCGGATCCTTCCTGATCCACTTCTCGATCGCGGTCTTTGCTCCGTGCGTTCCTTTTCCCGGTACGCATCCGCAGCTGAACGGATAGGCACTATGCAGAACGATCTGTTTGAAAATGCGAACGAATGCGTGATGTACGCACTGATCTGGCCAGAATCGCGGGATTGCGATGTCTCTGGTCTTCTTCTGAATGCCATCGTTGATTCGTCGCATTGTGTACTTGGCCGGTATGAAGGTTTCCTCATCCAGCATCCTCTGCAGCTCCAGCGCGTGTCCATCGATGTCCTCCAGGACCTTCTGGACTTCTTTGCGCTTCCGCTTATGTCTCGCCGCGTCCTTGATCGCTTCCTTCAGGTTGTCGAGGTCTCGGACGTGTTCGAATAAGTGGCCGACTCGCTTCGTGTATTTGATTGGTGGTAGCTTGTCTTGCTTTTGTGTATCTTCCATGAATGGCTATCTCCTTTCAGACTCTCTTTGTTAGCCTCGCTGACTTTCCAGCTCCATTCCTGGCGTACTAACCAGCGCCATTCGCGGCCTATTTTTACCAAGGGGTAAGGAAGCGCACCTGCGGCATTATCTATTCAAATATTTAGGATAATGTCGTAAAAATCGAGAATCTAACAAAGTGGGCGACCGCCGATGTTCCAGTTCGTATTACCCGTACCGTTGTTACAGTTCCGGTAGAAAGGCCCGGCATTCGTACCGTTGTTCACGTTACCGCCAGAGATCACCAGCCGCGCGCAGTTACGCTCCCTGTGTTTAGTTTTCTTTATTGGCAGCAGGCGCCTTCGTCTTTGCGCCTGCCTAAGTTTTTATTGTTGGCTCCGGTAGTTCCGGGGGATAAGGTCCCCCGGTCCCCCTTAAATGGCAGCCTTGCGGCAATGAGGGCGACCGCCGAAGGCCCAGTACGTATTACCCGTACCGTAGTGACAGGACCGGCAGAAAGGCCCGGCAAGCGGACCGGAGTTCACGCTACCGCCAGAGAGCACCAGCGTTCCGCCTTCGCTCTGGTAGTAGTAATCGCCGATGTATGCGTCGGCTCCACCACCTACCTCGACCGGCAGCTCGTATTCCGGATGCAGACTGTCGAATCCCATCTTTTTGATGTATCCGTCGCTTGTCGGGCATGCGTAGCCGAGCTTCTGGTAGTCTCCGGTGTATGTGTCGTCTGCGTAGCTCGCACGCTTATTGCAGCAGTAGTGCTGGCGGTTCTTGATGTTGACTCCGTCACGGAACTGCCACATGTTACCGAACCAGTCCTCGATCCATAAGAAACGGACCGCACGTCTTCCGGAGAGTTTGGCTCCGGTAGGCCCTTCGGGATTTTCCAGGCATCCGTTCGGGCATTTCATTGCGGTTGTCTCGCCGGTCTTCTGAACGCATGACCAGATTACATTTCCGACTGCGATATCCACCGGATCTCCGTCGAAGTAGATTTCTGTCGCTGCTTCCACCTCTGTTGACGCCTTGAATGCTGTGATCGTTCTTCCCCATAATACTGAATGATTCCAGAGTGCTGTTCCGATGGCGATCTGCTGGCCTACGAAGAACTGCGCAGCTCTGTCGCTCGCGATCGTAATGCAGTTGGTTGCCTTCTTTGTTTTCAGAGCCTTGTCGTCTCCATTCTCTCTGAATCCGGTACGTCCTGCGCCGAGGATTCTCTGCGCCTGGGTTCCTGCGAACATGATGATAAACAGATGGTCGAGCAGGAACATGTTCCATACGTCGTCAAGCTGCCAGCCTTCGCCTTTGTTGCGGCTGCGGGTTCTGAAGGTTGCCCTGGTTACCTCTGTGAGCGGTGTCGCTCCGGCAATCGAACGGATGACGTCCTTGGCTCCTGTGGCTGCATCTTTTCCTGCGGATCCGTTGAAGATCGGGATGTAGATCTTGTCGCTGATGCTGCTTCCGTCTGTGAATGCAGGGTTGACGTGCAGGCCATCCACCGGTGCGGATGATACCCAGCGGTATTCCCACTCTACTCCGTCGCTATCCGTCTCAAAGTAGCGGGATGTGTAGCAGAGCGGCATTTCCAGCATGACGTCTCCGTTATCTCCGGTCCAGGAGAAGTTGGCGTCTCCCAGGTATGCGGTGACTTTTCTGTCTTCTGAAAGGTTGCACGGTCTGCAGGCGTTGTATGGATATACCGACTTCATGAAGTCGTTCTGGACGTCTCCGGTTCCGACTGCTGCCTTGGCTGTAAGGCCGACAGCTCCACCGAGTCTTTCCCAGCTCTCTGCGCCGCAGCTCTGCTGGCCGACTTTCTTTCTGGCTCCGTATTTCTTCACGGCTGCCTGCTCGATGATGGTTACTCTGTCTGCCAGCGCTTCCAGGTCGCTCTGCAGTGCCAGGCCTCCTGCGGTCACGATTGTGACGCTTGCTGCGTTGGCTACCTCCAGGTAGTAACTCATGGAAATGACAGACGGGATCACGCCATTGTATGCGGGCATGTAGTCGCTGGTGCTTGCGGTTGCGATGCTGTATAAGATTTCGCCATCGTCCGGATCCTGTGCAAAAATACCGAACTCGCGGATTTCGTATCCTGATTTCAGGACGTCCGTGTCGCTGGTCTTATTCGTGATCGCTACCTTCAGAACGAGTGTACTTCCGTTCTGGATCTCTTTGCTGTGGATTGGCAGTGTCTGCACCGGTGCCTTGAGTGATGTTCTGGTGTCTGTTGCCTCTCCGGAGTTGTACTGGCCGGATCCGGTCTGCGCCTTCGTGATCTTGATTGTGCATCTGCCCGCCTGGGCTTTTGCCAGGAGCGCTTTTCCTTTTGTGGTCAGTTTACTTGGATTCCAAATAAGCATTGATTTATTCCTCCTTTATGACTGTTGTTGTCTGATAGTCGATGTTTGCTCTCATGGCTGCTCTTTCGCTTTGTGAGAGGTCCGCTTTGCCGGTTTCTGCGTTCAGCGCGTGGGTGCTTTCCTCTGATGCATTGACTGGCCCGACATCGATGGTGCCGGATGCCTCCGTGGCTCCCTGATTATCATTCAGGACGTATGTGCTTCCTTCGGTGCCGGTTGCGCTTGCGATAAATGCTCCGGCCGTAGCTTGGGCGTCTCCTGCTGTGGTATTTAGAGCGTAGGTCTCTGTAACCGGTGCGGCGACTGCTGCCACGTTCATTCCTTCGGTTGCGTCTGTATCTGATATCTCGTGATTGCTCACGGTGCATTCATTTATTGCTGTGATGCAGGTGGCTATGGTTGCTGCTGAGTGGAGTTCTCGCAGCACGGTCACCCTTCGGATGTGGGACTTTGAATTCTTGACCTTTTTAATGACCGAGGTCAGCTCGTTGATGATGTCTTTTGTCATCAGCGCCTCTGTTTCCACATCGAATGTGTTAGCTTCGATCGGCGGCTCGGTAAAGTCGAACCACTCGATCAGTCTCGCGTCGCCTCCGAACACCGAGGCGATCAGTTCTTCTGTTGCTTTGACTGTTCCGGCTTGCGTGTACCACTTGAGCGTGTTCTTTATGATTGAGCGCTTTGTCTCGATGTCTGCGCCCTGGTCGTAGTACATGGCTCGCATTTCCACGGCCAGGTAGTCCAGTGTGGATTCTGCCAGGTGGTCGATGTCGCAGGAGCTGCCTACGCCTGCAGCTTTTTCCAGCATTCTAATAATTGCCATGTGCAGCGCGTAGCTTATGCTCTTAAATTCCGGACTTGTCTCATCCGGCCAGAGGTCTGCGAGCTCTCCGTTTCTAATATCAATCATCCTCAACACCTCCGTATGTCACGTTCTTGCTTGTGCAGTACGCGATGGAAGTGCCGCCGATCTTCTGAAAGACCGGACTCTTGATCTCTACTCTCTTGGCTCCTGCTGCAGTCACTCTCTTGATCAGCTCTGAGCTGTTGATGTCTCGGCCGATCTTGGACTGCTGCCAGGTTACGAAGTCATCCACTGCCTTGGCGACCTCGCTCTGGATTGTTTCCACGGATCCTGAATCTGAAGAATTGATATAGTAGGTCAGGCTGATGCTGTAATTCACCGCTGTTGGCGCCTTCACGACGACCTTGTCAGTCAGCGGCCGGATGTTCGGATCCGTGATGTACTTCGTCAGCCCTGTGATCATCTCCTGGCTTGGGATTCCGTTGTCCATCAGGAATACGATGTCTACCTCGCCTGGGTTGTCACTTGAAACCTTGACGTCTGCGATGGTGCTGTTGTATGTCTTTACCCAGTAGATATATGCTTCCTCGGTTCCTGCCGTTGAATAGCGGGACGGTGCGATGTAGATTCTGTCCTTCAGGGATTCGTCGCTCTCCGGATCCGCGCCGCCATCTGTTTCCGTGATGTTGGTCACGCTCTCTATGTACGGGATCGGATCCACGAGTGTCTGGATGGCTCCCTCATGGATTCCATTCAGATCTACGCCGGTCTCGATGGAAGTGCAGGCCACGTCGACCGTGGTCTCTCCTGCTTTAATCTCCGCATACTTATCGGTCGTGAAGTATGCCTCGCCATCCGTGACTCTGGTTCCGGCCGGGATTGCTATTGCTCCGGTCTGCGCCTCTGAAAGTGTGAAGCGCATCGTCACGGTCGCTGGCTTGGCAGCAGTTCTCTCGATGCCCTTAAGCGCTGCCAGGTTGTCTAGGAAGGCTCCGAATGCGTACTTGAGTAGGTTCTGCTTTCCGGCTCTATCAACGTACATGTACATCTGGTAAATCTGCACGCTGCAGGCGTATAAGATCAGGGCGATCGGTTCGCCTCTGTCCAGCACGGTTTCTTCTCCGGTTTCCTCCATGTATTTGTCCTGGTAGTCCTGGAGCATCTGCTTCTGGATTCCATCCAGGTTGATGTCGTCATCGATGAAGCTGACGTCCGGGAGTCTCTCGATCTGTTCGATTGCCATGCTCTTTTTACCTCCTTCCTAAGTAAATATCTAGCTCCAGCACGCCTTCTTCGTCCTGGGTTCCTTTTATGTCCTGAAGCTCCAGGCTTGGTATGTATTCGTCCATTGCCTCTGCGAGCTCCACTGTGATCATGTTGATTGCGTCCGGCCCTGGCATGTCAATGAAGATCTGTGTCAGACCGTATCCCCGGCTTCCAGGGATAGATCCTTTTCTTGTGATCATCATCGCTTCGATGATGTCGTTGGCCAGTTCCAATTCATCAGGTTCGATGGAACCGTCCGCGTCTTTGATCTGGTTAATTCTTATAAAAGCCACTTAGATTCCCTCCCTTATGAATATTCCATGAATGTGACGTCGATCTTGGCTTTCACAAGCTCGCCCTTGTTGTAGATCGTGTTCCAGGCCTCCGATGTCGCTGTGATTGCCATTTTATTGGAGCCCATGATTTTGCCTCCAATAACCAGGTATTCCACCTGTCCGCTCCGGTTGGCTTTCCGGATCTTCTCGACCATGCTTCTTGGCTTCACGCCATGCTCTGCAGACAGCGTGATGGTAAGAGTGACGCCCATTGTATCCGGACCGCTAAATTCCCCGCGCGGCACGTTCTGAAGGATGTTGTGCTTCGTCCATCGGGAGTCCTGCGATACCTTGATATCTTTAGCTGTCAAGATCTTCTTGCTATTGACCTCGAATATCAGATCTGTGCCCCAGCAGCCGAGCGTTCCTTTTGCTTTTGCACGGTTCTTTGATTCATCGGTCTTCTTCTTAGTGTCTGTTTTCTTTTTGCTGTTAGCTTTTTTCGTTTTGGTCTTTTTGGCCGGTTTCTTCTTGGCTGCAATGCTGGCCACGGTCTTCTTTTTCTCTGCGACCGTTTTCAGGTATTGGCCATAAGACCAGCCCCATCTTCCTTTGTATTTTACGTGGTACCATCCGCCTTGCTTTTTCCCATCTCCGGATACCGTGGTTCCGTATGGCATTGCTGTCATGATGGTTCCGTTCGGCCTGCTTCTCACGCGGAGCCCTGACCTCGCTGTGACTTTGTATGTCGCCATCTGAATACCTCCTATCCCTTGATATGGTTGATGATTTCGGCCACGGTGATGCTTCCGCTCTTTGTGGCCAGCTTGATCCTTGAAGCGTCGAGAGTGATTGCTGGTGCATGAATCTGCAGCGAGCTTCCTGAATACTGCAGGAAGGCTTCACCGATTGCCTGCGCCAGGTCTTTTCTGTATACGCCTTTGCCGCTGACCGGTGGTCTGTGGCTGCTGTTCCAGTACGTTCCGGCCACGATTCCCATCGCGGATCCGTTGGAAAGATGAACGACCAGCACGCTGGCTCCGACCTTCGGCATCTTGTATTCATCGTTGAATGTTAAATAAGGGAGGTCGTCGGTCACGGAATTGTCGAGATCCGGATATGTGACATTGATCATTCCGCTTCCGTAATCAACGGACGAGACCTTCCCGATTCTGATGGTTCTGTCTGCCATGATTTACCTCCTAGTCAAATGTTCCCTCGTCTACCCATCCGTAAACGTTCGACGAGCTGTCTACGTGTATCAGGTGCCATGGATGCGCATGGCCGTTTCCTCTGCAGTTAGGTCCGAGCGTTATCTTTGCCCTGCCTGCTCTTGCGCTGTAGCCTCGCGCTCCTGGATATGAACTGTAGTAGTGTGTTCCGCCATGGAAGTTTACAATGTCGCCGACCTTGTACGTCTTCTTTGCTGGCGCTGGTGGTGCTGGTGGCGCTGGTGGCGGATCTCCTTTGAGCTGCTTCTGACACTTATGCAGCTGAATCTCTTGTGTGGTTCCGCTGTCTGATACTTTGGTCTTCACTTCGTCCACGAAGTATTTTCCATCCGCTTTGCCGAGGTCTTTCACTGTTACGCAGATTCCGGCCACGATTTCTGGCCTTGCGAATATCGTTCCTGTGAGCACGGTTGCTTTTTCGTTCTCCAGGTTGACCTTGGCAGCAGCTTTGTATCTGGCGTCGTTCTCGCTGTCGCTCTGCTCGCTGATTTTTAGCGTCCGGGCTCCTTTTGCTTTTTCTCCAACCAGTCCGACATAGATGCTGATTTCTTTGCTGTCATTACCCTTTTTATATGACGTCCGGGCTCCGGTGTACGTGCCTTCCAGTGTGTCTGTGTAGTCCCAATCATCCCCGATGAAGTCTGCACGCTTTATGGTTGCCGTGGCTTTTTTGCCTTCGTATTTGCTTTTTCCCCATATCACGATTTTGTTCTTATAGACTTTCATTCCGAGACCGTAATCCTTGCACAAATCATATAAAAATGAGCTGTCGCTTTTGTCTGTCTGCTCTATGGATTTGATGGTGTAGTTCGGTCCATCAAAGATGAGCTTCAGGCCGTATCTCTTTGCGATCTCCTGGGCGATCTGTTTAATGCTGACTTTCTTCCAGGTCTTTGTCCTGTTAGTTGACTTGATGGCCGAGTTTGTCGGGATTGATATTCCTCCAAGCGTGGCCACGAGCGGACCTCCGGTCATCTTCATCTCATCCAGGAGAAAGTCTCCGCATGATAGCTTTTTGTCTGCTCCCTCTTTGGTCCAATTCTTAAAGGTGAGGCTGGCCGTGATTCGGTCTCCCTTCTTCGGCAGCCAACCTTTTAAGAATTTCATGTCTTTATTGAAGACCTGAATGGAGAGCGTGTCGCTGGCTCCGGATGCCACGTCGTCGTATTCGATCTGCTCCGTGAGACCGTCCAGCGACTTCTTTGCGCTTTTCCCATTGAAGTCTATATCCGGGATCACGCGTCTTGCTTCTGCCATTACTCCACCTCCGATTCGTCTTCATCTGCCGCCGGTATTCCATCGTCTCTGTCTGAATCAGATCTCCATACCGGTGTGTCGTTGAGTTCATCTTCGGGGATATCGGGGAGGATGATTTCCTCCCCGTCGGAGAATACAAGCACGTCCAGTTTGTCCCAGTTTGCCAGGATTAGCTGTTGCATGAATTTTTCGGATCCATACTGGTCGTATGCGATCTTGTCCCATGTGTCTCCTGCTTCTGTGTAGTAAACGTTCGCCACTTATATCCTCCTTTCTATGCGAATGCCCGGCGGCCTTCCGTCCGCAGGTATTCTTTCATCATTTTCTTAAATTCTGCCTGGCTCATTCTGTTCGCCTCTACCATGTCCTCCTTGGACGGTGTGCCCGCCTCGAATCGGTACGTTGGACTGAATACGAACTGCTGGCTTGCAGATTCATTGCTGTTACCATTCCCGGACTGCTTCTGTCCAGTAAATGCGCTCACGGTGTCTCCGATCACGCTCGACCGGTTTTCAAACTGTGGAGCCTCCAGCGTCTTGGATCCTGCGTTCATTACTGGCTGCGCGAGTGATTCGTTGGCTGCCTTTTGAACGAGTGCTCCGGTCTTCTGGATACCTCCTGCGAGACCTTGGCCTGCGTACTGTCCTGATTGATCCAGGACTCTTGATGGAGAGTGAATCTTCAGAGCGCTGTTGACGGTTGCTGCTACCTGGTTGGCTATGCTTCTCGCCTGGGCGATCGCTGCAGCTCCACCGGCTGCGATACCGTTCCTAAGTCCGGCCATCGCGAACGATCCGGCGCTGTACATGCTTCCTGAAAGTCCGGAGAAAGCTCCGACCATCTGGCTGCTTGTGCTTCTGCATGCTGCCACTGCCTGGCTTCCGCCTGTTCTGACCGCCACCACGAACATGGTCATGCCGTTTCTGGTCACGGCCACGATGGTTGTCATTCCGGTCTGCGTTGTTGTCCGCATCACGGTGATTCCGGTTACCACGGCCTGGTTCGACTGTGTCATGGAGTTTCTGATGGCCACTGTGACCATATTCATGGCTACTGTGGTTAAAGCTCCGAGCGTTCCAAGTGTTGCCATTGTCGACCGCAGTGATACGGCCAGCGCGGTTGCTGAAGCTGCCGCTACTGTGATGCCTCCTGCAAATACGACCATGGATGCTGATGTTACCATCATCGGTCCGGCCAGCGCTGTGATCGCTGCGGTGAACGGTGCCACTGCCGCTGCCATCCTTGTGAATGCTGCAGCTGTTGGCGTTGCCACTGCGTTGATTCCTGCCGCGCTTGCCTTGAATGCTGTTATCGATGCGCTGCAAAGCGTCAGCGCTCCGGCTGTCATTGTGATTCCTGCTGCCAGGAGCATGATTGCAGCTGCTGCCGCTGTACTTCCTGCCGCTAAGGCCAGGACTGCCGCTGCCGCTGCTGCCGCTGCGACCGCGAGTGGTGCCAGGGCTGCCGCGAGTGGTGCGGCTCCTGCAGCTATGATTGCCATCTTGGCCGCGGTTCCTGTTGCACCTTTGGCCATTGATTTAAGCGCCGATCCAGCTGCCTTTGCACTGGCTCCGATGATTTTCACCGATGCTGCTGCAAGTGCCAGGGCTGCTGCAAGTGGTACCATGCCGACTGATGCGGCTAGTGCTCCGGCTGCCAGTATCAGAAGGGCTGCGCCTCCTGCCGTTGCTCCGGCTGCCATTGCAAGTGCGGCCGCCGCGAATGGCAGCATTGCCGCTGTGAGTGCCAGGATTGGCGCTGTTGCTGATAGTGCTGCGGTTCCGAATAAACGGACCATCGTTGCTAAAAGCATGAATGAGGCCATGCTGGCTGTTGCTCCGGCTGCGATCATTGCGATTGCTGCAGCGAGTACCACGGCTCCAGCTCCAACCATTAAAACGCCCGCTCCGGCTGCCAAGGCTCCGGCTGCCATTGCGAGAAGTCCTGCGGCTGCCACTAATGCTCCGGCTCCACATACTGCTGCAGATGCTGCGAATGCTGTTAGTGCTCCGCTAAGCGTCAGGATTGCCGATGCTCCGGTCGCTCCGTATGTTGATAAAAGCGGAAGTGATACCGATATAATGGCCAGCGCTGCTGCTCCCAACATGGCCGCTGTTGCCACTAATGTGAGCGCTGCTCCAAGTGCTGCGATCGCTGCAGCTCCTGCCAGGAGTATTGGCGCCAAGGCTCCGGCTATTGCTCCGAATGCGATCAATCCCGCCGCTAAGAGTGCGAGGGCGATCTGCGCTGCCGGTCCTGCGCTTGCGATCTGTGTCGCCGCCTGGACCATGATCAGGCATCCTGTTGCCGCCAGAACGATAGAAGCTCCGAATGCAATCAGTCCGACTGATGCTGCTGTGAGTGCAGGTCCGAGCGCTCCGGCTACTGCCATCATTGCGATCATTCCTACTTCCATGATTGTGAGTGCTGCGATTGCCATCGGTCCGGCTGCCGCTACCTGTGTTGCTGCCATCGCCATGAGGCTCATTCCGGCCGCTGCCATCAGAACTGCTCCGCCGAATGCGAGAAGTCCCGCAGATGCTCCGGCGAGCTGTGGTCCCATTGCTCCGGCTACTGCCAATAGTGCAATGATGCCGCCTTCCATGAGTGCCAGGCTTGCGAATGCCATAGGTCCTGCGGCTGCCACCTGTGTTGCTGCCATTGCCATCAAACTCATACCGGCTCCGGCCATTAAGATTGCACCTCCGAATGCCAGGAGACCTTGCGTGCCTGCCTGCAGCTTCGGTGCGAGCTGCGCTGCTACTGCCATTAATGCGATAATGCCTCCGGCCATCAGGACGGTTGCTATCTGCGCTCCTGGTCCCGCTGCAGCGAGTTCCTTGGCTGCTTTTACTAATATCCACACGCCTGCGGCTGCGGCTGCGAATCCGATTCCGAATCCGAGCGCATTCTTGGCTGCTGCGGACATTACACTGCTTCCCTCTTTGAGCGGTGCGCTCATGCCTTTAGTTTTCTTTCCGATGCTTCCGATCGCTTTTCCAACCTTGCCGAATGTTCCCACCAGGGATCCGGCCATTTTGAACAGTCGACCGCCGATCAGCAGAACTGGTCCCGCTGCGGCTGCAATACCTACCCATTTCACGATGTTCTTCTGCATCGACGGATCCAGGTTGTTGAATTTGTCAATCAGCCCGGTCAAATTATCCACGAAAGGCTTCAGGACTTCGCTGGCGATTCCTCCGACCGTATATTTCATAACGTCAAAGGATGAATTCAGTTTTTCCAAGGATCCACCCATTCCGGATAGGAGTGCGTCTGCCATCTTCTGCGAGCTTCCGGCCGCTCCTTCCAGCGAGCTTGCGTATTTCTGTACCTGATCCGGTGATGCATTGATCAGCGTCATCCACTTGGCCATCTGGTTCTTTCCGAAGATTGCGGCCGCCGCACTCATCTGTTCCTGGCTGGTTAAGCCCTGAAAGCTATCATGCAGCTGCTTCTGCACGTCGACCATGCTTTTCATGGATCCATCTGAATTGAATATCTCCAGGCCTAGTTTTTTAATCCAGGTAGCTCCGTCTTTGGCCGGACTTGCTAATCTGGCCAGACCTGTTTTCAGTGCCGTGGCTCCTTCAGCACCACTGATTCCGGCATCGCCGAAGATATCAGTAATTGCGGCCAGATCGGACATTGACCATCCGACTGAGCTGCAGATCGGTCCTGCTGTTGCCATGGCGTCGAATAAATCCGTGACAGTCGTGTTGGCCTGCGCCTGGGCTGTCGATAGGATATCTGCTGCTGTCGCTGCGTAGTTTGAGTCCTTGCCGAACATCTTCAGGGCGTTTCCGAGGCCGCCGGTTACGACTGATAAATCCGTCGCCGTTCCTGCTGCCAGGTTCAGCGCGGGCGTCAGCATGTCTCCTGCCTGCTTTGCATTGAAACCCTGGCGTGCGAAGTTCAGCGTTGCGTCTGCTGCGTCCTGCATTCCGAATACGGAATTTGCCGCTGCTTTTTTCATTGTTGATTCGAGCTGTTTGGCCTGGGCGTCTGTTGATCCCATGGTTGCCTGGACGAGCTTCATGGACTTATCTACGGATCCGAACTCCTTCACGGATGTGGCACCGAGCGCGATTACCGGCATCGTGACTCCTGTGGTGAGCGCTTTTCCGGTACTTTCCATTACATTTCCGATACCGGTTAATGCGGAAGACAGGCCACCTTTTCCAAGGCTGCCGAGCATCTTCTGTGCGCTGCTGACTGACGTCTGCAGCGATTTATCTAATTTTCCGGCGATCTTAATCGCTACTTCGAATTCGCTCATTTCTTAGGTGTCACCTCCTTCAAATCGGCGCATAAATCAATAAGGTCAAAGATGTTCATTTGCAAAAAATAATCTAACCCTGTGCTGAGGTTCAGCGACAGGGTTAGACAGCATTTCCGCAACTCTGAGAAGTCCGCAGGATTTATTCCTCGCCGAATAAAAAAGATGTCACTCTGTTCTTGAGCGCCAGGGCGTCCTTTGGCTTCAGCTGCTTAAAGAACTCGATCGGCATCTTCAAAGCTCCGGCTGCGATGATGAGGTCGTATTCCAGAGTTGTCTCTGGAAGAACCGACACGGTTCCGTTGTTTGTGAGGACCTTGTTGGCCTGGATCATATCTGCAGCAGTCAAATTGTCGAGCCCGCTGAGGTCGATCTCGCAGATCTTCTGTCCTTCGAAGTCATACTCTCTACTGAGCTTGAGCTTCATCTCGTTGTCTTCTGGCTTGTTGATTTCTGTGACTTTTTCACTCATTTTGCGTTCCTCCTGTTATCTAGCACTGGCTTCTGATCTGCGCCAGCATGTCTTTTCCGTTTAATACGAATACGAAGTTCAGTTTGTCGAGCTCCAAAACGACGGCGTTGTTGATCTCTACTTTGATGTATAAAATCTCAAGCTCGACCTCTGATTCCATCTTCTTTCCTTTGGCTACCTTTCCGAGTGTGGTTGTCTTGGCTTTGCCTCGTACCACGACTCTGATCGGGTAGTATCCGGTTGCTCCGGTCTTTGGATCCGTGCACTGCATAGATCCTCTGAGTGTCAGGAGCGGCGGCTCTGTAGTGTTTACGATGGAGAACATATCGCTGTATAAAACTGCGAATGGAATCTTGATTGTGGCGCTGGAGAACTGTCCAGTTACCGGATCCTCGATCTCGCCGAGCACTCCGGTGCCTTCCACGGTATCCGTGATGGCTTCAAGCTCCGGAAGCTCCACCTCGCCGGATACTCCGACGAGGGCATTGGCGCCGTTATAAATGTTGAAGTGGTTTAATACTTCAGGAATAATGCTTGCCATAATTAGTTACCTCCTACTGCTGCTGCCAGTGTGTCTGTATCGTAGTCGATGATGTCCACGATTTCCTGCGCTGGTGTGTACGGTGCAATGTGCTGTCTGAACTTCATCGTTCCGGCCAGGATGGCAGTCTTTGGATTGTCATCTGACTTGTATTCGATGGAAGCTCCGGCCCAGTATTTAGGTGCGTATGCGCTGCAGCGGATGTTCTCGCTGTCTACTACGCTCTGAACCAGGACGTTGTTCATCGGATCGTCGACTTCATCGAAGTATGTCTGAATGAAGTTATTTCCCTGCCAGCTGAACATGCGGCGAACTGCGAACCAGATGTCTTTCGCGTCTGAGCTCGCTGGATACGCTCCGGTGTAGTTACCCCATAAGCGATAGCCGTTCTGGTTGATCGCTGTGGTTACGCCGTAGCCATTGACCGTGTTTGCCTGGTCCTGGTCGAGATATACTTCCGTTCCATCTTCGAGGCACTGGCCGCCGACTCCGAGTAAATGGTTGGACGGTGACTGGTTCGGTACGTCCTCGTTATCTGATGCCATGTACTGGATCATGGCGCCTGCCACTGCAGATTTTGCGAGAATGTACTCGCCGACTCTGTCGCATGGCCAGAGCGGATAGCAGAATGGGCTTGTGTATCCGGATTCCTCTTTCACGCTCTTGGTGTCTGTGTATTTCTTTGCCTTGGCTGTATCAAGGTCAAGAAGTGCCATTGCGCTGTATACGCCATTGATCTTGGCCGCCTTGGCTGCAAGTGCAAGACCGACCTCCGGAATCTGTGACCAGCCTGGTGCGAGAATGAGTCCCGGAACGATGCCGAGTCTTGGGTATACCTGTCTAATGACCTGCGCTCCTGTCTCAGCTCCTGTGGATGGATCCACGGCTCCGATGACGTCCTCTTTCGTAACCTTGGACGGATCGATGACTTTTCCGCTTACCTTGATGGCTGTTGCTGCTGCGCCTTTTCCGCCTGCGAGCATTGTGATTGTGAGGAATCCAGTTGTGCTGTCAAATGCAGCACTGTAATCCTCGCCAGCCTTGAGCTCTATATCGCCAGTTGAATTCTTGACGGTGAGCCCTTCGAGGATGATGCCTTCTTTCTCGATCACTGCCTGCTTCTGGTTTACCTGGTACTCTGCCTCTGCGAGTTCCTTGTTGTGCTTTGCCGGATCCAGGACGTTGATGTAAACGACCGGACTAACCTGGAACAGGTTTGATGTTGCGAACATCGTCTGGCAAAGTGTGAAATTCTTAAAGTCTACGGAATATCCGAGTGCTGCCATGGCTTCAGTTCCTGAATTCGCAAGAATTGGAACGTTCACGGCTTCGCTTGGATTCTCGGCCATATTGACCGGAGCTGTTCCGACGACTACCTGGACGGAGCTGTTGCCGGTCTTTGGTACCTGAACGGCTGTAGCTTCTTCCTGGATATAAACTCCATGTCTGATGCTCATTAGTTCTTACCTCCTCTTTCAAGTTTGAATTTCTGCGCTTCTGTGTAAGCGCTGTATACGTATCCTCTCTTTTCTCTGATCATTCTCTCGGCCTCGCCGTATTCTCTGATCGGAATGAAAAGGTTCAGGATCATTGGTGCATCCGCTTTGGCCGCTTTCGCTGCCTCCGGGATTGTCGTGTAGACTGTGCCGGTGATGGCGATTCCGCTGATTGTTGGTCCTACGTAGAGGACTGCTTCAGTCTTTGCCTCCGTCACTGCCTGTGTCTTTTTTGCCGGTGCTTTTGTCTCCGGCGTCTTTACTGATTCGCTCATGACCAGTCATCGCTCCTTCCTATTTTTGGTACGTAGAATTTGATATCTATGGCTCCGAAGTAAAACGGATACGTGTCCTCATCCTGAAGTGCAAAGCTCACGTTCTGGTTTGCTCTGAATTTGCTATCCAGGAGCGGTCTTTCCAGGAACCGGTTTGTAATCTTTGTGATCATCTCCAGGATGGTTCTGTGTCCGTTCGTTTCTTTGTCGTAGTCGCAAATTCCGAATAATACCGTGGTTCCGACGAGCCATGGCTCATCGTCCGTCGGTGTGTTGCCTTCTTCGATTCTCACGATGAAGTAAGGGAAGAACTGCGACTGGTCTTCCTCATCGTCTGTGATCTCCGGCAGTCTCTGTTCGTAGCCTTTTACTCCGAACACGTCCTCTCCTGCAGCATTTTTCAGCTGCATCTGCGCCAGGAGTTCCTCGATTTCAGCGATTAGCGATTTCTGAAGGTCCCATGGTGTCATTGTCTTCCTCCTACTTTGTGAGTAATTCTATTTGCTGCTCCACGTAATGCTGCAGGTTCCGGTCGATGGATGGTTTCACGACTCCGTATACCTTTTCCTCGTTACCGATCATTTTCGGGATTGAGTTGGAGCTCAGCTTCTTAATTGGCAGCCTGGCGGTGCTTCGTCTCTGATAGATCTGACCGTTTGGTCCTTTAAAGGCTTTAATATTGCCGTATATAAGCTGCTTCAGGCCGCTGCCTTTGATGATGTTTGCTTTCGCTCCGGTTTTCTTCGGTGCAGTCGTGTGAAACTTAGTGATTGAGAGCGGCTTGCCTTGTGAATGGATCACCGCTTCCAGTCTTCCTGCGGACGCTTTCCGGATCGTCATGTCCTTCTTAAAGCCTCCGGATTTTACCGTGTAGGTCGCCTGCGCTTTATTTGCGAGATCTACTCTCGCTGTGACTGCTACTTTATTCAGGGCCCGCGATATAACCGTTGGCGCTTTTCGGCTCATTTCTCCGAGCTTCGCCTGCACTTCCTCCAGCATCTGTTCGTCTACCTGGTATTCGATCATGCTCTGTTCGCCTCCAGTGTGATTGAATAGATACCGTCCTCTGAAATAGCATCAGCCACCTTGTATGGCTTCTTGTCGAATTGGATCAGGGATCCCTGTTTCGGCATTGGACCATAGTCGGTGGCTGCTACGTAGATCAGTTTTTGGTTTTTATAAATTCCATCCATGTGCTGGTTGAATCTCTTTTCACGCTCGATCTGTTCGTTGGAGTCTACCTGAACCGGCATCATCTTTCCATTGAGATCATGCATGTCCGAGAACTCATCCGCGTTCATGAATGTGTCGTGCACGTCCGACGCGATTACGTCTTTGAAACTCATTTTTTTCGGCTCCGGGTTGGTTTCTTTACCGGATCAGTGGCTCTTTCGATGCTCTTTGGGATTCTTCCAGCGAGGTCATCTTCGTTGCCACTATTGCTGATTCCGATCTGTCCTGGCTGAGCTGTCAGCATCTGCGCTCTTGGAGCCGGTGCCTCTGGCTCATCCTCTACCAGGGTGGCGGTTCCGGCATCCAGCCAGGTCTGCTTCATTTCTGAATCAGGAAGCTCATCTCCGACCTCATACTGACGTGCTCCGTATAAGATCGGATAAACTGCCACGAGCTTCATTTAGGCGTTGATCTTAATTGATACGACCGCGTCCGCTGCGGCTGCGTCTGCGATAGCGTAGCCTGCGAGGATGTTGGACTCGGCTGTTGCGGTGATCACTCCGTTTGTGTTGTCCCAGTAGACATCTGCTCCGGCTGTGATTGCCTCGCTTGCCTTCTTTGGGAAGCTGTAAACGCCTACGACGTTTACGCTGTACTTCTGTCCCGGTGCTGCTTCCATCGCTACGACTCCGATTCTCTTACCGATAGCCTGGATGGTATTGGCCGGGATGGCTTTTGCTGTGTCATTGATGCGATCGATAGTCTCGCCTCTCTGCCAGAATGCTGCTGTTGCCATGATTTATTCCTCCTTCCTCTTAGACGAGCTTCAGCTTCGTGTCGACCTTGATTCCTGGGTTCTTTACGGCTCCACGGTAGTCCATTACGGAGATACCCCAGTCGAGGTAAATATCCCAAATAAATCCAAGCTGTCCAGGAGCTTCCATTCTTCTGATGTTCGGGATCTCCTGACCGTTAAGGTAGTCGACCTCGATGAAGTCTGTGTCTCCAGGATCGCCAATCAGGAACCATGGCATCACGTTTCCAAGGCCGCCGCACAATGCGTTGATTGTTGGATCCTCGACTACCTCGATGCTGTCTCTGTACTGGTAGAGTGGGTTCACTGCCTGGGTGTTGTCGCTTGTGTTAATTGTCGGACTGAAGAAGAGCGTATACATGTCGAACTTCATTCCTGAAGGTACGACGATGGTTGCCGGATTGATGATGATGCTCTCTCCGAACTGATCCTTCTGGTTTGCCAGTGCCATGATCATGGTCTGCATTGCTTCCTGTGTTACTCCGGTACCGGATGCGAGGAGGTTCTTGTGCTCCTTGCCAAAGAGTGCAGCTCCGTCGTAAATATTGGAGTTGTTGATCAGGATCTGGTATACCTGCTTGTTGATGGTCTTTCTGGCTGCGGCTGCATATCTCGCCGGGAGGCTTGTCACGAGACCGATGTCGTCATCGATGAATGCCTTTCTGGAAAGAGTGAACTGGCGGCCGTAAGTCTTCAGCTGTCTCTGAGGGAGCTTGTCATCTTTGAAGATGTCATGCTTGAGCTCTCCGTTCTCCGGTACCTCGTAGAACTCGCCGACTGGTCCAGCTACGTAGTAGTTGTCATGCTTCTTGAAGTCCTTCAGGGATCCTTTCTTTGTGAACTTATCAAAGGTCACGGCTACCTTGCGGTATCCTTCCTTGTATGCCTTCTCGATTGTCTGATCGAGGATTGCTGGGAAGGATGCCTCTGGATTGTAGAAACCTCTGGCCATCATTGTGTAAAGCTCATCAGAGCTTCTACGGTTCAGATTGCTCTCGCTGGATCCGTCTCTCTGCAGACACTCGATGGCGAGGTCTCTGATTGACATTCCCATGAGGCTTCTGGCGCCATCTTCTGGACGCTCTAATGTCATGCCGCTTCTCATGAGGAGGGAATCAGCAGCGGCACGTCTGAACTTATCCTCCTGTGTATCTGTTACCTGGATGCCGGTCGCTACTGGTGAGTGCTGGCTTCTCAAGTGCTCAAGGACTGCGGCTCTTACCTGTTCCTCGGTAGATCCGTTGTCGATGTAAGATCTGGCCTCAAGACCAAACTCTGTACAGAGGTCCTCAATGCTGCGGATTCTCTGTCTTTCTGCCTCGATGGCTCTCTGTGCGTTCTGTGGATCCTGTCCACCGTTTCCACCTTCGCCCGCAGCAGGTGTCTGCTGTCTCTGGCCTTCCGGTGTGTTGTTTGCTGGTGCAGCAGGAGTGGAACTCTGGCCGCCATGGGCGATGCCAGCACCAGCTGCTCTAGCTGCGTCGATGCTTCTCTGCAGGGAGTCAAATTCTGCGGCTTCCTCGCGTGTCATGTTGCGACCTGCGGATCTGGCAGCGTTTAATAATTCCTGCTGACGTGCGATCATCTGTTCAATCGTCATTTTCTTTTACCTCCATTCGGTTTTTGTTTATTTGAAGTTGCCGCTCATAGATATCGAGTGGGATGTCCTGTGTTCCGGGTTCGGATTTTTCTTCCATTTCCCTTCCCACACCTACGGTTGGATCTGCTGGGACACTAACGATGCTTATCTCGTAAGGCGCCCACTTCTTAGCGATCGAGCATGGTCCCATGAATCTGCCATCCGTCGAGGTCTTGTTTGGCATTACTTCCTCCCAGTCGTCTACCAGGTATCCTACGGATACGCCTTTGAGAGTTCCGCCTTTTACTTTCTGGTAGATCACTTCGGACGCTTCGTCTGAATCAAATTCGATTGTAGCCATTCCGCGTCCATTATCTATCCACGCTTTGGTGATCTTGCCGATCACTTCGTCGCGGTCATGGTTGAAAAGCACGCATCCGATCTCATTCAGTCTGGTCAGATCGACGCAGCCTTCTGAATGGTCGAGGATCTCCTGTCCGAACCATCTTGTATATGGTTCTTCAGATGAGAAGCTCAGCTCGAATGTTCGCTCGTTGCCATCTCCTTCGAGTGCTCTGATTGAACCTCTCAGTTCTCTCAGGCCTCTATTCCTGTCCTTCGTCTGATGCTGACTGGCCTTCTTTTCCGTCTCCGGACTGTGTGCCCTTGTCATCATCGTTGGTTCCTTCCTCCTGGCCGTCTCCGGTTTGATCATCCGGTTTTGGCGGCTCTGGCTTCTGTTCTTCTTTTTCTGATCCGAGTTTGCCATCGAATATCACACCTCCTAAGTCATAGCCTTTCTTTTTCGCATACTCGATTACTTCCAGGTTGTCATCGATCTGCTGCTTCCAGTCGCGGCCGTTCTCGGCAGCGATCTCTTTGTACGTCTTCTGGCCGGTATTCAGCGCGGTCTTGTTTGCGCTGGATTCCTTCAGTGGATCGATCCACTTCTTAGGGCTCTTGATCCATCCGTGCTCCAGGTAGTCATCCTTCTTTGTCCAGAAGTCTCCGTTTACCTTGATCAGTCTTGTCAGATAACAGCTGATTACGAATGTCTCATAGATCTCATCGAGAATGGCCAGAATTGCTTCTTCCTCCTCCTGGTAGGTCATCTCATCCTCGATGGCTCCCTGTCTTGCGGATGCGTAGTTGGTCTCGCTCATGTCGCGGGATGTCGCCTCATATGAGAGTCCCTGACCGGCTCCGATCATACGCTGCTGCAGCTTTGTGAAGGATGTAGCATCACTCCCCTGGCCGGTCGGATTTACGACCTGGACTTCATCTCCGGCATTGAGCTCTTTGATCATTCCAGGTGTCAGCGTCTTTCCATCGTACTCGTGTTTTCCGACGTTTTCCGTCGCTGCATTTCTTCCGATGCCGACTGTCGGCAGCTGCTTTTTTATGAAAACAGACAGGCAGGCTGCGATTCGTTCCTTGACGGATACTGCAGTCATGAATTCGTTTGTGTCACGGATTCTGGTTGCTGTCTGGCTCATATCGGACATTTCTCTGATCTGAGAAGGACGGCGCTTCGTGTAATAAAAAATCACATCGTTTGCATCGATCCTTCTTGGCTGTTCCAGGGAGAATCCATCGATGCCGTACTGCCTGATCCAATATGCGACCGGTTTGTTGTACTTGTTGTACTCAATACCTCCGACGATTCGGTTTCCTCCGGCTGTCTCTCCAACCTGGAGAGTGTCGAGCTCATCAACCTCGATCATCTGAAGCTTGAACGGGATCATTCCGTCGTTGGTGTAAACCTTCACGAATAGAATTCCTCCATCCACCTTCTTCCTGGTCACTGCCATTCGGAGTATCTGGTTCAAGGTCTGCGTTCCGGTCACGTCGCAGTTCCTTGCCTTGCACCATTTTTTCCAGAGCTTCTCGATGTCTGCATTCAGCTTTGCGTTCTTCGTCTTGGCCTGCAGGTTATATCCTGCGCCGATGACGTTTCGCTTGTATGCTGATATCAGTGAATTCGCGATGTCGGAGTTTCTTTCCAGGTCTCGCGCTCTGGCTCTGATGGTGTCTCTGGACGTTCTGTCCGTCATTTCTGCGGAGTAGTTTGCCGCTCTCCATCCTGCATTCAGTCTGGAGTTGTTGCCTGCGTCATAGTTACGCAGTTCGTTGTACGTTGCACGCCATGCCGCACGCTTTGCTCCCGCTTCCGGGCTGATCCATGCGACGACGTTATCTAGCCAGCTCATTTGGTCCATCACCTCCCATCAAAAAAGGCGACGTATGTGTTGTCCAGGAGACTGGTGTCGCCCTCTGCGGCTATCTCTGCCTCCAGTTCCTCTTTCAGCTTCCTGAGCTGGTAGAGGTCGGCTCTTGTCAGCTTACGGCTACCGATCTGATAAGACTGGCCGCCGATCAGAATTTTTCGGATTGCTGTTTTGACTTCTCCGAGCAGCTCGACGGTGCTGACGTTACCGTCGAGCTCTTTGCTTTCTTCACTCATGTCGTTCCTCCTATATCCAGTTCTCGTTTTGCTTGATCCATGTTTCCTCCGGAGCGTATGCTTCCTCCGGACGCTCCGCCTTGGCTTTAGCTTCAGCTTCGTCCTGCAGGTGTAGCGTTCTGACTCCGGAGATATCAGCTGCTGCCAGCGCATATACCTCTGCATCCAGGTAGTGGTTGTCGATGTGGCTGCGCTTTGGTACCCATCTCTGAACGGTTCGGTTTCCGGATTTGACATTGACCTTGTGCTCTGCAGTTACCTGCTCGGCGTATTCTCTGTCGCATCCTTCAAAGACCATCCAACTTCCGCGGCCGTTCGGCTTCTTCATTCGACCGGCGATCATGTCCTTGTACTTGTCGCCATCAACCAGCACCAGGTTCATTCCGTATGCCTGGCTTCCTTGCTTGTTGATCTTCGATAGCTTGAAGTGTGACAGCATCGGGTTGTTGGAACCCTTGACCGGCAGCGCCCATTCTGAATTCAGGGCGCAGAAGTCATACGTGCTGTCTGCGTCGTATCCGGAGTCGATCAGGCACAATGCCACGATCAGTTGGTCTCCGTCTTCTGTGAAGTACGGCGTATTCATGATCTGCTCGATGTCCTGGAAGGATAACGCCTGGCCGTGTGCGATGTTCTGGCTCGTGATGTAGCTGCCCCATGCTCGGATGGTCCAGTAGAGCGACGTCTCCTGAACATCCACTCCTGCAGTCAGAAACTTCGTCCAGCTTGGTGCCGTGAATTCCGGCCGCTCTGTCTGGCGTTCCAGGACGGTGTCGGCCGATGTCTTCAGCTTGGTGTCTTCCCATGGTTCTGCGAGCCATGAGTTCGTGAAGTTCTGCAGCTTGTCCGGATCGTCCTTGCTATCCAGGAATTCTTTCACGATTTCTGAAAATCGGACGAACGGACTATAAAGCGTGTTGATCCAGAATCCTACCTTGCGGTTGTACTTTGAATTCTCGCGCACGGTCTTCCATTCTCCGTACCGGAGCATCTGTTCCTTGTCCTGGTCTGTGATGTCTCCACCGCATTCCTGGCACTGGTAGACCGCCATGTCGGCTCTGTCCTGGTTGCTCAGGTCGTCCCCGGATGGGAACTTCAAATTCTGAAACGTGAGCTCTATCATGGATCCGCAGTGTGGGCACGGTATGAAGTAATGCTTTTCGATATCCGCATCCATGAGTGCCTTCCAAATATGGCCGGTAGCCAGAGTTGGTGTTGACGTCATGTAGATCTTCCTGTTTCGGAAGGTCTTGGTTCTCTCAATCGCCAGTGAGATTGGATCCGACTCTTTCTTGGATGATCCTGGGTATTTGTCCACCTCATCTAGGAACAGGTACTTGATCGCCTTCGATGCCAGGGACGATGGCGAGTTGGATCCGGCCAGCGACAGGTACATTCCATCAAATTGCAGCTCCAGCTGCGATGATTCGTTTTTGTTGTAAAGCGATTTCAGCGTCCTGGTTGCCATGATCATTGGTTCCAGTCGGTTCTCGCTGATACTCTTGGCCAGGATGTCTGTTGGGTAGACGATCATGGTCGGGGATGGATCCTGCTGGATAACGTATCCGAGCATGTTCTGAAGGGCTTCGGTTCCTCCGACCTGTGTCGGTTTTACGAAGATAATTCTTTCCGTGTCGTAATTGATGAGCTCATCCATGATCTCCTTCAGGTACGGCGTCTTGTCATTTCGCCATGGTCCTGGGAGGGCGGATGTCTTGGAGTCTAGGACTCTGTAGTTTTCTGCCCACTCTGAAACGGTTATGTTCTCAGGCGGGCAGAGCTGCTTGAGTGCGTCTGCCTGGTATTGTGTGACTGGAAATTTACGAATCTGTATTCTTTTCTTCTTTAAGGGTGCCATCTTTCTTCACATCCTCTGGTCCCACTATTCCGGCAATGACAAACGCTCCGAGCAGTCTGTTTACTTCCGCGGCTATCTCCTTTTCGCATCGCCTCAGTTCAGATGGTTCCATCTGTCCTGAAAGCATCCCGGTTACCCTGGCCGGTACGCTCATAGCGAATTTTTTAAATACAACAAAAAATTTAGCGTAGTCGAGTTTTACTTCTTCTACGCTGATGTACTGACCGGCTGCTATCTCGGTCTTCAATCTATGCAGTTCTCCTTGGCTCTCCTTCAGGGCGATGTCGGCCTGCATCTTCTGTTCCCTGAGCTCGATTTCCTTATCGGTACGGTGCTGCTTTCCGTAGGCCTTGTCCGATAGGTATTTGACGTATACCTGGATCGTAGGCACGAGGTCGTATCTTCGGACGCTCTTTCCATCTTCCAGGATCTTGGTGGTGGATATGATGCCTTCCTGGGTGAGCTGCTGCACGCGGCGGACGGTCACTCCGAAAAGCTGCGCGATGATCTCTGTCCGATAAAAGCTGCCTTTTACTTCTCCATCACTCATCTGAGCGTACCCCCCCCCGCAAAATTTCGGCCATGATTTCATATTGGTTCATCATAGGCTCACCTCCAGCTTCCCGGCTCTTACAGCCTTCTTTCCTGTGAATTCTTCCCATCGGTGAACGATTACGTCACAGAACTTCTCGTCAAGCTCCATCAGAAACGCCCGGCGGCCGATCTGCTCTGCTGCCATGAGCGTGGATCCGCTGCCTCCGAATAAATCGAGGACGTTCCATCCTGGCTTGCTGGAGTTCCGCATCAGTCTTCCGACCAGATTTACCGGCTTCATTGTTGGATGCACGTCGTTCTTTGTCGGCTTCTTCTCAAAGAGGACGGTCGTCTGGTCTTTGTACTGGGTGATTATCTGATTGATGTATGTGATCAGGTCTTCCTTCTTCATGGATTCCAGGTCGAGTTCATCTTCCAGGAGGATTGTGTCCTGGCTTCGGTCGTCGATGAAGTAATGCGCAGCGCCTTCTTTCCATCCGTAGAGGATTGGTTCGTGGCGCCACTGGTAATCCTGGCGGCCGAGCACGAAGGAGTTCTTTTCCCATATCAGGCACTCTGCCAGCTTGAATCCGGCATCTCTGAATGCACGCCTGAATGCCAGGCCTTCACTGTCTGCGTGGAATATGTACGCCGCGGCTCCTGGTCTCATGTTCTCGAACATGGCCAGGAATGCATTCTGAAGGAAATCCTCAAAGGAGCCCTCGTCCATGTTGTCGTTTTTGATGGATCCGTCCTTATAGTTGACGTTGTACGGCGGATCCGTGATCACAAGGTCTGCTTCCTCGCCGCCCATCAGGGTGTTGACGTCGCCGAGGTCGGTGGAATCTCCGCACATGAGTCTGTGGTCTCCCAGGATCCAGATGTCTCCGCGCTGGGTGACCGGCTCCTCGATGGATTCATAGTCTGCGTCGGCATCGAAGTCGTCATCTTCGGCTTCCACGTCCTTGTCGAGTCGGATCACGAGGTCTTCGACCTCTTTGGAACTGAAACCGGTCGCTGTCAGATCGTAATCATTGAGATCGAGGTCGAGCAGCAGGTCTTTCAGCTTGATCTCATCCCATTCTCCTGTGATTTTGTTCAGCGCAATATTGAGCGCCTTCTCATTATTCTTGTCCAGATCGACCACGACGACCTGCGCTTCGGTATATCCGAGGTCCTTCATGACATTGTAGCGCTGGTGGCCTCCGATGATGGTTCCGTCCTGGTTTATGATGATCGGATCCACGTATCCGAAGGTCTCAATGCTACGCTTGATGCTTTGATATTCTGGATCGGCTGGCTGCAGCTGGACTCTTGGGTTGTATTCCGCCGGGCGCAAGCTGGCCAGGCTTCGTGTCTCCATTTTCATTTCTGTTGTCATCCGGTCTGCCTCCAATCTGTTATAAATTCCTTGATGTACCGGGCTGGGCGTAACGAAACGCGAAAAAAAATTAAGGTCATATCCGGGAAAGCATCGGGCCTTCCTCGCCCCGCTGGAAAAAATAAACAAAAGTAGTACCTACGATTTGTGCATTACTGACAAGCAAAAGAGACCAGCTCTTGTGCTGATCTCTTTCGATGTGGTGCTGCTTCTGTTTGTTTAGATTGCAGAATGTTCGCTCTGCTCCTTGGTGCGTCCGTCTCTCTCATCCGCCTGCCTCGATGCTACTACTATACCACATGCAAGTGGTGCATGGTGTCGCATCTTTCATCTGATGCAGGTGTGCTGCTTGCCTTGGTGCCCTGGCTGCCCTGTGCTGTGCGCGCTGCGAGCGTGGCTGCTGGGTGTGTGCGTGAGCCTGGCCTTGCTGTGTGCCCTGCTTCCTGGCCTGCCTGTGTCCCTGTGGCCTGGTGCTGTGGGGCTGTGCTCTGCCCTGCTCCCTGGTGTGTGGGCCTGCTATGCCTGCCCTGTGGACTGGGCTTGTGCGTGGGCCTTGTGTATAGGCCTCTTATAAGCCCCTGCTATATGGGCCTATTTTGCGGCCTTGTATTTCGGGCCTTATATGGACCTCTGAAAAAGCGCTTTATTTTCGCCTGTTTTTTCGGCTATGTATTTCCAGGCTTTTTTCGGGCTTTGTTTTCGCCTTAAAATTTCCGGCCAGATTTTCCGGGCCTCAAAGGCTGGATTTTTTTCTCCGGATTTTTTCGCGTAGATTTTTCCGGAGAAAATTTCCCGGCATTTTTCCTGGCCTGATTTTCGCGGCGGTATCTGGCTTCCTCTTTTTTCTCGATGTAATATTCATACGATTCCCGGTTCTCCGTGACAAGTTCTTTCACGTAGTTAAATTCCAGGAGCTCGTACATGGCGGCCTTGTGGATCCTGTGGCACTGGCTTTTTGACATCGGGATTCCCTCTGCGATCTCTCCCCATTCATGGCCATCGATGTGGCGGAGCTCGCAGATCTCGCGCTCCATAGATTCCTCCGGTAAAAAATTCAGGATCGTTGCCACGTTGACCATGGATTTATCGGCCTTGGCTTTCTGCTCGTAGATCCTGTCTTCGATGTCGGCCAGCTTCATGAGGATTCCGGCTGCGCCTTCGTTGTTGCCTCCACTTCTCGGCAGTGGATCGTATCCCTGCCCTCCGATCGGAGAGTCACGCTCAGCGTTGATCTCAAGAAGCCGGACCTCTAGCTGCTTTTTTCGGCGCTTCGCTCGGACATACTGGCCGAGCATCCATTCTAATACTGATCTATCGTTCTCCAATTCTTCATTGATTTCCTGCATCGCATTTCTCTCCTTTTCTTTGATTTCCGAGCTTGTTACCGGGGAGATTCCCTGGCTTTTATGCGCTCGATGATTTTTAGCGTCTGCTTTGCCGACAGGTATCCTTGAATCGATCCATCGGCCCATATCTCCAATAAGTTCATGATGCTTCCGTAGCTGCACTGGTGCTCTATGACGGATATTTCCTTCGTTGGTTCCGGCAGCGGGACTATGATCTGATATCCGTCGTATAGGTCGTGCTGCTCATGCTCAATCTTTCTCTCCTGGAGCATCTGCCCCAGGAGAATGATTTCACTGTATTTTTTCGGCTTATTCATCGTCGTCGCTCTCGATCTCGCTGCCTTCTGGATTGCCTTCCTCTTGCTGGTTCTTCGCTGCTTGCTGCATCATGGCTCCAAAAAGTGCCGCCATTGGATTGATCTGCGGCTGCGCTGGCTGCTTCGGTTCGTTCTGCGCATCGATCGTTCTTAAAACCATAGTGACGCCCATCGCTGTCTGAATGGCCAGATCTGGATTGTGTGTCTTGTCCAGTGCTCTCAGGTAGCTTTCCAGGTATGCATCTGTGTAGTCGTGAATTTTATCGTTCTCCATTTCTTTTCCTCCTTATCCTGCAAATATTGACCAGATCAGCATGATTGCTCCGCCGATCACGATGATTGGGACCATGGCTATCATTGCTAAGACTGTGATCAGCCCGATCGCCGTTGCGATGGCTTCTCCGACTCTGGTTTCGTCGCAGATCTCGACGCTTGGGCACATTCCAGTGCTCCAGTAGCATCTTCCGTCGCATCCGTACTTCTTGGCTCTTTCCTGCTGTTTCTTCAGTTCTCTACTCTGTCTGCTCATTTCCTGCCTCCTTTAGCTTCTGACCACACCACGGGCAGTATGGATAGATCTCTCTGTCTTTTCTGAACGGATTCACTATGGCGCTCTGACCGCAGTTCGGGCATGCCAGCGTCTGGTCTCCGAAGCCGATCTCTTTGTTCTGCGGCGGCATGGCGATCTCTTTCTTGTCCTCTACTCTGAAGCATTTCAGCTTTCTTCCGATGATGTTGTGATTGAATTCCACGCCTACTCCGTCGTCGTCGCTGTACCAGACTCCGTGCAAGAATGGGATTCCAGCCCATTGTCCGATTTTATCGCACATCACGATTCCGTATGCTTCTTCCTCCGGGCACCACACTGGCTGTCCTGGCATCTGTTTCAATTCTTCGATTGTTAGCTCTTTCATGGCTGCTCCTTCCTGAAAAGCTCAGCCAGGCGCTCCTTGATTCTGTTCCACACGACCGGACCGATGCCCTTGACATCCTGCAGCGCTTTTTCCACGTCCTGAAGCTCCACTCCGGGCACGGATTCTTTTCCGTCCGCGTATCCGTTCTTGTAGACGTCTGTCAGAAAGTCCTCCATCTGCTTGTGGTCATATCTCTTGATGTCTTTGTATTTGGTGCGGTTGATCATGTATTTATCTTTGGCTCTTTTCATATTCTTCCACCTCTCTGATTGCTTCCTCTGGCCAGCAGACGAACGCTGCGGTTCCGCCTGCGGCCTGGATCATCCTGGCTGTCTGCTCCTGCAGCTTGGATCTGATTCCGACGACTGGACGCTTGACCTCAAATCCGAAGTAGTGACCGTCCTTTATGAACATGACGTCCGGGATGCCTGCCTGGCTGTATGCTCCCTGGGAGATCTTAGCCACGAAGGCGTCCGGATATCGTTTCTTCAGGGCTTCTTTGATTTTCGTCTGATAGTATCCTTCCTTCTTGATCAGCTTCCGAAGCTCAGCCAGCGCCTGCTTCTTAGTGCTTATCTGCTTTCTTTCCATGAAGGAGCGCATGAATTCGTTTTCGTCGAAGTTCTTTTCGTATTTCTCTAGCACGCTTCTTTTCCTCCTTTTCGGCCATCATCTTTCTGATGGCCTCGATCTGCTCTCTGTCGTCTCTTTCTGTGTTCATGGCTGCCCTCCTGTTAGATAGGCTCTGCCTCTGCGAATTCTTCCGGATCCTGTGCTGCCGGTTCCGTTCCGAGGTAGATGTCTTCCGGTTTCTTGTTTCCGGTGTTGGTCTCCAGGTAGCTTGTGGCCATCTGGTCTGCCATGTGTGTGAATAATACCAGCGGGTATTTCTCTGCGGCCTGGCAGTATGTCTGGATGATATTGGCTTCACTCATTCCCATGTGCCATCTGATTGCGTATCGTTCCTCCATGGTCAGGTGGATAAACTCTGATGCCATCATGACTGATTTTTCTCCGTGGCCGTATGGGTTTCTGTCGTTGACCGCGTATACCGGGTACTGCTCCCACTTGTTATTGGCATCCTTGCGCCAGCGCATCTCTGTGGCGTAAAAGTTCACCTTGCAGAGGTCATGGAGCAGCGCCACGATGATGATTGATTCCTGCGGGATGGAGTCTAATCTCATGCCTGCAGTCTGGAATTCCTGAACATCTCCGGTCGTGGTTCCAAGGCCAGCCAGGCAGTCGTAAACATTGAGCGAATGCTGCAGCAGTCCTCCTTCGTAGCTGGAGTGGAATCTGGTTGATGCCGGTGCTGTGAAGAAGTCGGTCTTCTCCAGGAAGTCGATGAGCTTCTCGATTCCTTCTCTCTTGGTGCTTCTTAATAATTCGATAAATCTTTCCTTGTTGGTCATCTGAATATTTCCTCCGTTTCTTTGTCTTTGAATGTGATCCTATTCTCGATTGTCAGTCCGTATGCTCCGGCGATTGCTCTGATTGCTTTCATGGCTGCTCTGATGTCATACTCCCTGGTTGCCCGCTTCTTTGCTTTCGCAGCTTCCTTTTCTTCCCTGGATACGATTCCTACTGCCTGGTTGGCTGTCGGATCCGGATATCCTTCCGGGTTGTTTCCCTGGTAGTTCATTCCTGCCTCACCTCTTTCAAATATTTTTTGAATCTCTCCGTGTCTTCCTTATGCTGCGCATCGATTCCTGCCTGGGTGGGCGGCATCATCAAAGTGAACGATGGCTCTGAAAAGGAAACCCACACGCCCGCTTCCGGGTGCCATGTCATGCCTGGCAGCAGGTCGCTTGTCACTTTTCCGTCCGGTTCCTGGTGGATGTGCTCCAGCCAGTATGGTGCGTATGCTTCATACTTGACTCGGTCTGTGTAATATCCGCAGGCCAGGTTCTCTGCTTTTGCCAGATTGAATTCTTCAAATACTGCACGCGTGACTTCCTTCTGGTGCCCTGCTGCCTTTTCCTCATCGATGATTTCCTGAATCTGATCGACCATGCTTTTGGCTTTCGCTCCGGTTAGATCCGGACCGGTTTTCAAAATTCCGAGCACGATGATGTGTTTCATGTAAATCTCAAATTGTGCACGGATTTCCTCTTTCAATTTTGCATAAGGCTTTTTATATTTGGTTTTCAGGAGTTCCAGCGGCACGTTTTCCCTGTTTTTACGCAGGGTTGCGATGTCCTGGTTCAGTTTTTTTAGGTCTAATTCCACCGTTCCCACTCCTTCCTGTTCCCACTTCTGCATTTTGTGAGTGGGAACGCGACAAACCCTTATTTTACGCGGGTTGCGCTGGGTGTTCCCACTGTTCCCACTTTTTTGAAATACACACCATGTTTTTATAGAATTTTGCATGTGATGCATGAAATTCGTGCATCGTGTGCAAAATTTTCCACGAAACAATAAATAAGTGGGAATTAGTGGGAACAGTGGGAACATATCTATTAAAAGCCGCGCGGTTGCTTGGTTTCTTGCGTTCCCACTCGCGTTCCCACTCGCGTTCCCACTTTTTTGAGTGGGAACATTTTCAGGCGATTTTTGCACCTGTTATTTGAATGGCAGTTCTTCTTCCATGCCTTCCGGCACGCTCATGAATCCATCTGAATCCGTGAATGATTCCTGCTCGTATTTATCAGCTTCAGATTCGATGTCGTCATCCTTTTCACTGAACTGTCCGATCTTGAATTCCACGAACCTGCAGCTTCTTCCGTCAAATCGTCGCTTCACTGAGTATCGCTGCTTCGAGTCGGATCCTTCGCTTGCCGTGGCGATCAGTCCATTGTCTGCCATATATTTGAGCGTCTTCCTTGGACTGTATCCTGCCTTGGTCAGCGCCTGGTTCAGTGTTGATGGGAAGATATACGCCACGTTTCCGGATTCGCTCATGGTGCCGAGGCATGTTCCGATGGCCTTCTCTCCGAAGTATGCCTTGTTGGAGATTACCCAGTCAGTGATAAACTGCACGGCATTTTCGTTTACGTCTCCAGATGCTGCTGCGATCTGTTCCTGAAGGATGGACGCTGCCATCCTCTTGGCTCTGTCCCAGGACTCCTGGTTGATTGTTATCTGTTTTTCATCGTCTTTCCCTTCTTCCTTTTTTGGATTCGCTTCTGGCTCCGGTGCATCCTGGCTATCAAAAAACCAGGTATCTATCATGGCATCGGCCAGGGCGACCGCGCTGATTCCGGCCACATGGCTTCCGCTCTTTCCCTTTGCTATGCTCATCACGTATCGCAGCATCTCATCGTATTTATCGCAGATGCTTTTCTCTGAAATCTTCAGGACGTGTTCGATGAATTCCGGGCCCGCCCATCCGAAGTTCTGCGTTGATTCCTGGTGCATGAGGCTTGCCTGTTCTTCCGTCTCGAATGGTCCGCCGTAGATCTCCAGCACACGGGTGCTGACGCCTGTCTGTGATGTATCTGTGGAGAGTGGTTCCTCGCCGGTTGCCATGGCTACGGTTCTCCATTGTCTCATTGTCTGCAGGCCGCCGCCCTTTGCGCCTCTGATCTTTCCGGTACCGGATGCGATCATGTAGATTGTCTTCTCCAGTCCTTCCTGGTTCTTTCCGGCCAGCTGTCTCTCATCGATGCCGAGTGGTAGGTCGCAGTAAAACGCAGCGGTTCGCTCCAGTCCGACCTGGGTGGCGTTAAAGTTCACCATCAATCTTTCCGGATCTCCCCAGGCTGACAGTGCTGCTTTTAATCCGGCGGTCTTTCCTCCTTTACTGGATCCCCAGTTGTATACGAAAAAGATTCTTTGCTTGATGATCCGCAGCAGGGGAGCTGCGAACGCTGCGGCCAGTATGAACCGGAACTTGTCGCGCTCTCGGTGCGGCTGCATGGTGTCTTTCCATTTATCAAATGATCCGGTCTGGCAGTATGCCGCGGCCATTCCCTTCTGTGATGGATCAATGTCCAGAACGATGTCTTTGTCGTGTCCTGGGATGAATCGCTTTCCTGGCTGCCATCCGAAGCTGGACGTTGCATCTGCTTTCGTGATGATGTCGATGTTCTCTGCCTCCAGGGCAGACAAAAACCGGACGACTTGCTTTGCGTTTTCTGATGTTACCGTGCATCCAAGGTCTGCCAGGACTGTGATACCTCTGGCTGTGAAGATCGTTGATCGTGGGTAGATTGCTCTGTGCCACTCATCGTCTCTCTTGAATGCGATCTCTATTTTTTCTTCTCCGGTTTCCAGGCTTCGGAGTCGCTGCGTCAGGATGATCGGTGTTCTGCAGACCATGACCGGTCCGTATGTCTTCTCATCTATGTGGCTGATTCCTTTGTCTGAATAGATCCAACCTTCCGGCTGGCGGAGATTGACCGGTGCCCCTTTGATGGATTCCGGTATCACGTCTGGTTCTGCCAGGTCTATTTCTTCTGCCCGCTCCAGGAGCTTCTGGATCTTGGCTGCGCCTTCCTCTTTTCCGAATTTGATGAAGACGTCACTCGGATCCTTGATTCCGCCCAGTGCGCTGCAGCTGAATTTGTAAACCTTGCCAATGAATCCACCGTCCCGGAGTCCCTGGATGACTTTCCGCATGAACGTTTCGCCACCCTGGTCCGGTTCCTGGTGGATGTATAACTTTAAGTCCTGGAGCTGGTCGCTCATGTTCGACTTGAACATGGAGGCTCCCGGTACTCCGAGGGTGCTGATTCCCATGTACCACATGCTCTGCGTGTCGGACTCTCCTTCGACCAGGCAGGCGTATCCGCTCTGTCTCATCTGTGGGAGCCTCCATTCGCCATAAAGGCATATCTTTCCGCTGCTTCCGTATCTCCATCTGAATTCCTTACCTGCAAACCTCTTTCTGTAGGTTGCCTCGGTTCCGTCCTCCTTCAGGTACGGGATCTTCATGTATGTGGTCTGGTCTTTTCTTTCTTTGTCGTTGCTGATGTGGCATGTGTCCCGGAGGAATTCCACCGGGAGCCTTTTTTCGAAGGCGTACTGCTCCATTGAATAGCTCCGGCGGGATGCTGCAGGTTTTTCTTTCTCTGGCATCTCCACATGGTAGTCTTCCATGATTCGCTTGTATGCGTCCTTCGTGCTGATGCCATTCATCTTGGCCACAAAGTCCACGTAGTTGCCGCCGATGTCCTCGCTGAAGCAGTGCCATCTTCCTGTCTTCAGATCTACTGAGAAGCTGTTTTTTGAATCGTCATGGAACGGGCAGAGTCCTATCATATGATCTCCGGTAACCTGCGCCCTTTTGACGACGCTTCTGTATTCTCTTTCATAATCGACCAAACGGTCGAGATCGACTTCTGCCGTGTTCATGGTGTTACCTCTTTTCTTTGCCTATGTATATGAACTGCGGCGCGATTCCCATCTTTGCCGCAGCAGCGATTTCAGCCTGCATTCCCTGACTGATCCATTCTTCTTCCGGACCTTCCTGTCTGATGATTACGATCATCTCATCGCAGCGCTTCAGTGTTTCCAGGCCTGCTGCTATTCCGTAGTCGCGATCCTGGGGATCGTTGTCATCCAGGAATCTTGGCCAGTAAAGATGCGGCGCGATTGGTATGTTTCCTCTTTCGTGCACCTTCCGGCATGCTTCTACGGCGTCCCTGATGTGCTGCTGCAGTTCCACTTCGTTTTTTGCTCTGTATTTACTGCAAACATAAGTTGTCTTGGCGTGGATCGGCGCGAGGTTCTTATCTTTTCCTGCTGCGCACAGTCCGATGTATTGCCATGGGTGGTCCGGGCTCTCTCTGTAGATAGTTTCATAGACGCCCTCGCCTCCGATGATGTCTTCCACGATGCGACTCTGTGTAATCTCAAACTCCTGATCCAGGCATCCGTCAGCGTATCCTTCCTGGCCGACGATCTCCCAGGCGAGTTCCTCTGTGATGACGTCTCCGTTCTTCAGGTATGCGGGATCCCTTCCGCACTGTATAAATTCCTTTAAGTTCTTAGCCATCGTTTACCTCCAATTCTGCAAGGCGGCCGTGGTGACCGCCCTGCGCTGTGGCTTAGTCAAATGGCAGCTCTCCGTCCTGGATGTCGCCTGCCTGCATGAATCCGTCAGGGCCGACTTCCGGAGTTGCTTCCATTGGTGCTGCTTCCTTGTAGTCATCTGTTGTGATCGCTACGCTCTCATAGCTCTGTTTCATTGCCTTGCGGAGCTCTGCGGTTGTCTTATAAAGAGCTTCTGGCAGCAGTCCTGTCTTTTCCAGCGTTACCTTGGAGTATTTGATTTTGTCCGCATTCTCTACCACGTTCAGCTTGAATGTCACGATCATGCGGCTGTATGGGATGTGCTGCTGTCCCATGATTTTCTTCAGTGCTTTGTTCACGTCCTTGATAGATGTTGGCGGCACTGTCAGAAGATAAATGTCCGGGCGGTTGTTCATCATGATGTAAAGGCGGCGCATGTTCTTGCAGGCTTTACCTTTTCCGTCGGATCCGAACTGGTTATAAGGGCAGGTGTCGCAGGTGCGGATTTCTCCGGTCTCTCTGTTGACGCCCTGCTTTCCATCCATGGAGCTGCAGTCCGGGCTCTTATTGATATTGCCATCCTCTCCTGCTTCTCCGAATTTCTGCGCCCAGTAGGCGTTCATGCGATGCGTGAAAATAATCACGCCGGTTACTTCCTTCATGACCTCCGGATCGTCCGGATCGTCTGTCTCGACCTCGAAGGCTTTTCCTCCGCCAGACGGGATCTTGATGTGCTTGGCATCGATGCCGCCATCATCGTCCAGGTCGTCGAGCTCATCTTCCAGCTCTGCTCTGAGCTCCTCATCCATTGCCTCCATACCGGTTACAATCTTGAAGTTTTCCACGGTTGTCAGTTCTGCTTTTGCCATATTCTTATTCCTCCTCATCTGCTGCATCTACGGATGCGTTCTTTACTACTTTGGATTTCTTGATGCTCTTGACACGGTAGCGGTTTCTGATTCCGTCCTCGCACGTCTCTGTGATGAAGTATCCGCTCTCGATTCCTTTGAATACGCAGAGGATGTCTTCGGTGTCAATTCTCAGGACGATAGTGTCGCCCTGGTTCATTGCGTTGCCTTCTGAATCTGAAACTCTCACCTGTGTTACTTCGTGTACGGAGATTCCGCAGTTTGCTTCACTCATTACTCAGCGTCCTCCTGTTCTTCCTCTGCTTCAGCTTCCGGATCCGCTTCTGCGTCCTCGAACTGTCCCTCCAGATAATCCTCCACCGGTGTGGTGTAGCTGCTGACTTCATCGTATAAGTCGTGCATGATTCTGTCTGCCTGCGCTGCGAGCTTTGTCGCCTGGAGTACCAGGCCGGTTGCTGCATTCTTCAGGCTGCTGGCTGCTTCGACCGCCTTGGCATCATCCTCTGTTGGAAGGATGCGCAGGAAGTCTTTCATGCTCTCATCTACCTTCTTCTGGTCGAGCTTCATGCCTGCGTAGAACTCTGAAGCGATACCGTATCCGTCGTGGCGGTTCGATACCTTCGACTTACTGGTTTCCTTGACCTGCTTGCAGGCAAATTCCAGGGCGATGTTTACGTTTTCCTCAAGCTCGCGCTCCGATTCGAGGCGACAATCAAATTCTAACTGTTCCATGGTTTATTCTCCTTTCGCTCTTTTGAGTGCTTTGTTGGTTGACTTGCGTCTGGCGATGTCGGTCATCTCATAGCTGCTTACGACCTCATCCAGCTCCGGCGGCAGCTCTCCGTCGTTTTCTTCGGCGATTTCTTTCATCGCGCTCTGCAGGGATCCTGCATTGACGGTTTCTTTGATGAGCTCGCCGAGGCCCTGTTCTCTGAGTACCTCGAAGAAGTCCAGGCCGCGTTCCTGCAGGTAGGCTTCTCCACGCTTGGAGTATTTGACCTTATCCTGGAGGCTGTAGATGTAGTCGCCGTATCCCTGGGACGGGATATCTTCGTCGATCATCATTTCTGCGATCTCTGCCTTCAGCTTATCGATGGCTGCATTGTTGTCCTTGGTGTCTTTGGCCAGCTGATCCTTCTTGTCGAGAAGTTCTTCGTACTGGCCGAGCATTTCTGTCAGTTTCATGGGTTTGTCCTCCTACTTTCTATTTTGAGTCCGCACTCTGTGCAGGCTGCTTGCATTTTCTTCTGCCGGATCTCCTGTCTTGACATTGGTCTCCAGCATTCCTGTCCGCAGATCGGACATTTTATCAGGCTCCATTCCGGATGCCCTTTTGGGATATTTTTCTTCATCGGCATCAGCAGGATGCCTCCGGTTTCGTTTTGGCCTCGCGGCCAGATCTTAACTTCTGCCATTGCTTTTCTCCCTTCCGTAGAGTTTATATTTGATACTTGATTCTGACCGGTTCATCTTCTCTGCGATCTCTCTGATTGTGAATCCCTGCTTCCGGAACATCTTCATCTGGCTTACTTCGGTCTGCGTCCAGTTGTATTTGCGTGATATGTCATTCTTCCTTTTTTCTTTAAACCAGGGGTACTGCATGAACAGTGTGTCATCGGTTACTCTGGCCGCATTCCAATCTTCCGGATGTTCTTCCATGTATCTGATGATGTCCTGCTGCCGGTACATCACGTATGGCTTCTTCCGGACGCTTTTCAGTCCTTTGCGCTCCCAGTATTGGATCGTCCGGTTCTCAACTCCCAGGATCCGCGAGAGGGTGTTCCTGGTCAGCATGTCTGTGTTCGCCATGAATCCTCCGATACCGGTCCGCTGCCTTTTAAGAAAGACCGCATTTTCTGAGCGGTTCAGAATTCTTGCTACTGTGGCGAGCGGATATTTTTCTGTTAATTCTTCGAGCCGGATCAGTTCCTCCTGGCTCCATGCCCTTCCGCCCATCTAGGCACCTCCTTAGCTTCCGTCAAAGTTCGGAATAAATCTCTCATCTAGTTTCTTTCCGCACTTTGTGCAGACTTTATATTGCGTCTCGCCGCTCAGGTTAAAGTACGGCTCTTGTCTTCTGAACCACTCGCCATGGTGTCTGCAGAATAGCTGCGCGATCCACGGCTTTGGATTATTTACTCTGCTTTCCTGTTCCATTGACTTTCCTCCTTCTCCTGAACGATGCAGGTTTTCGATGCATCGGCAGACCGTGCATCTTGCGCCAGTTGTTTGTTAGGTTGCGCAGCGGCTTAGGCTTCTGTGCCATGGCTTTCGCGATTGCGCATGCTGCTTCATCTGTACTAAATCCATACGCCGCCAATGATTGAATCACCTGTTGCATTGGTAATGGTTCCGGTTCCGGATGTTCTGGTTCGAAGCGCTTTTCGTATTCCTTTATTTGCTCCGCCTTGGCATCCAGCGCCGCAGCTATGCTGGACGCTACCTTCTCGTCCGCGGCCCTTGCTAATCTGAATGCCTGAGCTATCTTGCGGCCGATTTCTTTTAATAGCATGACTGAGCTCCTTTCGTGAAGTGATTGTTCGGCTCATATTTCAGCTCTATGGATCTCACTTCTCCATCATCGTCTGTGTGAACCTTCATGTCCGTGAGGTTCAGTTCCTCTACGACGTCTTTCAGTGGCTTTGTGTATACGTCATTCAGTTTCATCTCTCTACCTCCTATTCAAAGTACGCGCGCCAATCGTCTACGACTGTCTTGGCCATGTCTTCTTTTCTGGCCAGTGCCTTACCGATCATCTCATCCACGGTACCTTCGGTCTCCAGGTCGATGTATGTGCATGTGTTTCTCTGGCCGATTCGGTGGATCCTGGAGAGGCTCTGCTCATACGTGGCGTAGTTGAAGTTCTTTGAATAGTAGACGCATGTATCTGCAGCTGTCAGGGTAACTCCGACGCCGAGGGTGTCGATCTGTCCGACGATGATCACGGTGTCCGGATCTTCCTGAAACTGTTTGATGATCGGTCCACGGTCTTCCTTCTTAATCGCTCCGTAGATGGCCACCTGCTTCTTTCCTGTCTTCTGGAAGGTCTTATCTATCATTTTCATGATGGCGGTTACTTCCGGAATGAATCTTGCGAAGATTACCAGCTTCTTTCCTGCGCCTAGTACGTAGTCCTCGATGATATCCTGGAGCGCATCCAGCTTCGCTGTGTTGACGAGCTCTGGCTTGTCGCTGTCGTCTGTGACCAGGAATCCTCCGGCCAGCTGCTGCAGTCTCAGGAGCCTTGTCAGTACGGTTGTGGCCGTGATCTTGTCTCCGTTGGACAACTCTGCATAGCTGCTTCGCTTGATCTGGTTGTATAGGTCTTTCTCCTTTTTGCCGAGCTGGACCTTCCTCTTGATGAACGTCTGCTCCGGCAGGTCGATTGCTTCTTCCTTCGTGATTCTAAATGCGATCGAGTGCTCCTTTCGGATCAGTCCGTCCAGGTCTTTGTATCCGACGATCTGCTTCCGGTTGAATCCTCCCATGATCGCGTACCGGTTTCTGAATTGATAGAAGTTCCGGCCGAAGATCGAAGCGTCCAGGAACCGGTACTGGCTCCAGATGTCGATTGCATCGTTCTGCACCGGTGTTCCGGAGAGGATGAGCTTGTACCTCGCCTGGTCTCCTAACTTATGTATTGCTTTGCTCTGCTCTGCGTCGTGCGTCTTGATTCGCTGGCTCTCATCGCATATAATCAGGTCAGCGTCGTACTCCTGGAGCTTCTCAAACAGTCCATCTCTCCAGGTCGATTCGTAGTTGATCACGGCGACCTTGAGTGCTTTGAACGGGAACGCCTGCAGGTCTTCAATCATTCGGATTCTCTGCTGTTTGGTTCCCAGGAGCGCCTTGCAGGTCACCTTGAAGTCTGCGACCTCTGCGATCTCTTTTGGCCAGACCGACACGACCGACGTTGGTGCGATTACCAGGACTCTCTGGATCGCACCTTTTTGGTATGCGGCTCCTGCGATAGCGATTGCTGTCCTGGTCTTGCCGCATCCCATTTCAAATAAAAGGCCGAAGCCTTTATTCGTGGTGGCTGCCATTATCATTCCTCCTTCATTGATTTGTTGCTGGCTGCAGTTCCTGGAACTCTACGCCATCCATCAGCTTTCTGTCTTTCAGGATGCCTTTTCCGCTTATGCTTCTGATTCCCTGGTATTCATAGTCCCGGTTCTGGCCGCGATTGTAGCGCTTGTTGTACTCCGGGTTCTGCAGTCTTTCGAATTTACCGCGTGTGGCCAGTGCTGTGCGGTTCAGTTTTTCTGCGATCAAAGTGAAGTCGTATCCTGCATCTACCATGCTGCACAAAGTTTCCACTTCTTCCTCCGTCCATTTTCGGGGGGGGGGCACCGAACTGGCCGAGTCTCGATTCCAAGGTCCAGGATCCGGCGCTTGATGGCTCCTTCCGAATGTCTGAGCTCCTGCGCCAGCTCGCTGTATGTATACCGGTTCTTCTCCAGCAGGTACCGGAGCTTGTCGTCCTCTGCTTTTGTCCAGGCTGCGTTGTGTTGGCCATGAAGCTGCAGCTTTTTAAAGTCCGCCTTGCGCTTTTCATCCACCCAGTCCGGCTCTGCTCCGAGCGTGTACTTATCAAATCTCGAAAAGTCCAGCAGACTCTTATTCTTCTCGGCCCACTTCCAGAAGTCCTCGATGTCGATCACTCTGAAGCGGTTCTTCTTCACTCGGTGCCATTTGACTGGCAGCCCGTTCTGGATCAGCCGGTTGCTGGTGTAGCCTCCCATCTGCGCTCCACCGTAAAGTGCGAGCATGAATTGGTTCAGGGAGATCCGGACGTCGCTTTCCAAGTGTGCGCCGCATCCGAGCCGCTGGGCTCTTACGATGATGGCGTTCTCCGATCGGCCGAGAGCCTTGGACAGTCCTTTGATGGAGACCGTGCCCCATTTATCCTGCAGGTAGGCTTCCTCTTTCTCGGTCCACTGCTTCTTCTTCCTGGGTGCATCAACGAGTTTTCTCATAGTCCAGGCACCTCGATTCTTTGAACGCGCGCGCCATCATCTGAGCTGTTTCGCCTTCGTAATTGCCGCACATTCCTTCGTTATCAATATCCGCGTAGACTCTCCTGAAGAAGTCATCAAATCTATTGTTTGCATAGTCTTTTGCGAATTCCTTTGGAATCTCTAACTGTATGATCATCGTCTTCTGCCTCCCTTCGTGCTCATATGCGGGTAGTCGCGGTCTGCGTATGCTTCTCTGTCCCAGGAGAGCTTCTTTCCGCACCAGTGACAGTGCGTATGGCCGACCTGTGTTCTCTTGCCGCAAAGCGGGCAGGTATAAAGCCCTGCTGCACGTCTGACCGCCATTGCTGGCTGTTCGTACTTCTGGCTCATCTCTGATGCCTGAGCTGTTACTTTGCTGTAGTCTGCGACGATGTCCGCTGCTTCTGTCAACGCATCCAGATCGTCGTTCCATGACTCTCCACCATATTCGTTCCTGGCGATCTCTTTGATTTTGCTCTTGGTGATCTCCAGCCGTTCGATGATTTCATCGTATGTCATAGTTGCCTCCTATTCTTCCTCGGTGTTTTCCTCATATTCGTCTTTTGATATGATTCGCACCTTTTCCTTCGGAACCTTGGCCATGCTGGCCATCGCCTCTAGCTGGCTGTCTGCGTATTTCTCAAAGTCAGCATTCTGCAGTCCTTCGATCGAGATCTCCACGATCGTGGCCGCGTATCCGGTGGTTCCTTCTCCTCCGTATAACTCTGCATCCTTTATCTCGAAGTAAATTCCGAGCGACATGCTTGCGTCTTTCATTTCAGTACCTCCTTCGGATCCGCGAGGCCGAACGTCAGGAGCGCCATGTTGGCTGCTCTTACCTGATGCTCGTAAAGGCTACCCTGCACCGGGTATTTGACCAGGGCCTCCGGTTCCTTCTCGATTCGCATCTTATCTACGGCTCGCTGTGTTTCATCCAATCGCTGCCTGTAGCTTTCTATGGCCGGTGGCAGTCTCACGATCTTGGAGAGCTTGTCCAGCAGTTCCTTGCTGCAGTCTCCGATCATCATGTTTTTGCGCCGGTCGTACTTCATTGAGTTCCAGGATTTTATGATCGCCATCTGTGTGTTGTCCACTTCGATCAGCATGATCTTTCCATCCTTCATTGCCATCTTCAATCTTCGTTACCTCTTTTCTGCTTCCGATCTGAGCCAGGCACGCACTTGTGAAGCGCTGCTGGTACCCATCCGTCAGCTTGACTTCCATTCTGATTCCCATTGTCCTCACTCTTTCTCTGTGTAGAAGGTGTGCGCTCCGTGTGTGAATAACTTCTGCAGGTTCCTGCTATGCCAGGTGCTTTCGTCGCTGGCCTTTTCAAAGTAGAGGGCTCCTTGGCTTTCATCCCAGTGCTCTACTGTGATCAGCTCCATTGCCTTCATGCAGTCGGCGTCCGGCTCCACCTTGTCATATCTGCCATTGCTCACCGGTGTGAATGCTCCGTCCTGCATGATCACTTCTTCGATCGTGTCCGGGAATCTTGCATCCCATACTCGGTTCAGAACTACCAGCATGACCAGTGCCTTGCCTTCGGTATCCTCTGATTCAGCCTCGGCCATTGCGATCTTCTCTAGCAGGTAGGCGTCGTTTGCATCAAAGTCCATGCTATGTATCAGCTCTGTCCGTGTTTGTTCTTGGTAGAGCTTCCATTCTGCCTCCTGGTCTTTCTGGTACTGTTCCTGGTAGTCTCTGATCATCTGAGCTTCCTTCTCTGCTTCCTCACGCTCCCGCTGATGGTATGCATCTCTTTCTCGGCTCATCTGTTCATATTCTTCCTGGGTGTACCATTGACCGTTCTCTGCCTGGAATCGGTAGGGCTCATAGTCGTCTGGATCCGGGAGTGGAGCTGCTATGCACCAGGCTCCCATGCCTGCGATAAGTACTCCGATGCAGATTCCTGGCACTGCCTTCCTCAATCTTCGGATGATTCGTTTCCGGCGTTTTCCTCTCTTTATTGTTTTATTGATCTTAGCTCTCATTGCTTTCCGGTGTTCATCCTCTGTCTGATACCTCTGCATCTTACTCACTTCCTTCTTATAAATTCTTTAATTTAGTAGTTGACTTCCGGAGCTGTTTATATTGCTCTCTAGGCTTGGCTGGGCCCGGCAGTCTGTGACAGGTTCTCCATAGGTTTGAAGAAGAACCTGTCCGCTGTTTGCTCCCTGAGTATTGTGTGGGGTAGCCGTATAGCTGTTGCCTGCAGTGCGGTCTGTTTCATTGCCGCCATCCGGGTGTATTGCGCACCCACCAGTCCATGCTCCGGATGTTCTCTCTCCTGGTGTTCTCATCTGCCTCCTAGCCGCCATTGTTTTACTTGGGCTCACGCTATCTCTCCCAATTACGACGGTTGGCCGCAGGCTCCGGTTATCCGCCGAGCGGATTTATTGCATCGGCTCCGCCAGACCAGACAGTTTTTATTGAGGTGTCATGCTTCCTCTTGCTTCTTATTCAGTTGTGTGTTTATGCCAGCGCTGCTGCTTTGGCTGTATCGTCAATGGCTTTCTGTGCTTCCATTCCGGCCATGAATGAGTTTGTCATCATTATGACGAGGGTTCTCTTTTCCTCCGGAACGTTCGCGAGGGTTGCTGCCATCTTCTCAGCGTCGCTGAGCTGCTCGGCTGTGTATCTCTTAGCTTTTGCCATGGTGTTTCCTCCTTCCGTTTGGTGCTCTATTTTTGTGCTTCTGTTGCTATTATATGCAACATAGGCACTTTTGTCAATGCTTTTTCTGTGATTTTGTTGCATTTTGTGTCTTTGTTGCTTGACTTATTGCTCTTGGAGTTTTATAATGAATCGTGAAAGGTGGTGAAATCGTGAAAGACCGAATAAGAAAAATTCGCCGCGATCTGGATCTGACTCAGCAAGAGTTCGCTGATCGCATCGGCGTCAAGCGCGGCGCTATTGCAAACTATGAAATTGGCAGGAATGTGCCGACTGATTCTGTGGTCTCTCTTATCTGTAGGGAGTTCGGCGTGAACGAAGAATGGCTCCGTGATGGAACCGGCGAGATGTTTGCTCCGGATGCCAGCGATGAATTGGAGGCTCTGGTTAAAAGGTACGATCTTTCCAATGCCGACCAGGTTCTGATTGAAAAATACATAAACCTGAAGGCTGGCTCACGCGAGACGATTATCGACTTCATTACTGATGTCGTGGCTGCTCTTGAAGACCTGGATCCGAATGCGAAGGCTTTTCCTTCGGGTTCTGCTTCGGAGTTGGATATCGATGCGGAAGTGGAGGCATACCGGCAGCAGCTTGAGCTTCAGAAAAAAGCGGCGGCAGGATCATCTCTCTCGAATGGTGGAAGCGGAGGAGCAAATAAAAAGGAGGCGTAGTCGTGGGATTTTTTGATAGAATTGTTCCGCGGCGATCCGTATCCGTGCTGCCTGACGATCGCATTCTTCGGTATAAGATTACCGGAATAAACCCAGGGACCAGGAGAAAAAACACCAGGCGTGTTCTCTGTGGTTCCTGGGAGGCGATCTCTGACGTGGAGGCGCGTACTGGTCTGCTCCCTCCGTTTACTTGTGAGTTGGAAATGCCAGAAGTTACGGAGGCTCAGCTTGAGCTTATGAAAAAGTTAGGAGTTCCGATGCTTGACGGGATGTATCGCGCTGATGCGTCAGCTCTGATCCAGCACGCTCTTGACGAGAAGCCGCTGTTTCCAGACCGGGGCCTGCCGCGGCCAATACTTCAATTTTTAATTGACCACAAATTGCTTTTGTCTTCCTGGTTATCTGTTTCAGATCTGGAGGATGAATTCGTGGAGACTCTCCCCGGATTGCGTGCGTTAATTAAGAAAATTAAGAAATGTAAATAAAAAAATCGCCCAGTGCTGCGAACACCAGGCGACCTGTTCTTCCTTGCGGAAGCTGTAAACTCTACGAATAAATTTTACAGCGTTTCCGATAAATCCGCAAGGGTTTATTTTTTATACTCTTTTTTGTGAGGTGAGACGATGAGGTTCTTTTCCTACGGACGAAAATCCGTATTTTCTGATAAATCAGATTCAATCGATAATCAGTTCCGGATGAACCGGGAATACTGCGAGTCGAAGTTTTCCGGCCAGGTGGATTCCTGGCAGCAGTTCTCTGATGAAGACTTCACTGGTGCGAATACGTCCCGGCCGGATCTGCAGCGCATGCTGTCTTTTATAAAGGGTGGCTTCTGCGATGTCCTGGTAGTCTATCAGCTGGATCGTCTTTCCAGGGACGTCCGGGATTTTGCGAATATCTACGCGCTCCTGGAGGAACATGGCGTGATGTTTATTTCCATAAAGGAAAATATCGACACCACGACGCCGATCGGGCGCGCCATGATGTATGTCACGGTGGTCTTCGCTCAGATGGAGCGTGAAACAATCGCGGCCCGTGTTACGGATAATATGCTGGGCCTTGCTAAAAAGGGATACTGGACCGGCGGCAATCCTCCGGTTGGTTACGTCAGGAAGCATATTGTTGTGAATGGGAAGAAGCACTGCTCCATTGAGGTGGATCCGGACGGAGCTCGCTACGTGACGCAGATCTTCGATACCTTCCTGGCTTATAACTGCAGCCTGCAGGGGATGGAGACGCGATTCAAAAAACAGGGCATCCGGACGCAAAGCGGGAAGTTCTTCTCGACCACGCAGCTGCATAAAATGCTGACCATGCCATATTGTGTCGAGGCGACTCCGGAAGTGTACGACTTCTATGCCGCGAAGGGCTGCATCATGGATCCTGGCTCCCCGCGTGAAATGTGGGACGGATCCGTCGGCGTGATCATCTATGGCCGGTCGACGGAGAAAAACAAAAAGCACCAGGCGCAGCCGCCGGAGAAGTGGACCGTGTGTCTTGGAAAGCACAAACCCTTCATGCCTGCCGAGAAATGGCTCGCGGTGCAGTCCCGGTTTACTCAGAATAAATGCATCAAGGATGCAAAGTGGCCGGTGCCCCTCCTGAAGGGCGTGCTCCGGTGCAAATGCGGAAACCTGATGCAGGTCTCCAGAAAGAAAAAGGTCGACGGTACCTGTTCTTCCTGGTACTACTGCAGGAAGCGAATGCGGCAGGGCGTGGACGCCTGCGACATGGGGCAGATCAAATGCGATCTGCTGGATGAGAAAGTCCTGGAGCTATTCCGTGGCATCACTGCGGATCCTGCCTTGATTCAGAAATTCGTCAAAGCGGAAGCTCCGGCCGATGTTCCTGATCTGAAGGCCGCGCAGGCTCGCGTGTCTGCCTGTGAGCGTAAGATCGGCCGCCTGGCTGCATCGTTAGCTCTGGCCGAGGATTCCACTGCATCAAAGTATATCATCGCGGAAATGGAACGCCTGGACGTTGAGCTGGGTGCTCTGAAGCGCGAAGCCTCGCTGGCCGAGATGGAAAGCCACCGGGCTGCTGCCAGTGCGAAGGATGCCAAGGCCACGGCTGCGGAAATCGCGAAGCTGATTCATGGCCTGGATGGCTTCGACGACAAAGAAAAAAACGCGATTGCTCGCGCTGTGATTCAGGAGTGTACTTGGGACGGAGAGCGGCTTTTTATTACGCTCTAAACCTCACTATTTCATAATGGTGGGGTTCCGGTCTCATACGAAGAGCCGTCCTGATAAGATCTCTTATTGTAATTGGAGTAACCCCATCGGTATTTGCATTTCTGGTCTCAAGCCTTACTATATTTTTAGCTCCCAGAAGCTGCAGCTCCGCTGAGTCTTCAATTGTAATAATTCTCTCATCATCAGGAATATATTGTGACAGAGCATTCAGGAAGGTCGTTTTCCCGGAGCCTGTACCACCTGAAATAAATATATTGTATTTGGCCTGCGTCAGTATCTGTAGAAGCCTTGCCACCTCCGGCGAGAGAGCTTCTATCTCAACAAGCCTCTCCATGCTCATAGGATGCTCCGGAAACTTTCTGATTGATACAGCCGAGCCGCCTATAGATATGGGGTTTAGCACTATATTTACCCTGGAGCCGTCACTAAGCCTGGTATCAACTATCGGTGATGCCTGATTTACAACCCTGTTATGGCGTCCCACAATCTGCTGTATCACATCCTCCAGCTTCTCTTCCGATGAAAAATGACCCTTGAACCTTTGGATTCTTCCGGCTTTTTCATAGAATATATCATTGGGACCGTTTACCATAATTTCAGTCACATCCCTGTCATCCACCAGCTCCTGCAGCACATCAAGCTTACGAAGAGAGTTGAATATGGTGCGCTCAAGCTCCGCTCTATCCTTTATAGTCATTGGTCTGTCGCGGGCCTCTCTTGAAACCACGCTTCCGATTAAATCACATATTTCCTCATCACTCAGCTCTCTGGACAAATCCATTTCAGAAAGTATAATATCTCTTATTCTATGTCCAAAATCATCCAGCACACGAAATACCCCGAGTCATGTTTCTTATGACATCTCCAAACTCATTCCACTTCCACAGCTCTACAAGCTTATCACATGTAGATACCGGTGTCGTGATGACCGGAGGCTCAATCAGCTTAATCCTCTCAACTACATTGCTTAAGCCTCTTTCAATCAGCTCCTCTGTAAACTCGTACTCTCTCCACTGGCTGATTCCGCCTTTTTTCTGTACCAGGTAGATATCACTGCATCTGTCAAGAATATCAAAAAAGCCCTTAAATCTTGTTCCCATATTGAGAACTATGCAGTCATAGTGCATTTCCTTGCCAAGCATCTGAAGCAGATTGTTGCATATTACCGTATTTATTTCACACAGACACTCTGTATTTTCAATCGGATATACATAATCCAGCTTATGCTTTCTTCCGATACAGCTGTTTATCCTGTTGGTCGAGTATCGTCCGGATTCGGCCATCACCAATAGCTCGTCCAGATTATGCTCCACACTCTGCTCAAGCATCCGCGATAATCCACTATTCTCCTGAAAATCCATAAGCAGTACCTTTTCATTCTCACTCAAAATAGAAGACAAAGTCATCGCAAAAGGCATCTGGTACTGATTATCAGCAAGTGAATACACGCTTATAAGCCTCGTCTGACCTATCAAAGAGCCCTCACTCTTAAGGTCTCTCACCTCACCGCCCACATGCTTTAAAATCTCTTCCACTATGCGGTTTACTTCCTGATATTTTTCCACAAAGTATATACCCTCCTCACTCTCAATAGGTGTTTCCTCAACAATCTGTATCAGTGGGATATACTTGTTATTCCACTGGTCAAGCTCACTTGAAAGCATGATATCTATCTCGCCCTCTAAGTGTTCCAGCTGCTCTCTCATGGTATACATATGTATCTCCAGCTGATCTTTATAATGATTCATGAAATAGCATGTCAGTCTGTCGCCATATTCTGAATCCTCAATATAAATTCCTAGTCTGATTTTTTTCATCTATGGTACTTTAACCCTCCTTCCATCACCTCATGCCGTAAAACCAGATATCTGCCATGGCTGTTCCCAAAAGCACGTATACCGCGAAACTAACAGCTTTCCCCTGTCCGCGGTACCGCATAAATCTGCCACACAGTATACCGTTTAAGTATAAAAATCCATCCCTCATACGCACAAAGAGCTCCTTTTTAAGCACCATACTTATGAGACCATATCCCGCTGCCGCCACAAAAGCGGCTGCCATGCACAAGGCGGTAAATCTTAAATTTGTAAATGCACATACTACTGAAAATAACTTGATATCCCCAGCTCCTAAAATGCCTGAAAGATATAAGAAATATAAAATGACAACCGGAAAAACTATATCTGGAAGAAACCAGATGATGCTCGCTACCTTGCCCCCCACTAAGCGAAATAGAAACGCACAACCAAGTCCCGTCAGAATCAGCCGGTTACTGATTCTATAATTTTTGAAATCCCCAATTGCTGCTACTGTAAGCAGTATATACAGCATGAGGTGTGATATTAATTTCACAATCACTGTATTTTCATCACCTCTCCTTTCGTGAGACGAATTATAACAACGCACTCCTGATTTTGTCTATAGCTTTTTTTAAAATAAATACTTTTTGTTAGTTATCCACAAAATGCAGCTAAACCCAACACATTAATCCACAGTCAAAACCTTGATTTTACTGGTTTTTCACATGTCAAAAGCACTTTTTACAAAATCTGTGAATAGAAGAAACTCTTTTGCTTATACTTGTATTAAGACTTATTTTGTTGGAGGAATTCATGAAATTATTTAAAGAAACGCCTGTAAATGACGGTTACAAGACCTTACAGGATGACATCAGGAAAACAACAGATGAACTTCAAATTGTATACACTAACCTGGAAAATGTGGTTGAGCCCGATTTAATTGACTACTACATCTATCAGGCCAAGGCTGTTTCCATGCGGTATAAATTTCTATTAAACTGTGCCAAGCGGCTTAATGAGGTTTAATGAGGCTTAATGAACTAAAAAAGAGGCCTCCTACGCAAGGAAGCCCCTGTTATCATCGTTTATAAAGCTCTCTGTGAGCCTGCCCTTTCCATAGGTCATGCCCGCATAGACCTTCTGCGCATTGTCCATAAGCGGAGCCGATTTGTCATCGGCAGCTGCTGTTTCAAAGCTGTTTCTGAGCTTTTTCATAATGACGTCGGCCTCATCCACCACCGACACATCAAGTGAGTAAAGCACTGTGGAAAAAAGCCTCTTGCAGTATGAGTACAGTGGATAAAGCTGTCCTGCGAGAGGATACTTAAAGTCAAGTGCCCCCATCAGCTCATCAAGTGCCGCCTGTACATCCGACACGCCCTTTCTCAAGGCTTCCCTGTCCTCTGACACGAGGGCATTTTTTACATCATCTGAAAAACCAAAATATATATCATACATAACAAGCACGAGTCCGCCATTGTTGCACGCACAAAGTCTTCTGGTGAGCTCCTGCTTCAATTCATTTTTCATTGCTTATTACCTCGACAATAGTGAAAGTACCTGCTGTGGCAGGTCATTTGCCTGAGACAGCACTGAGATTCCGGCCTGATCGAGAATATTCTGTGCTGCGTATTCCGTCATCTCGGTTGCCATGTCGGTATCCATGATATTGGAATATGCACCGGTCATGTTCTCAGAAGTCTCAGAAAGACTGCTCTCAGCAGATTCCAGACGGTTTTGGAAGGCTCCTATCCTTGACCGCACACCTGAGACATACTCTATCGCCTCATCAAGTGTGGACATTGCCTTGTCTGCACCACCCTTTACAGTCACATCTACCGTATCCAGATAAAGTGTCTGCGATGATACCTCCGGTATCCTGATTTTCATCTCCTGGCCCTCGTTTGCACCAATCTGCACAGCCATATTTCCGATATCTGAAATATCTATCTGCAGATTGCTGCTTCCCGCTGTCATATCCATATCACTGCTCAGTAGAAAATCCATTGAAAATCCACTGTTTCCTACCACATATACACGGTTACCGTCGGCTCTTATTGTCTTGTCCGACAGATTTTCTCCGCCTGTAACCACGGCATCCTTACCGTTACTTTTGAGCTGCATATTTCCACTTCCATCGTCAGCATTCTCATAGCCTGCACCTGCCAGAGCCTTAAGCGATGAAGAAAGAGATATATTTACTGTGCTGTCGCTGCCATACTCATTTGATAAAAAGCTGATGCTATCACCATTCACCTGCATAGTAGTACCGGCTGTGGTCGCTGCCTTCTGCAACGCCTGAATATACTCATCCTGAGTCATATCTGCCTTCACAGCCACACTTACACCGTTTATGGAAATCGTTCCCTCTGCGTCTGGCTTTGTGGCAGACGCGAGACTTCCTGTTGCCTGTGTTGCGAGCGAATTTACTGTAAGCTCATATTTATCTGATGCCACATTGTCTGAGAAATTGATTCTGGTAATATAGCTGTTCACCTGAGTCATATTGCCGTTTGCATCCTTCTGCCTTACATAGACGCGTGTATCACTCGAACCATCGAGCAGTGACTTTGTATTGTACTCCGTATCGCCCGATATACGGTCCACCTCCTTGGTGAGCTCATCTATCTCTGACTGCAAAGCCTTTTTATCATTCTCAGAATATGTATCTGAGGCGCCCTGTACCGCAAGCTCCCTGATTCTCTGGAGCATGCTGCTTACCTCACCAAGTGCTCCGTCTGCTATTTTCATGACATTCTGCGCATCTGACGAATTTGATTTTGCCTGGTCAAGCGCTTCTATCTGCGCCTTCATCTTGTTGGAGATAGCCATTCCTGCCGGATTGTCCTCAGCTGAATTTATCTTGTAGCCGCTTGAAAGCCTTTTCATAGACTTTGATAATCTGTTTTCTGTACCGAGGAGCTGCTTATTTGCCCTGACAGCACTCATATTCCTGTTTATTTTCATGTGTTTTCCTTTCCTGATAATTTCTCAGGCATCCTTGCTGTAATATTAACATTCCGTTGTCTAATAAGTATATCGAACTACTCAAAAAAAATCTTTATAGTATAATTTGCAATTAAATGCAAATCGTATTATAATAGGCACATTAAAAGACTAATAGGAGGAAACAATAATGGCTAGAGTTACTAAGGACACTATGATTGGTGATCTTCTTCAGATTGACCAGAACGTGGCACCATTACTTTTAAATATCGGCATGCACTGTCTCGGATGCCCATCATCACAGATGGAGACAATCGAAGAGGCTGCTATGGTTCACGGACTTGACCCGGATGATCTTGTCGTTGAAATCAACACATTCATCGATCACGACCTCGGTTAATTTACGAAAAGACGGCTTGCTTATGCAGGCCGTCTTTTATTTGCAATCAATATTCTGTTAAAGTACTGCCAGCGTCTGGATGGCAGCTTCTTCAATAATCACATTACCATGCTCCTTGAAAAATGCTTCATTGGCAGGCACATAGTTCTTCTGATATGCGTACTCTGAAATGATATTGCACACTTTGTTGAATTCCTTCGGTGTATGCTCACTCTTGTGGGCCACAAGATAATACTTATTGCTTGAAGCGTCGCGGTATAAGTCATTTCTGCCGCTGTAAAAGCCGTCAAGCACATGCGAAATCCTGCGCACATCATCAAATTTATCGAAAACAAACAGCTTGACTACGTCAGCCTCAGCCTGTTCTTCTGTAATATCATCAGTGCCCTTCTCACTATCAGCTGTCTTCTCATTTTCCTTCTTGATACGCTCAAACAGCTCCAAAATATCAGCAGCTCCCTTTATCACCGGAGGCTGTCCTGCATTTCCTAAGTCCGTAAAGTCGTCATCTGCCTCTGAAAACTTTGAAAATCTGGTGTCAAGCTCATCCGGATATTCAACCTTTGTGATGATAAGCACTATAGACTCTGATGGCAGTGGAATCGCCTCCACCATGAGTGGAATATCATTTGTTTCAAAACCAAACTCGTAATTGGCCTGCTCTACCATATCTTTAAAAAGGCTTTTCGCCTTCGCTGATCCATATGCCAGTTCGCTTATTTTTATATGTCTGTCCTCAAGATCCTCTCTGGTAAGAGTACAGCGGATCTGATTATCATTTACCTTCTCAATTTTCATATTTTTCACATCCTTTTCCGAAAATATCCGTGTAAATCGTAAAACTATTATAATAAACACCGGTCATATTGTAAAGCGCGAGACCTATTAAAAAAAAATAAAAAAAGTGTTGCAATTATTTTACAGGTATGTTATAAGTTATCCATGAGATGTGCGCTCGGCCCAAAAGGAGCGTATGAAAAATACAAATCATTCTTTGTTTGACAAATATGAGATGATTAAAGATCTCGGAACCGGCAGCTCCGGTAGCGTTACGCTTGTCAGACACATATCTATGGATCAGGAGAGAGCTCTAAAGAAAGTTCCTAAATCTTCTGCTTTCTCCGAATCCGCATTATCAGAAGCAAGACTACTCAAGTCTCTTGAGCATCCGTCTATACCACGTATATTTGACTTCGAAGAGGACAATGCTTTTTACTATATCGTCGAGGAATATATCGACGGCGAGACATTAGATTCATTTTTGCTTCATCAGCAGTTAATTTCCCCAGGTTTATTTTTTAATATTTGTGAGCAATTATGCAATGTTTTTATCTATCTGCATACACAGATATCTACTCCCATTATTTACAGGGACCTTAAACCGGAGCATATTATAGTATACCACAATAAGCTTAAGCTTATCGATTTTGGCGTATCGGCATATGTTATCCAGGATGGAAATAACTTCAATCACTATGGGAATATAGAATTCTCTGCCCCCGAATGCTTTACCGAGGATACAATTACACCGGCGGCAGACATTTACAGCTTAGGTCAGCTTCTGCAGTATATACTGACCTTTACCCCAGACAGCTTTTCCCATAAGTTTCAGCATATTATCCAAAAAGCAACAACATCTGATGCATCACTGCGTTACGTGACTGTCGCAGAGCTATATCAGGAAATACAGGAAATTCAAAAATTAACCGGTCAGCCACATCTCATACACAAAATAGCAGTTTTAGGCAGTCACAGAGGCTGCGGCTCCACCCACGTGGCCGTTTCACTCACCTGCGAACTCAATATCCTTGGATATCATGGTATCTACATAGACTCAGCAAAAAGCGTACTTTGCCATGGTAATCACGACGGACTGCAGATTTTTAAGCAGAAAAACGGATATTATTATTACAAAAGCTTTCAGGGCATACCCGACTACAGTGACGGTATACAGTTTAATATTCCAAAAGATGCTATACAGATATACGACCTTGGCACTGATGTGTGCAACGAGAAAATATATGACATGGATCTCGTATTATATGTATGTAACGGCGGCTTTTGGCATCTGAATGATATCTACAGGAATCATTCTATTCTCAAAAAAATGACAGCATCCCTGAGTGTTATATGTAATATGTGCAGCAGACAGGATGCCTCCGCGATTGCGGCACTACTTAATTGCAGTGTTTATCACTTTCCTTATGACAGCGATATGTTTAAGTGCTCAGTTCAAAAGGAAACGCTGATTCAAAAGCTGTTAGAACTAAAGGGAGGAGCATCACTATCAGACACTTTAAAAGGATATTTAAGAAAGTCCATTCTGCACCACAGTTAGTTGGGGTCTGTGGCAGCGTTCACAATGTAGGCACAACACATATAAGCCTTGCTCTTTGTAATTATATGAGCAATAAATGCATGTATAGAACCGCCTATGTTGAGCTGAATGGTACACACGAAATTCTTTCACTGTCAAAGACAGCAGACGAAAAGGTTTTTACTTATAAGAATGTAGATTTCTTTCCTCACGCAGTCATGTCCACACTAACTGAGATTTTAAACATGAGATACGAGCGTGTGATTATTGATTTCGGCATACTTAATCCAAACACCTTAAAGGAATTTATGAGGTGTGACGTAAGAATCGCTGTGTGTACAATAAGTAAATGGAACCGGGGCGCTTTGAACAGAATTATCGAGCTATTCAATTCAAACAAAATAACTGATTCAGAAAGCGTAAAAATATTGTTTAATCTCGTGGAAAAGAAAAAGACAATTAACCATAAACATTTTAAGTATCCGGTGGTAGGCTTTCCTTACTTAGAGGACCCGTTCCTCATCAATACCAGCCTGTTTGGCACTCTGGATAAGATATCAGAAAGGAATTAATATCACGATGCAAAATGACATCTTTAACCAGCTGTTTATCAATTTTATGTCCGAAGCCTTCGGAGGGCTTATACTTTTAATGCCACAGAGCGCTTCATGACATAGGACCATTTGTTACTTATCAGTTTTTACTCATAATCAGTATATATAGACGGAGGTATTTTTATAGAAGAATAAACTATATTTATATATTGGAATTTTTACAGATATTTTATCAAATTAAACGAAACTAAAAATCAGCAATTAAATTGGGTGTGGAAAGCTCCGGAAATATCAATTTCTATAAACTATCAATAATTAATGATTAATATCATTTTTTCTCAATTATACAAGAAATCGATGTCAGCATATTTTTGGTCCTTTACCCCGTTTAAATGCAAAAAGACAACCAAAAGACATATTTTAAAAAGAAAAGGTATGTGCGCGGGGGAAGCTTTTGCTCCTTCCGCGCCAAAATGCATAAACAAATTTCTTAATTTATTACAAATTTATTTCATATTATTTGAATATGCTTTTTCACAATGGTATAATTAGCTTAAGCAATTTCGACACCAAATAATAGGAAAGGATTTTTACACATGAAAAAGAAATTATTGCCTGCACTTATAGTAACCGGACTTATTATCCTCGTTGTAATAATAATGGGTATAACTGCTCTTATCAATAAATACACCCCTACGAAAAAGACAGAGGATCTTAAAGAGTATTTCAATATCTCTTCTGATGATGAGGCTGCTCTCATTGTAGATAATGAGCTATCCGATTACAAGGCTAAAATAATAGATAAAAAAATATACGTTGATTACAAATTTGTTCACGACTCATTAAATTCCAGATTTTACTGGGATGCAAATGAGAATGTGCTTCTTTACACAACCGCATCTGATATCATCTCAGCTGCGGCTGACAGCAATAGCTACAGTGTCACCAAGCAGACCAATGACTTTGGCTATCCGATCGTGAAAGCCACCTCTGACTCTGCGCTTATCGCTTTAGACTATGTAAAACAGTACTCCAATATCACCTTTAAGTCATATGATGACCCGGCACGCATCGTCATCACAAGCAAATGGGATGAAATAGACAGTGCCACTGTCAGCAAGTCTACCCAGGTCCGCGTAAAGGGCGGCATAAAGAGCCCTATTCTAAAAGAGGTGAAAAAGGATGACAAGATTACTATTCTTGATTCCGGTGACAAATGGGATAAGATTGCCACTGAGGATGGTGTTATTGGATATATAAAGGGCAAGGCTCTGTCCGAGAGCAAAAAAACTAAGCTTACGAATCCTGACTATGAGGAAGAGACCTTTACGCATATCAAGAAGGATAAGGATATCTGTCTTGCCTGGAATCAGGTAACAAGCCAGTCAGCAAACAGTAAAGTGCCCCAGGTAATTTCATCAACCAAGGGCATAAATGTAATGTCACCAACTTGGTTTTATTTAAATGACAACAACGGTAATCTGGCAGATATAGCAAGCAAGGATTATGTCAGCTACTGCCATTCCCAGGGCATCGAGGTATGGGGACTGTTCAGCAACTTTGAAAATACTGATGTAGATGCGGCATATGTGCTCACACATACATCCACGAGAACTACCCTGATCAATCAGATTATGTCGGCTGCATTTAACTATGAGCTTGATGGTGTAAATATTGACTTTGAAAATATCACAGAAGCAGCATATGGAGACTCTTACATCGAGTTTATCAGAGAGCTCGCCATAAAGTGTCACAATAACGGTATATCACTTTCAGTTGATGTCACAGTACCTGCCAGCTTCAACAAGTTCTTCAATCGCTCTGATATGGCAAACTTTGCCGATTATATTGTGATTATGGGATACGATGAACACTATAAGGGCTCTGATGCCGGCTCAGTTTCTTCCATTCCGTGGGTAACTGAGGGTGTTGAATCCACTCTGAAGGAGGTTCCCGCTGACCAGATTATTCTCGGCATGCCTTTTTATACCAGAATATGGGAGCTCACTCCAAAGGAGGACGATGATGCCGTAACCGATACCGAGGATCAGTCAAAGTACACTGTTGCCTCACAGGTATATAGTATGGACGCAGCTGCAGCACAGCTTGCCACAAACAATGCCACTGCTGCTCTTGATGAGGAATCCGGTCAGAACTACGCTGAGTGGTCTGCATCCAACAAGCTGTACAAGGTATGGCTCGAGGACAGTACATCTTTAGAGAAAAGGCTCAAGCTCGTCGACGACAATAAGCTCGCCGGTGCAGCATTCTGGAAGCTTGGCTTTGAGAATTCATCTGTCTGGGATACTGTTATCAAATATCTGGACTGATTGCTTAAGGCTTACTGAAAGAGGCCGTACCTTTACAGCTACAGTCTAACTCTGTACCTTTTATAGGTTATAAATGATATCAGCCAATCATATAATATACAAACACACCCGATGCCTTCTATGTGCATCGGGTTTTTTATAGGTATCTTATATGAAAAAATATATGTACATTATTAAGAAAAACAAATACTGTCTTATTTTAGCTCTCTTTATTCTGTCCTTCTACCTCGGAAGAGGTGTCTGTGCTCTTGCAAAAAATACCGGCAAAAACACTAATTCCACCGTTATTGTAATTGACCCGGGGCATGGAGGTTGTAGATAACGCAAGTGATGAAAACAACGAAAATATAAGAAAAAGAAGAAATTTAAGAGAGAACAGACAAGCAATGTGAAAGCACGCGTTGCCGTATAATTTCTTAATAATCAGACAAAGGCGACTCAGGTATCGCAGTATGAGCTTGTTCTACATAGGGGTAGCAGCTGGAGGATTTTAATATAAAAAGAGAGCAAGCATAACGTTTACTCTCTTCTGTATTTAAGTTATTTTACATATCCGCTAAATGAGTATCCATTTCCTTCAAAAACAATATAAAACTCAGTATCGCTTTTAATATTAGAAAACTCAAAAGAACCAGTTTTACCAGCACTAATTTTTGTAGAGCCATAAGTCTTAGTAAGCCTTTTAGCTGTCACAGTAATTGGATTATCTCCGGTGTTCTCTACATAAACCTTATAACTCGTTTTTCCTGTAAACTTATAATTAGTATACAAGTTTTGATAATGAGAGGAACCAGCAAAATCGTATTGCCCTTTACTCTTGATGTTCCATACCTTACTAGGTCTTGATGTACCTCTTGTTTCAATAGTTTCTTCTGGAGAAACATAAGAAACTCCAACATTTGGTGTAACGGTTACCTCATTACTTCCATCTTTAACTGACTGAGCATGAACAACAGTTGTCGACATCATTGTGAAAATCATAGACACTGCCAATAAAGAAGCGAAAATATTTTTTTTGGATATCTTACACATGAAATTTCTCCTTTCCCCTTGTTTTTTTGATTAATTTATAATATCATATTTTTAAAATAAAATCAAGGAGTATTGTTAATGAATATATTTCAGTTAAAAATAATAGCTATGATTGCTATGTTTTTAGACCATATAGCTTATTTCTTTCCTGATTTGCCAATGTCTTTGCCGTTACATTGGATAGGACGAATCGCTGCACCTATTTTTATTTTTGGTGTTGTTAATGGCGTAAAGTATACTAGTTCTAAGCGGATGTATATATTGAGGCTATATTTAGCAAATATTGTGATGGCTGTTATTCAAATGAGTACACAAATTGAATTAAATTTCTTTAGAACATTATTTATCGTTGCATGCATATGTTATATCTTAGAATTAAGAAAAAACCAAAAGGCTGTTTCCTGGATAAAAGTACTAAGTTTATATATCACTTATCAAGTTATTGTATGTATAGTATGTGGTTATCTGAGTTCAATTAGTAATATGTATACGGAAACAACATGCTTCTATTTGATACCAGCTCTTTTGGGAAGTGTGTTTACAACGGAAGGTGGACTTATTTTTGTTGTTTTAGGAATTATAATGTATTTAGCTTATGACAACAAGAAAAGACTTATTCTGTCGTATATGATATTTGTTATTGTGTATATGTTTTTTATGTCCACTAATATTGTTCCCATTATTTTATGGAAAATCAAGGAATTAATTCCGATAATAGGAACAGGGCTTTCCCATGGCATGGAATATCTATTGTCTGTAATAGGTGGAATTTCTCCTATGGATGTAGGAGGGAATATATTTACAATTCAGTATCAGTGGATTATGTTTCTTGCTCTTCCGCTAATACTATCATACAATCATCAACGAGGGAAAAAGTGTAAATATCTCTTTTATATTTTCTATCCCATACATATAATATTGCTTTGGCTGTTATCGAATTTTGTTTTTGTTTAAAACAGTGGAACAAGGAACATATTTATTACATTGAAACATCCAAACCAAAAATGGAGTGATGAATGTGCCTTTAAGCTTTAAGTACAATTCGATATATTCAAATCTGATTTAACAGCATACTATCTACAATTAAATACACTATCCCAGTAGCTCGCACAAAATTCATGTTTTGTGCGGGCTTTTTTGTATCCGAAAATTTTTTCAAATCTTTTCAAATTCCTGCAACAAATCACACCTTTCCGTACCGATATGGTGCAGTTCTGCCCACAAGAATGGGAATAGTTGAGATACTAACAAAGCTTTCCAATACCATCTGTTTGCTTCTGTAACATTGTGAAAAATACGCATATTGGATAAGCCTATGTGCGTATGTTGAGAATAGATAGTTGATTAAGGGAGCTGATACATTGACTAAAAAAAAACCTGCACAATATATTGTAGAACGAGAATTTTTATGTAAATTTTCTGTAGAAGAATTACTTATCCGTATCGTGAAATCTCATATTAAAAACGCATATCAAGAGGTGAAAACCTTTGAAAATCATGGAAAGAAGCCGTATTTTATTGTATGATATTATTATAGGTACGGCAGTTGAATAGGTGGAAAAATGATTTATCAAAAAGCGTCAAACTTATTTAATGCAGCTGTTTATATCAGATTATCACGAGAGGACGGAGATAAGGAAGAAAGCGATAGTGTAGGAAATCAGAGAAAACTTTTAACAGAATATGTGAACAAGCATGACGACTTTATCTTATATGATGTTTATATTGATGATGGTTTTACGGGAACGAATTTCGATAGACCAGACTTCCATAGAATGATTGCTGACATTGAAAATAACAAGGTAAATTGTGTTGTTGTAAAAGACCTTTCCCGTTTCGGACGAGATTACATTGATACTGGGCGTTATTTGGAAAGAATATTTCCAGAGCTTAATGTCCGTTTTATTTCTGTAACAGATAACATTGACAGTATGAAGCAGTCATACGATATGTTGCTTCCTATTAAAAATATATTCAATGAACAGTATGCAAGAGATATTTCTAATAAAATTCAAGCGACTGTAAAATCAAAACAGAAGGCTGGAGAATTTATAGGAGCATTTACAAGCTATGGCTATAATAAATCACCTGCGAATAAGAATAAGCTTGTGATTGATGAATATGCGTCCGAAGTTGTAAAACGAGTATTCAGTATGTACGCACAAGGGATAGGAAAACAGAGCATTGCAAAAATATTAAATGCAGAGGGTATCCTTTGTCCGTCTGAATATAAAAAACTAAATGGCGAAAACTATAAGAATTGTACTCGTTTAGAGAAAACTTCCTATTGGACATATTCCACTATTAACGTGATGTTGCAAAATGAACTTTATATTGGAAACATGGTGCAAGGAAAGAAACATCAACGTATGAGAAGCAAACAACGCCTAGTTGATAAAGAAAACTGGATAAGGGTTGAAAATACACATGAACCGATTATAGACCATCAACTTTGGGATAAGGTACAAAAACTGCTGACGAAAAAGCATAGAGATATTGATTTGGAAACAAACAAAAATATCTTTGCAGGTTTTATCAAGTGTGGCGATTGTGGTCGGGCAATGATGAAAAATTTGTGGCAACATGCTGACGGAAGTAAGTCCTACTCATTCTATTGTGGAACTTATAAAAGAAGCGGAAAAAATTACTGCACTCCGCATACTCTCCCATTTCAAGTATTGAATGATATTGTACTGGGAGATTTAAAGCAGATTATCAGCAATGTAGAGAATTTGCAGGAACTTGTAAAATTACAATCTTTCACAGCTCCGAAAATCAGAAAATCAACAGACATAGAACTGACAAAGTTAAAGACAGAGCTTGAAAGAGTAAAGAGACTGCAAAAGGCAATTTATGAAGATTACAAAGACGAACTGATTTCTAAAGAAGAATTTCTTTCTTATCGAGAGGACTATCAACAAAAAGAAACGCTTTACTCCAAACAGATTGAAACGCTGGAAGAAAAGAAAAATGAAAATGTAACAGAAAGTATTTTTGAAACACCCTGGTTAAGGCGGTTGTTGGAGCTGAAAGACATTGAAGAATTAGACAGAGATATTATTGTGGAAATGATAGACCAGATAACAGTTTACGAAAACCGCAAAATTAAAATCTCATATAACTTCGGAAATGAACTGGAACATTTATTCTCAAGCGTTTACTGTAAGGACTTATAGAAAAAGGCTATCTAATCTCAATACATATCACAATTTGCGTAAACTACAATCAACACATGGTGGAAGTGATCCCGGTAAGATTTCCACCTCCGGCGTCATGGAAAAGGATGTCAACCTGAGTATTGCAATGGCTCTTAAACAGCTGTTTGAAAACAGAGGCTTTACTGTTGTCATGACCAGAACCACCGACTGTGATCTCGCCCCGGATAATTCCAAGCATCCAAAGACAGATGATCTGACAAAGAGAACTGCCCTGATGTCTAAAAGCAATGTGGCAGTCAGCATCAGTATCCATCAAAACAGCTTTGAGGACAGTTCAAGCTGCGGTCCACAGGTATTCTATTATGAAGCCTCTGATGCAGGAAAAGAGCTCGCATCCTCTGTTCTTGGAGCTTTAAACACTTCTCTTTGTGTCGCAAAGCCACGAAGCATTAAGCCCAATAAAGAATACTTTATACTTAAAAAATCCACATCCCCGACCGTAATCGTAGAATGTGGATTCTTGAGTAATCCTGCTGAGACACTTCTTCTTACTGACAAAAACTATCAGGATGACCTGGCACATGCAATATATATCGGTGTTACAGACTATCTTGCGCAATCACCCTCTGAACATTTACAATAAACTGCTCTGCGATGTGATATAGTCTGGTTGTCTGGACACTTTCACTGCCATCAAGCTGCTTTTTAGTCTCATTATCTGACTCAGTATTCGATTTCATATCTGACATCTTAGACTCTTTTGCAGATATATCATGCTCCAGTGCCACATCTATGCGCACACGCTGTTCACCATCACTTATTCCTGCCTCAAACATAGTGATATTGTCTTCAAACAGCTTTTTAGTCTGCTCATCGTCTGTGACTATCATAGCAGATACTGAGTTTTCCTTTGCCTCAAAATATGCAGCTACCCTGCCGCATTTTTTATCCTCAAGGAATATGTCAACCAGTCCCCTTTTATCTTCACCTCTTACTATGCGAAGCTTCATACCTGTGACCCCGTCTGCAGTCTCTATTGGTACAATATAGTTTTCCTGTCTCGACATATTTGAAGCTATCCTTAGCTGACTGCATAATAGCTTCATCTGTCTGAGGTCTATTGAACCTGTGTGCCTATCCTCTATAATCATCGAATCCATAACATGCTCTGCTGTATCAGCCAGCGTTTCCTGCGCCTGCGCAAGCTCCTTTGGATTTTTGACCGACTCAGAAAACCGTCTGAGAGTCTCATCCAAAAGAGCCCTTGCCGTAGCACTGTCTCCACGCTCCCAGAGATTTCTTACTGCCTCTGACGGATTTTTCATTAGCCGTGACGCAGCCATGAGGTTTACCGCGGTTGTTTTTACATCATATTTCTCTAGAAAAGCATATACGTTCTCAGGCACCGAAACTGCCTGATTGAACTGTCTTAGCTGTTCTGTGGCATATTGCTCTGACAGTGCGTTATCCTCGTCTGCCTCATATACAGCCTGCCTTAACTGCTCCGGAGTCATATCAAGCCAGCTGTCATACTGCACAAACTCCATTTTCTCAGGTGAAAGTGTATCAAGCACATCCCTTAGGCAGTTTGTATGATATGCGCTTTCTATCTGTGAGTCAATTTTAATGCCACTGCTTACACTGTCCACTCCGGCAAAGGTATCGTCCACCTTATAGTCCATGGCACTCTTTCCTCGTACCCGGACCGCTGTAAGCAGATTTTTCATTGTAATATCTGCTCCCTGATTAACAAGTGAGCCTATCACAGCACCATCTGACTGCTCCACCTGTGAAATAAGCCTGTATATGCCTATATATGAGTCTCTTTCCTCCTCTGAGATTTCATTTTTCTTTTCAAGCTTCCAGAGAAACTCGCTGAATTTCTCATCCTTTTCGTCAGGATTTTCTGATTTTATCCGTCTGGCAGTGTCACTTATGTCACTCATGCTCATATCAAGCGGTGATATGCCTCTTTTTATCATCTCAATCGTCACCGCCGGTGTCATATCGCTGAATGCTCTCTGCACCTGCTCATCTACAGACTTTATCTGCTTTATATTGTCCTCTGTGATGTCGGTACTATTGTACGCAAGTATCCGCACAGCCCTGCGATTGCTTTCAGATGTATCTATCTGAAGCTCTTTAAGTATATCATCCACATTCTGAAATGCTTTTGACATACTATCTCCCATATCTGCCCGCGGTGATGTCATAAGAGTCTCATATCCTGAGGCTGCTGCTTCTAATGACTGCTTCATTGCTTTGCCTGCTGTATACAGCTCATACACAGTGTCATCAGCGGATTCCAGGGTCAGTACATACGCCGGCTGCTGCTTCATCTGATTGAAAATATCACAGACATTATTGTACATACGTACCCTATCATCAGATGCCTCTACACTGCTCTCACCAAACAGCGCTCCGTAGTATTTATTTTCCTGCTGCTTAAGCAGCTCCACTACACGTTCAATAGGCTCTGTGTCTATTGAAACTCCTTTTTTTATGAGTGAAAGGTTGGCTTCTGCTGTCATGGAAAGTCTCGCTTCCTCAAGCTTTCTTTGAGCTGTCACAAGCCTTGCTTCCCGGCTGTCTGTAATCTGATTATCCGCAGCTTTATTCGCTGAGGCTTGCGATGCTGCACTATCCTTGCCTCTTGCAGCTATAAGCTTTGACAGATTCTCTATCGTGACAGGTATGTTATCTGACTCTAATGTGACAATGTCATCTGCGGTCGCCTCACCTAATACATCACAGGCTTTCTTTGCCATGTCAAATGTCAGACCATCTTGTGACATAGTGGCATCTGTAGCCTTTTTTCCCATTGCCAGTGCTTCTGTCACTGCCCTTGCATAAAAATCACTGCTCACATTTTCTTTTGCTGCGTTGATGCAGTCTACCTGATTCGCAAGCAGCACATTATCAGGTGTAACGGCTATATCTTCATCTATCAGCCATCTGCACTGATTCAGATTCTCATCACTACTGTCTATATGAGCTTCCTCTAATATCTGTTTAAGCTGTGGCTTAAGCTCCTCAAACAGCTCATCTGATATCTCCGTCATTTTGGTTTTCTGCCTGTAATCTTGTACCTGACTGCTGCTGTACGTAGCCTTGTATACATTGGAAACCGTCGGATTCATGTTATTTCTGACCAGATATGCCTTTGTCTCATTGGATATATTTGTAAGGCTCTTTGCCCGGTCTATGGCATCTGTACCTGCCTTTATATTGTCATCTGTAGCAGGAATATCATATGCTTTCATCTGATTGACAAGCATGGCCGCTTCAGTCTGGCTTCCCGTGATGTCTGTGAGCTGCTCCTTGCTCAGATCATCTCCATATATGGATATATCTACACCTGCCTTTGCCAGCACTGCTTTTATCTTATCGGTCTCAGTGACAATGACATCGTAGCCGTCATCCTTTGCAGCTTTGTAATCATCACTCGTGGTGGTGCTTGCAGTGACAATCATATCATTTCGCCTGTTTTCTGAGGTCTGATTCATGTCATTTAGCAGATTTTCTGCCATATCTGTGTCATCGCTGTTCCCGGCTTCATTTTTAGCCTGTGGTCTTGCATATATAGTATCCGACATATCAACAGAGTTTGACGAACCGACAACAGCCGCCTTTTTTGACATATTGTCACTACTGTCTGTCTTTATGTAGTCTGACACACGCATACCCGTTGTCATGTCATTTATGGTTTTTGTGTCCGTATTTTTCGTATCTGTGCTTTTATTAATCAAATTCTCTATCTGCATATTTCCTGCTCCGTACCCTGCATATATACCATCTCTGCAGCCTTTATTTGTGGATATTCATACCTCGTATTTTTTATCCAACTGTTCAGAGCCACCTTGAGAACAAGAAAATCTGCTGCTTACATGCAAGCATGACGCATCAGTTTTTTTGTTCTCAGTGGTTCTGAATAGTTATCTTTTTATTATATATCGACATATAATACGCAAAAATAAAGACCGCGCCTTAAATTGGCGCGGTCCTTTACCCTGCTGTTTACAGGTATATTAGTATTTAAATACAGCAACTCCGTAAGGCGCAAGTGGATAAGCAAATGAAAATGGTCTGCCGTCACACTCTGATTTGACTGCCTTATAGTCCAGCTTCTTATATGACTGTTTTGCTGCCTTGCCTCTGCCCTTTGCAGCCTTCTTTACAGGCGCTTGTACCGTTTTGCCGGTAAACTTAGGATCCTCACTATCTAAAACGAGCTGATATGTCTTGTGCTTTGGCACTCCGACTCTGTAATCAGGTCTCTCTACCGGTGTGAAATTGATGACAAAGAGCATATTATTCTTGCCATCCTTACTCTTTCTGATAAAGCTGAAGATGCTTCTGTCTGCATCGTTTGCATTTATCCATTCAAAGCCTTCCCAGCTTGAATCCAGCTCATACAGACAGCGGTTTCTCCTATAGAGGTGAAGCAGCTCCTTTACCCAGTTCTGGATCTTTTTATGCTCCGGATTCTCAAGCAGATACCAGTCGAGTTCTCTTTCCTCACTCCACTCCTGCTTCTGTGCAAACTCCTGTCCCATGAAAAGAAGCTTCTTTCCACAGTGTCCCATCATAAATGCATATCCTGCCATGAGGTTCTTGAATTTATCCCCTTCTAAGCCCGGCATTTTGTTGAGCATAGAACACTTCAGATGTACCACCTCATCATGTGACAGTACCAGAATATATTTCTCACTCTCATTATAGCTCATCGCAAATGTCATCTTGTTGTGGTTATTTTTACGGAAATATGGATCCAGCTTCATATAATCAAGGAAGTCATGCATCCATCCCATGTTCCATTTGTAGCTGAAGTTCAGTCCGTCTTCCTCTACCTTGCCTGTTACCTTTGGCCATGCGGTAGACTCTTCGGCTATCATTACAGTTCCGTGATTTCTTCCAAGTATGAGTGTATTGATATGCTTGAAAAACTCTACTGCCTCGAGGTTCTTATTTCCTCCAAACTTGTTTGGCACCCACTGTCCGTCGTTCTTTCCATAGTCAAGATAAAGCATTGACGCAACTGCATCCACACGGAGTCCGTCTACGTGGTAATTTTCTATCCACATCAATGCACTTCCGATAAGGAAGTTCTTTACTTCATTCTTACCGTAGTCAAATATCTTTGTGCCCCAGTCGGGATGCTCTCCCTTTCTTGGGTCTGCATACTCATATGTGGCTGTTCCATCGAAATTGGCAAGTCCATGCGCATCCTTTGGGAAATGTGCAGGTACCCAGTCGAGGATTACTCCGATATTATTTTTATGGCACTGATCAACAAAGTATGCAAAATCCTCAGGCTCTCCATACCTCGATGTAGGTGCATAGTAGCCTGTCACCTGATATCCCCATGAGCCATCAAACGGATACTCTGAAATACCCATAAGCTCAATATGTGTATATCCCATAGTTTTCACATAGGATATGAGTGATTTTGCAAGCTCCCTGTATGTATAAAAGCCCTCATCATCCCTGCCCGGATGTCTCATCCATGAGCCCGGATGACATTCATATATAGCCATAGGTGAAGAATATACATCAGCATCTGACTTTGCTGCTCTCTTATCCATCCACTCTTTGTCAGTCCATGTGAAGTGCTCGATATCTGTGATGATTGACGCTGTTCCCGGACGAAGCTCTGCGTAGTTTGCGTATGGATCCGCCTTGTACAGCTTATCACCCTGTTCAGTGACTATAATAAACTTATACATCTGACCCTTTTGCGCTCCCGGTACAAAAAGCTCATACACTCCCATGGTTTCCGGCTCTACACGCTTCATCTCATGACTGGTCTCATTCCAGTCGTTAAACTCACCAAACACGTATACTTCCCTCGCATGTGGCGCCCAGACGTCAAAGCACACTCCTTTTTTTCCTTTACGCTCAGCTAAGTGAGCACCCATCTTCTTGTAGATATCATAGTGTGTTGCCTGACCAAACAGGTAACAATCCATTGCTGTAAAATTACACATATATATACCCCCCATAAGTATTTATTTTTCCCTGAAATGATCCTCTTTGAGTACAATTCGGTCATCATCTGTATATCGCCTGGCTGTCAGAATACTTATAGCCTTCTTAAGTCCGCTGTGAGCCTCCCTGTCTATGGCCTCGTCAATTATATCCTTGACCTCTGTCAGAGTGGTAGCCTGGTCTATCCTCTCAATATTGCTGATTCTGTTATGCAATGCCAGAATAGCCATCTCATCTATCTTGTACCCAAGCTCTGCAGAGTACGATTTGGCAAACAATACGAGTTCATCATTTGTAAAAATAGGGACCGATATCTTTTCCGTGAACTTGGATGCAAAGCCCTCATCCATTGAGAGAGCCTTCTTTATACCCTTTGATGTATCCTCAAGTATATAGAGTGTTCCTGTAATATCATGCTCCATCAAAAATGATAGCTGGGCAGCTATGCTGCGGTCGATATCACCGGCTCTTTCTATGATGAGACAGCCTCCTGTTATCTTTCTGACTACCTGCTGCACATCCTTTTTATTGAGTGCGGCAGCATCAATCTTACCCATCTTTCCTGTAAGCTGTTCACCATCTTTTTGTAATACCTTTATAAAGCTTGTAGCAAGCATTGTCTTTCCGCAACCCTGCTCTCCCTGTATAATGAGGTTGCCTGTGGATGCGTTTTCTTTCCTGTTGAAATGATCAAGCACTGCATTATATGCCTTGCAGATCTGATCCTCCATACCCTTTACCGGTATGAAATATGAAAATATAGCTTTCTGTTCGCTTGTAAGCTCTTTTATATGTTTTGTTTCTTTCAATTTCGAGTCATCTTCTTCGCTGTCTAAATCCTCCGGCAATGAAATATCCGGCATTTTTCTTGTCTTAGCCATATCCAGCTTCTTCTCCAGTCCCGGATTCTTTGCTGTCATCTTGGCTATTTCCTGCTCGATAAATGATGTCACATGATCAAAATCTCTCTTCTCAGAAACGTTTTCTTTCTCCTGTGAAGTCTCATCATCTGATGTATCATCATCGACATTTAACATATCATCTGTTATTTCAGGCATCATGGTAGTCGGCTGCATGAGTATCTCGTCTTTCTCAGACTCCTCTGCCATAATTATATCCTCCGGCTCTCCAACCGGTTCCTTGACTTCATCTGCAGCATCTTCAGGTGCTTCCTGCGACTCCTGCACTTCGTCTATAGCCTCTTCAGGTGCTTCCTGCGACTCCTGTGCTTCTTCTATAGCCTCTTCCGATGCTTCCTGCGGCTCCTGTACTTCATCCACAGTCTCATCTGCATAAAGCTCCTGCATATCCGGTTTCTGCTCTTCTTCAGGCTCCTTCACGGCAGCTTTCTGCTCTATAATATCAACCGGAACCTTCAAATACTCCTCCTCAAGAAGTTCCTTCGGAGTGACACCTGCATCCAGCTTTGGAATGACATCATTTAGTCTCTCCATGATGTCTCCTGCCTCCTGAAGTGCTCTTGCCTTAGCTGACTCAAGCTTCTGCTGCTCAGCCTCTTTAAGTGCAATTTCAGCCGCATGTCTGGTCTTTTCCCATTCTTCAAGCACATCCTGTATAGACATCTGTCCTGTAATCTGATGCTCAAGCTGAGTCTTTTCACTCATGACCATAGACATCTGTCCGTCAGCGTCTTCACCCAAAAGCTCCTTGAAATTCAACTTAAGTGAACCATCTATCTCTTCATCTGTAGCGATATGCTCTGTCTCTTCCGGCTGCTGTACATACTCTTCCTGCTCCTTTTCGAGCTTGAGATAAGGAATATCCTCAACTATCTTTTTGATGGTATCCATCGTATCAGCAACTTCATTCTTGCCCTTGGCCTCCATGATCTGCTGCATACCCTTGGCAATCTCCTGCTGTAAATTTACAGTATTGAACTTCTCCTGATTTACAGTAATCTGCGGGATAGTTACGTCATCATGCACTATCTCTCCGCCCTTTACCATCTCCATGGCACCTATCTCAGTGACCTCAGCCTCATCCTTTATCTTAGCCGGCTTTTCCTTCTCTGCCTTGAATCGTCTGTACTTTTCCTCCTGAGCCTTGGTAAGTGGCTGATAAAGCATCTTAAGCTCCAGCGCACGCTCCACATATGGTCCGTCTCCGAACCACAGAATGAGCTCATCGCAGGCATCTATACACTTATCGGCTTTTCCGGCCTTGTGGTATAGATATGCAAGCTCATATGCCCACTCCTCAGTGTATTCTTCATCCTTGTACTCTTCAAGAATAGTGATAAGCTCATCAAATGAAGCTCCCTGCCCTTTTTTGATGGCATATCTTAATACATACTTCATATCATCATGAGGCGCTATCTCAACAAACTCATCATAATACTCTGTAGCAGCATCATAATCACCCATCTTGATGGCGACCTCAGCCAGTCTGTATATAATCATCCTGCCGATTGGTGAACGGTCATAGGCCATTAAAAGTATGTCCCTTGCATCCTGGTATCTTTCGGCCTTCTCGTAGATTTCGCCGATTTTAACGAGTGTATTTACATTTTTAATTTTGTTCCAATTTATGCTATCCGCAATCTCTGCTGCGCTCATATAGCCCTCCTCGGCGCTTAGGGCTTTTATCTGATCCAGCTTGAGATTGTATTCGTATTTATCCACTTATTTCACCTACTCGTATTTAAGCTTATTATTTTTGGTATCTACGCCTGTTGTCTTTGTATAATCCCTTGTGTCCTCAGGAAGCTTCTTTTTCCTGAGAGCATAATTAACAACTCTTTTCACAATATAGTATATCACAGCAAAGGTTGGAACACCAAGTAACATTCCAAGAAAACCAAACATTCCTCCGCCGATTAGTATGGCAAACATAACCCAGAAGGTCGAAAGACCGGTAGATGAGCCAAGTATCTTAGGTCCTATTATATTGCCATCCACCTGCTGCAGCACGACAATAAATATCAGAAGATAAAGCGCATGCCACGGACTCTGAATTACTACTATGAGTAACGATGGAATTGCACCGATAAACGGTCCGAATACCGGAATCACATTTGTGACGCCGATAATCACTGCAACGAGCACCGATGATGGAATCCTTAAAATCAGACATCCGAAATATGCAATCACACCTATAATCAGTGAATCTATAATCTTACCGCTTATGAAGCCTCCAAAAATCTCATTTGTCTTTCTGATCGTCTCAATGATGATATTGCCTGTCTTTGGCTTGCAGACAGCATATATTATCTTTTTGCTCTGTCCTGCAAGAGTCTCCTGAATACTCATCACATAGACCATCACGATTATTCCGATAATAAAATTAAATAAGCCTCTGACTACCGAAATCACACCGGTTGTAATCTGTGCAACATACTTCTGTGCCTCAGGAATCAGCTTTTCTGTGGCATAATTCTCAATGTAGTCGGTTGCATTCTGTAAACCTGTGCTCGCGAGCTCAGCAATTTTGCTGTCCCCGAAATTGCCGTTCTTTATCATGTTAATGAATGCCGCAACATCATTTGGCAGTGTCTTCATAAGTCCCGATATACTTGCTATGACAGAAGGCACAATAGCCGCAATGAGGAGCGAAATAATTGCTACAAGAATAATAACCGAGCCTGTGATTGCAAGAGCTCTTGAAACCTTTCGCAGCTTGCTTTCGCTTTTCATCTTTTTGGAAAGAAGCTTTTTAAAGCATCTTTCCAGCCACAGCATGACAGGATTCATCAGGTATGCAAGCACAAGTCCCATTATAATAGGCATTGCTGCCGCAAGCAGCTTGCTCCATATGCCTGCAAAGCCCTCAAATCTGTACAGTGCAAAGAAAAACAGTATACTGACTGCAAACGTGACAAATACCATGACACCTATTCTGATCAGATGTGGCCATTCCTCACGCCCCGGGTGCGAATTCTGCTTCGCACCCTTATCTGCATTTATCTCAATGTTTGATTTTTTACCAGTTTTTCCGGTTTCTTCCATCGGATTAAACTCTCCTTATTTACGATTATAGTTGATGAGACATCCCTTTAATATTATCTCTCTTTCATCATCTGTGAGCTCACCCATCTTCAGTGTAAATGGCTTTAATTCACCATCCTTGACAACATATGCCTCAAACTCCGTCTTTGCATCCTCGATTTCCTTCTTGATTCCCGGAAGGAAGATATAGTCGAGGTTGTGGAACGGAAGCTCTCCCTCATCGATGATGAATGGAAGCATTCCCCAGTTGATAAGGTTTGAACGGTATCTCTTTGTGGCATACTCGTTTGCGATATTTGCCCAGCCTCCAAGTACCTTCTGGCAGCTGGCAGCCTGCTCTCTTGCTGAGCCGTCACCCGGCTTAACAGCAAAAATTGTGCTTCCGAAGCCCATATTCTCATGGCTTGCCTCAGGGAATTTTTTCTTTACTACTCCCATGATTTCAGCAACCTCAGGAACAGCCTTTCCTGCGCACTCACCACTCTCTATAGCCTTCTGGGCCTTCTGGATTTCCTTTGCTCTGCCTACATACTCAGGATCCTTTCTTGAAAGTGCGAACTCTGCAAGTCCAAGAGGGTTTGAACGATATGAAGATGTCTCTCCTGAAGGAATGAGCTCATCTGTTGTAGTAACAGGATCATGAATCTCTGAAACCACCTTAAGGAGCATATTCTCAGGAAGCGCGCTCATTGCCGGCCAGTCCTTGATGTTTGGTCCGAACTGGATTTCAACTGAAGGATCTGCCACTCCATGGCTGTCAAATACACGGTTCTCATATATAGTCTTGTCAAAGAAATATTTTGGCTTTGTAAAGTTGACATCAATATCCCCTGCTGATGTAAGGAAGCCCTTGTTTGCTGCTGTTGCAGCGATTGAACGTGCATCCATGAGTGCCACTGAGCTGATCTGTCCGTTCTGTACCTTAGAACCCTCTCTGTTAGGGAAGTTTCTTGTTGAATGACGGATAGAGAATGCGTTGTTGGCAGGTGTATCTCCTGCACCAAAGCAAGGTCCGCAGAAAGCAGTCTTTACGATTGCACCTGTCTCAAGAAGCTTTGCTACAGCTCCGTTTTTCACAAGCTCCATGTATATTGGAGTAGATGCCGGGTAAACACTCAGTGTAAACTCGTCTGCTCCGATTGAATGTCCGTTTAATATGTCAGCCGCATCGCAGATATTCTCAAATCCACCGCCTGCACAGCCTGCGATGATTCCCTGGTCTACATACAATTTTCCGTCTCTTACCTTACTCTTTAAATCAAGCTTCACCTTGCCGTCAAAGCTTACCTCAGCTCTCTTCTCACAGTCATCGAGAATATCCATGAGGTTTGCATTGAGCTCATCGATAGTATAGGTATTGCTTGGGTGGAATGGCATAGCTATCATTGGGCGGATCTGGCTTAAATCAATCTCAATAAATCTGTCGTAGTAAGCCACCTCACCCGGATTAAGCTCCTTGTGGTCCTCAGCCCTACCGTGAATCTCAAAGAATTCCTTAACCTGGTCATCTGTTCTCCAGATAGAAGAAAGACATGTAGTCTCTGTTGTCATAACATCGACACCTATACGGAAGTCAACGCTCAGATTAGACACACCCGGTCCTACAAACTCCATAACTTTGTTCTTTACGAAGCCGTTTCCGAATACCTCTCCGATAATTGCAAGTGCGACATCCTGTGGTCCAACGCCCTTGATTGGCTCTCCTGTCAGGTAAATGCCTACTACCTCAGGCATATCAATATCATATGTCTGTTCAAGAAGCTGCTTAACAAGCTCAGGTCCACCCTCGCCGACTGCCATAGTACCAAGTGCACCATAGCGTGTATGTGAATCAGAACCAAGTATCATTTTTCCGCCGCCGGCAAGCATCTCTCGTGCAAACTGATGGATAACTGCCTGATGAGGTGGTACATAGATTCCGCCGTACTTCTTTGCACATGTGAGACCAAACATGTGGTCATCCTCATTGATTGTTCCACCAACTGCACAAAGGCTGTTGTGACAGTTTGTAAGTACATACGGGATAGGGAATTTCTCAAGTCCTGAAGCTCGTGCTGTCTGGATGATACCTACAAATGTGATATCATGCGATGTAAGCTTATCAAACTTAATCTGAAGCTTGTCCATATTGCCGGATGTATTGTGCTCCTTTAAAATACCGTAAGCAATTGTCTCCTGCTTAGCTGTCTGTTTATCGATGTCCATGCCGGTCTTGCTTTTGACAGCTGCCTGAGCCTCCGGTCCATCAATTATTACTTCCTTACCGTTTAAAAGGTAAGCACCATTTTCATATAATTTCACTTATTCTACCTCCGTATGTGTATTTCAAAATTCTTTTATTTACTATTATATAATATTATAGGTAATTGTGGCAATAAATAAATCACCATCTACCTTAATTTCGAATTTTCCTCCCATCAAATGGGTCAGATTCTTTGCAATCGAAAGTCCAAGTCCACTTCCTTCAGTGGTTCTCGACCTCTCTCCCCTCACAAAACGCTCTGTCAAGTCTACATTTCCGTTGCTTACTATGTCAAGCTCGTTCTTAGACACATTCTTTATTGTAAAAACTGCCTTTTTATCTGCCTTTTCAAGCTCTACATATACTCTGGTATTTTCCAGTGCATATTTTGCGGCATTAGTATACAGATTTTCAATAGAGCGGTAAAGCTGACGCCCATCCGCATAGATAAATATCTGTTCTGATGGAATTTTTGTAACTATTGTCAGATTTCTCGACTCAAAGCGCTCATTGAATTCACCTCCGGTCTGGTATAAAAGCTCAACCAGATCAAGCTTTTGCATATTGAGCTTCACATTTCCCGAGGTAATCTTTGATGTCTCTACCAAATCCTCTGTAAGCTGCTTTAAGCGCTGTGACTTTTCCTCCAGCACATGTATATAGTATTTGGCATTTTCATTTTCCAGATTTTCCCTCTTAAGCAGGTCAACATAGTTGACTATTGATGTCAGAGGTGTCTTTATATCGTGTGATACGTTTGTTATTAAGTCTGCCTTTAATTTTTCATTCTTAAGACTCTCATTCACCGAGCTCATAAGACCCTGGCGTATATGGTTGACAGCCTCCGCCACCTTTTTCTGCTGCCCATGAAACTCATTGACATTAAGTGTAGTGTCAAGCGCTCCTTCCGAGATAGCTTCAAGAGCCTCCTGTATGCGCATTATCTCTTTGGTTTTTTGTGTATGGATATCCTTTTTCTCAATAACTCTTTTCAAAAGCTCATAGCCCTTGTACATCAGGCTGTGTGTGCAAAGTATATTGCCTTTTATCTTCCTTACAATGCTCTGGTATAAAATAATAAAAGCCATATCAAACAAAAAAGTAAATGTGCCGGCCGTCATAATGAGTGATGCATAGTCAAAATGCTGGTTTTTTACGCCTGAAATCACTTTTCCCATAAATACCATGAGCAGTGTAAATATCACTAGCATCACATCAGAGTATACCTTGTCAATCGGTAAATAGTATATTGTGTAATCATCCTCTGATTTTCTGCCTGCCACGTTTGCCATATATGCCAGGCTCACAAAGCTGCCTACCAGGCCCGCAAGCGATATTAGTGTATATATATCAATATTTCCATGCGCATCGTGCCTGAATGCATAGCCTGTGGCAAACACTCCTGTCACCATAAGTATCATGCATAGCTGATGTAAAACTATGACCGCTGCTTTTTTTCCTATCGTATACTGCTTCATTTGTTGTCCTCTATCTTATAGCCTACTCCCCAGACCACCTTCAGATATCGCGGCTCCTTAGGATTTATCTCTATTTTTTCCCTGATATGTCTGATGTGCACAGCAACTGTATTGTCGGCGCCTATCGCCTCCTCGTTCCATATACTCTCATATATTTCATTTATTGAGTAGACCTTTCCCTTGTTTTTAAGGAGTAAAAGCAGAATATTGTACTCAATCGGTGTGAGCTTTACCTCCTCGCCATCCACAGTCACCTTTTTTAAATCATCATTTACCAAAAGGCCTCCGGCTTCATAAACCTTGTCTCCGGCTGCATCATTGCTTGACAGAGTGGTATATCTGCGAAGCTGTGACTTTACCCTTGCCACAAGCTCAAGCGGATTAAAAGGCTTTGTGACATAATCATCAGCTCCCACATTGAGGCCTAAAATCTTGTCAGCATCCTCTGTCTTTGCCGATAGAATGATTATCGGCACCCTGCTTTCCTTTCGTATCTGCAAAGTGGCTCTTATTCCGTCGAGCTTTGGCATCATGACATCTATTATCATAAGGTCTATTTTTTTATTCTTCATAATCTCAACTGCCTGTATGCCGTCGTATGCCTTCTCCACGTCGTAGCCCTCCTGCATCAGGTAAATCTCAATTGCCTCAACTATTTCCTTGTCGTCATCACAAACTAATATTGTCATATTATCCTCCTTCTATGAATTTTAAACAGAAACCTTCTCCTGCCGTTAGTCAGCTATATTTTATCAGATTATCCACTTTGTTTTTCTTAAAATCTGCTTAATATTACCCACTTTTAAATATATCGAGTAGGAGGCGGTGGCTAACCGCTGTCCTCTCACAGCACCGTACGTACCGTTCGGTATACGGCGCTTTCAATAGTTGACGTGCACTGACTGATAGGCTGTGGCTAAATCATAAAAGCCGCTGT
>ENA-OQNN01000109-OQNN01000109.1-human-gut-metagenome-genome-assembly--contig:-NODE-109-length-101091-cov-13.456975_pt1 | contig 101091 bp, 90 predicted proteins | sample MGYA00242624_ERZ504870 | MGnify/ENA primary metagenome ERZ504870 (study PRJEB26092, sample SAMD00036379) | human gut metagenome | host: Homo sapiens | study: EMG produced TPA metagenomics assembly... | reverse complement strand
TGGACAGGTGCATTACTGTGTAGATGAAACTCTGCGTCAACGCCTGGAAGCAAAACTGATTACTAAGACCTTGGGATTTGATACGAAATCATATGTAAGGAAAAGTAATCAGTAAAGGGAGTATTTATATTAACTGCTAAAGATTTCTGCTCCCCTTTAGAAATCCGTGGGCAGTGTAACTGTACCTTGAAAATTACATATAGTTAACTTGCAGGAACGTGTGAAATAGTGGAGCTATGTAGCAAATACGCGGAGACTATCTGCTTTTTAACTTCCCGACAAATTGTCGAGAAGTACAGAAGTGAAAACTGAGGAAGTGCTGATTTTGGCATTGAAGGAAAGGTACGAGCGAGAAATATATTGCTACCAACAGAGCTTAGGAACTTTGTAGCGAGGAAACTGTTTTTGATAATGATACTTCCGATAAAGATTCGGTCTGAAAAGATGGTGTAAATCCAATGAGGTCATACCTGGTGGCTGCCTGCAGGTTTTTGATAAAGTGCCTGTTGATAAAAGAACATTTTAACTATGAAGTGTTTTTTTATCAGCGGGCATAAAAAGAGGGGGTGACAATTTGGAACTTGAAAAGACTTTGTTGTCTGTAGAGGAATTCTGTACATATATGGGAATTGGAAAAACGAAAGCGAGAGAACTGCTTTCTAATCCTAGTTGTAAGTATGTAGTTCGGGTCGGACGACGAGTGTTGATTCATAAGGAACTTTTAGATGCTGAATTGAAGAAAAGTGCTAAGTTTCAATTGAAAATGTAATGTTCAACAAAAGTAAAAAAGGCGGTAATAGACACTTGATGTTGAAGCACAATTATGCTACAATATGGAAGAAAGGAGATGAAAAGATGCCCAGAATAATTCCTATTAGAGAACTAAGAGATACGAATAGAATGTCAGAAATGTGCCATGAGTCAGAAGAACCAGTTTTTATAACGAAAAATGGCTATGGAGACATGGTAATCATGAGTTTGGAAACTTTTGAAAAAAACTCTGGTATGAGTGACTTTTATGGAAATGTGAAATTTAAAAAAGGCAAGTATTCTGATAGGACAGAAGAAAAAGAGCATCCCATTTCCGAGTGATCTGATAGACCGCCGATAGTTTTTACTTTTGAAATTGCAAGCAACAATTATGAAGGTGAAAATTATGGGAAAAGACTTAAAAGGAAAAGAACTTGGCAGAGGTTTAACACAGAGACCTGATGGACGTTATATGGCGAGAGCGCAGGTTGCAGGAAAAAGCGTTTTATTATATGGTTGGAAATTGAGGACTCTTAAAAAAGAATTTGCTGAAGCAGTGGAAGAAGCCAGAAAAGGTTCAATATGGTTAGGCTATGAAACTGATACTCTTACATTAAATGAATGGTTTGAGGAATGGTACGAAAAATATAAGGCTCCGACATTGAAAAATGGAGGATCAGCTCAGTATAGGCGTAAATTTGTAAACTATTATGGTGTGAGAATTGGATCAAAAAATCTGAAAGATATTCGGCAATTACATGTTCAGACAGCGATTGCTGATATGCTCGAAGCTGGGAGATCATCGAAATCGGTCAGAGAAGCGACTGGTATTTTACAGAACTGTATTGAGGCAGCTATGGCGAATGGTTTAACTTCTATCAATCCGACTGTAGGAGTTGTTATTCCAAAGTGTGATAAAGTTGAAAGAAGAGTACTGACAGTAGAAGAACAGGAAATTTTTATAGAACATTTGGAAAGAACAAAAAGCTGGTATGAAGAAATGTATAAGCTGATGTTGCTTACAGGAATGCGTATCGGAGAGGTTGGTGGACTTCAGTGGGGAGATATTGATTTTACGAATCGATTTATCAGTATAAAAAGATCTCTGTCATATCAATATGAGGATGGCGTGAAAACTATTTTTTTTACATCACCCAAGACAGAAAATTCTGTCAGAAAAATTCCTTTTTTTGGAGAGACAAAAGATATACTAATGAGGCAGTTTGAAAAACAGAAAGCCAAGCGAGCTGACATGGGAAAGAAATGGAAACAGCCCAAAGATATGGACGATCTGATATTTACTACATCATTAGGAACTCCAATAGGTCGTTATACGATTGAAAATGATATGAGAAACATTACAAAACAGATAAATGAGACACTTCGAATAGAAGCGGAATATTCGGGAACAATTCCTAAGAAATTTGAAAGAGTCCATCCACATGCTTTGAGACATACTTTTGCAACAAGATGTTTTGAAAAAGGAATGACCCCTCGGACAGTACAGGAGATCATGGGACACTCAAATTATAATACAACGGTGTCGTATACACATGTATTGGACGATATAAAACTAAAAGAAGCAGAACGTTTGGGGGACTTTCTGGATAATACGAAAGCAGCACAAAGAGTTGTGCAGGACGAGCTTCTTGGTATTATGTAGGCAATAGAATTACTCAATTAGTTACGTAATGAGATTGTTGAAACGTTATTAGACTGATTGTTAAAGTAATATAAAACTGAAAGATCCGCATAGCGGAAAATGCTGATTTTAACTGGATTATTCGCATAGCAGGCAGGAATGTAAGACTTAAAACTTTGCATAGCAGGCTGGTATGTAAGTCGAAAATATCGCATCGCAGATGAACGCATAATCTTACAGTTCGCATAAGAATTTGAACCGTAATTTTATCATGTAAATCAATGAAAAACCTTGAATTTCCTATGAAAATGGGATGATTCAAGGTTTTTTTGCGTATTGGGGAATAAATTCGAGACTGTGAGAAAAAGTCTGTAAATAAGATTCTTCTATGATATGCAAGGGTGGCAAGCCTGAAAATCAGGCTTCTCACCCTTGTTTTATATATAACAGTGGTAGGGCGGTGGAATTTAAATAAAAAATTTCCGCTTTACAAATAACAGATAAAGTATTAAAATAAACAAAAAGATATCTTCAGGGCAGGGTGTGATTCCCTACCGGCGGTAGAGCCCGCGAGCCGAAAGGCATGATCCGGTGAGATTCCGGGGCCGACAGTATAGTCTGGATGGAAGAAGATGATAGTACAGTTGATTTTTGTATGAATGAATGTAGTATCAGAGCTCTGAGATGGTGATCCATTTCAGAGCTTTTTATGTAGGAAATAATCAGACATTCATTTATTGATCATATGTAACAGATCAATTCCACCCTGCAGATATTTCTGCAGGCTTTTTTTGTATTTGGCACATCGTTTTCGAAATAAATATACCACGCACTTGTCTGTGAATCCGATTGCACAGGTCTAAAAGCCTTGGCGTACCAGGCAAAGAACAGGAATAAGAAAGAAGGAATAAAAATGACGGATCAGGAATATATGCTTCGGGCGATTCAGCTGGCCAAAAAAGGAGAAGGCTGGACGAATCCCAATCCGATGGTAGGGGCAGTGATCGTAAAAGACGGAAGGATCATCGGGGAAGGCTATCATAAAAAGTATGGAGAACTTCATGCGGAACGTAATGCAATTGCTTCCCTCACAGAACCAGCAGAAGGTGCGGTGATTTATGTTACGCTGGAGCCTTGCTGTCATCATGGAAAAACACCTCCATGTACGGAAGCGATCATTGAACAGAAGATCAGAAAAGTGGTGATCGGTTCCCGAGATCCGAATCCGAAAGTGGCAGGAAAAGGTGTACAGATGTTAAGGGAAGCCGGTGTAACAGTAGTTGAAGATTTTATGAGAGAAGAATGTGATCAGCTGAATCCGGTGTTTTTCCATTATATTACTACGAAAACCCCATACGTGGTGATGAAGTATGCCATGACACTGGATGGGAAGATCGCAACGAAGACAGGAGCATCAAAATGGATCACCGGAGAAGCGGCAAGAAAAGAAGTACAGCATATGCGGCATCAGTACATGGGGATCATGGCAGGTATTGGAACTGTGCTTGCAGATGATCCGATGTTGAACGTCCGGGTAGAAGGCTGGAAAAGTCCTGTCAGGATTGTGTGCGACAGTAAGCTCAGGATCCCGCCGGACAGTCAGATCGTAAAAAGTGCGGAAAAGTACCGGACGATCGTGGCTTATGCAGATCAGAAAAATACAGAAGAAAAAATAAAAATATTACATACCATGGGAGTTGAGACCATTTACTGTCCGGATGAAAAGGATCAGATAGACCTTAAGAAGCTGATGACAGATCTTGGAAACAGGGGTATTGACAGCATCCTCCTGGAGGGAGGCGGTACGTTAAATGACAGTGCCCTGCGAGCCGGAATTGTAAAGGAAGTACAGGCTTTTGTGGCACCAAAGCTGTTTGGTGGTGTGGCCGGGAAGACACCGGTAGAAGGTATCGGAGTTGAATTCCCGTCTGAAGCAGTAGAACTGAAATATATAGATATCTGCCAGATCGGTGAGGACATCCGGATAAGATGTCAGGTGTGTGAGAAAAAACAGGAGGAATCATGTTTACAGGAATCGTAGAAGAGAAAGGAAAAGTCCGTTATATACAGCTGACAGGAGAATCAGGGATCCTGGCAGTGAAAGCCCGGAAAGTCCTGGAAGGGACAAGAATCGGTGACAGTATTGCTGTGAATGGTGTGTGTCTGACAGTTACGTCGATCCAGCCGGACGGATTTACTGCCGATGTGATGGCAGAGACGATCAGAAGAAGCAGTCTTGGCAGTTGCAAAGCTGGAAGCCAGGTAAACCTGGAACGTGCAATGGCTGCAGATGGCAGGTTCGGGGGACACATAGTAAGCGGCCATATTGATGGGACTGGAGTGATACGTTCCATGCTCCGGGAAGAAAATGCCATCTGGGTATCAATTGAGACATCGCCACAGATCTTGCATCTGATCGTGGAAAAAGGATCCGTTTGTATTGATGGGATCAGCCTGACAGTTGCAAGGGTTGATGAAGCTGGTTTTCAGGTGTCGGTCATTCCACATACAGGAGAAGAAACCACCCTTTTGGAAAAGGTGCCGGGGGATCTGGTTAATCTGGAAAATGATGTGATCGGAAAATATGTAGAAAAACTGCTTGGCATCAGAAAAAATGAAGAAGAGAAAAAAGAATCCGGAATTACGATGGAGTTTCTTGAAGAATTCGGGTTTTAGAACAGGAGGATATACACTATGTCACAAAATTATCAGTACAACACAATTGAAGAGGCACTTAGGGATCTTAAGGAAGGAAAAATAGTTCTGGTCACAGATGATCCGGACAGAGAAAATGAGGGAGATCTGATATGTGCGGCAGAGTTTGCGACCCGGGAAAATATTAATTTCATGGCGACTTATGCAAAGGGTCTTATCTGTACACCGATGAGTGCAGAAATTGCGGCGAGATTGAATTTTCCGCCGATGGTTGCTGAGAACACGGACAATCACAGTACAGCATTTACCGTGGCAGTGGATCACGCAGATACAACCACCGGTATCTCTGCGGCAGAACGCTCCTATACCATTATGAAGTGTGTGGATGATCAGTCAAAACCGGAGGATTTCAGAAGACCGGGACATGTGTTTCCGCTTATTTCCAGAAAAGGCGGGGTTCTGGTACGAAATGGCCATACGGAGGCAACAACAGATCTTATGAGACTTGCCGGACTGAAAGAATGCGGCGTGTGCTGTGAAGTTATGAAAGAAGATGGCACTATGATGCGTACATCACAGCTATGGGAAATGGCAAAAGAGCATAACCTTACATTTATTACGATCCGTGATCTGCAGGATTATATAAGAATACATGAAAAGCATGTAAAGGAGGAAGCAGCTGCAAACCTCCCAACGCAGTACGGTGATTTTAAAATGTATGGCTATATCAATGACATTACAGGAGAGCATCATCTGGCACTGGTAAAAGGTGATCTAGGAGATGGTGAGGATGTGCTTTGCCGTGTACATTCGGAGTGCCTGACAGGAGATGCATTCGGATCGCTCAGATGTGACTGCGGCCTGCAACTGCAGACAGCGATGCGCCAGGTAGAGGCGGAAGGAAGAGGGATCATTCTGTATATGAGACAGGAAGGCAGAGGGATCGGACTGATCAATAAGATCAAAGCCTATGCGCTTCAGGAACAGGGATATGATACCGTGGAGGCTAATGTGAAGTTAGGGTTTGCACCGGATCTTAGAGAGTACTGGGTTGGGGCACAGATACTGTCAGACCTTGGTGTGAAATCATTAAGATTACTGACCAATAACCCGGATAAAGTCTATGGGCTTGGTGAATTCGGGCTGAAGATCAATGAGAGAGTACCATTGGAGATCCCGGTACAAAAGTATGACCGGAAGTATATGAAAACGAAGCAGGAAAAGATGGGTCATATTTTTAAGGAAATAAATTTATAAAAAACAGCAAATAGCAGGAGGAAGAAAAAATGAGACAGATCAATTTAGTAGAAGGAAAAGTAGTAGCACCGGAGGGAATGAAAGTTGGTATCGTTGCAGCGAGATTCAATGAGATCATTGTGAATAAATTATTGGGAGGGGCAGTCGACGGACTGGTAAGACATGGAGTAGAAGAAGAGAATATTACTGCAGCATGGGTGCCGGGAGCATTTGAGATTCCGCTTACAGCACAAAAAATGGCACAGTCCGGAAAATATGATGCAGTTATCTGCGTGGGAGCTGTCATTCGTGGAGATACTTCACATTATGATCTGGTGTGCAATGAATCTGCCAAGGGGATCGCACAGGTTGAACTTGCAACAGGGATCCCGGTCTTATTCGGAGTGATCACGACTGAGAATATCGAGCAGGCTATTGCGCGTGCAGGAAGCAAAGCGGGAAATAAAGGCTATGACTGTGCGTTATCTGCGATCGAGATGGTCAATCTGATGAAGCAGCTCTAATAGATAGGGAAATAAATGATGACAAAAACAATCATATTCGATTATGATGGAACGATCCATCATACCATTGGAATCTATGAACCGGCATTTCGTGAAACCTATCAGTGGCTGACAGAACAGAAGGCTGCAGAAGAACGGGAGATAGGCTCGGCGGAAATTGCCGGCTGGCTGGGATTTAACAGTAAGGAGATGTGGAATACATTTTTGCCGGAGCTGGATCAGAGCTATAAAGAGCAGGCGAGCAGGATGGTAGGAGAACTGATGGTCAGACAGATCAGGAAGCATAAGGCAGTGTGGTATCCGGGAGCAGAGGAGATGCTTACAGCCCTGAAGAACCGGGGATATCATCTTGTGATCTTAAGTAACTGTAAAGCTTCCTATCGTGAGGCGCACTGGAAGGAATTTGGGATAGAACGATGGTTCGATCATTTTTATGACTGCGAATCGTATGGATTCCGTCCAAAGACAGAAATTGTGCAGGAAATCATCCGGGAATATACAGGCCCTTATCTGGTGGTCGGAGACAGGAGGCAGGATCTGGAATGTGCCAGAGCCTGCAAAAGCCCATTTATAGGATGCCTATATGGATATGGTGAGAGCGGGGAGCTGAACGGGGCAGATCATCTTGCAGAACATATAGAGGAAATACCACAGTTGGTGATATGAGGATGAGTTCAGCTTTATCCGAAAGCAGAAGCTGTACACTGACAGAAGGCATAGGACTGACGGGAACGGCATAAATATTATAAAAATCCGAAGGATCCTAAAATATGATTTCCCTCAGTCTATGTATGATCGTAAAAAATGAAGAAGCAGTTCTTGAGAGGATCTTGAAGCCGGTTTCTCAGGTGATGGATGCGATCCTGATCGCAGATACCGGTTCTTCAGACAGAACAAAAGAGATCGCGGAGCAGTATACGTCGCAGGTGTTTGATATTCCCTGGTGTGATGATTTTTCTGCTCCGCGTAATTTTCTTCTGGAAAAAGTCCGCACCGATTACTGGATGTGGCTGGATGCGGATGATGTCCTGGATGAAGAAAATCTGGAAAAACTGAAGAGTCTTAAAGAAACTCTGAATCCCGGAACAGATGTTGTAATGATGGAATATGCGGCAGGGTTTGACCAGAGCGGGAGGACAACATTTTCTTATTTTCGGGAGCGGATAATGAAAACATCCAGAAATTTCAGATGGAATGGGGCAGTTCATGAAACTGTGATTCCGGAGGGAAATATCATTTATTCAGATGTGGTGATCCGGCACCGGAAATGTGGAAAAGGTGATCCGGACCGTAATCTTCGCATTTATGAAAAAATGCTGGCAGGAGGAGAAACGCTGGAACCCAGACATCAGCTTTATTATGGGAGAGAACTGTATTATCATCAGCGTTATCCGGAGACAGAGGCTGTGTTGGTGGAGTTCCTGAAAAATCCGTCCGGATGGCTGGAAAATAAGATCGATGCCTGTTTTGTACTTGGACAGTGCTACCGGAAAATGGGAGAAAAAAAGTACGCACTGGAAGCTTTTCTGTACAGTCTGACTATGGATGTGCCGAGGGCGGAAATCTGCTGTGAGGTCGGTAAGATCTTTCTGGAAAGAGAGCTGCCCAGACAGGCTGCCTACTGGTACGGGCAGGCGCTCACTGTGCCTTCAGATAAGAAAAAGGGTGGATTTTTTATGGCTGAGTATCATGGGGTTGTGCCATATATGCAGCTTTGCGTTTGTTATGATAAAATGGGATGCCCGGAGCAGGCATTCTTTTTTCATAAGAAAGCGATGGAACTGAAGCCGGAAGATCCGGGAGTATTGTATGACCAGAAATATTTCCGGGAAAAATATGGTCTGTCATAAAATGAAAGACATATTTATTATATTTTCCTGGCAGGGTACAGGCTTGCGGGAATCCTATGCACAGGTAAAAGCTGTTGTCATATACTGTAGGGAAAGTTATTTTCCTATGAGGTGATCGCAGAATGCTGTTCAGGCATCGAAAACGTAAGGAAATGGAAATGCAGCAGGACAGTCATGAGGATTTGTCCTGTATGTCCTGTTATGGGAATCATAGTTCCTGTGGATGTGACAGATGTGGAACAAGAGGCTGCCCAGGCCCTGTGGGACCTACAGGACCAACCGGTCCCAGAGGCTGTCCGGGAGTTCCGGGTCCTATGGGTCCTCAGGGACCGCAGGGGGAACCGGGAATACAGGGATATACGGGAGCCACGGGTCCGGCTGGAGCCACTGGTCCAGCGGGAGTCATCGGTCCGACGGGAGCAACAGGAGCCACCGGTCCGGCAGGAGTAACAGGTCCGACGGGAGCAACGGGAGCCACGGGTCCAGCGGGAGCAATGGGAGCGACAGGAGCAACAGGAGCCACGGGTCCAGCGGGAACGACGGGGGTAACAGGTCCGGCTGGTGCAATCGGAGCCACCGGTCCAGCAGGTCCAACAGGAGCAACAGGAGCCACTGGTCCTGCAGGAGCAGCCGGAGCCACCGGCCCTGCCGGAACGGTAACCCCGGCAGCTGCTGTTGGAAATGCAACAACAGTAGATGATATTGTGGAGGATTTTAATGCACTTCTTGCAAACCTTCGTGATGCAGGACTCCTGGAAAGATAGTGAAATGATAAACACACGTTACTGTGCGGCTGCGTATTTTATGCAGCCGCTGCATATTCTCCATAAAAATATTTCATTGTAGCTTTCCGACGAAAGGTGCTATAATATTCTTATGTAAGTATGAACATGAGGGATGAAATCGTGAAAAAAAACAAGTATGAGATCGATATGTGTAATGGGTCGATCATGGACAAGCTGATCTCGTTTTCACTGCCGCTGATGCTGTCCGGTATCCTGCAGCTGATGTTCAATGCAGTGGATATCGTGGTAGTGGGACGTTTCAGCGGAAGTGAGGCGCTGGCGGCAGTAGGCTCCACTACCGCACTGATCAATGTGTTTACCAACCTTTTTATCGGGATCTCTCTTGGTGCCAATGTGCTGGCAGCCAGATTTTATGCTACCGGTAAGGATGAAGAAATGTCAGAAACAGTACATACATCGATCCTGCTGGCTCTGATCAGCGGGATCATCATGGCAGTTCTGGGAGTGATCTTTGCCAGGATCTGCCTGGAACTGATGGATACACCGGACGATGTGATCGATCTTTCTACTCTTTATATGCGTATTTATTTCCTGGGAATGCCGTTTTTTATGCTGTATAACTATGGTGCGGCGATCCTGCGTGCTGTGGGAGATACCAAGCGGCCGCTGGTCTTTCTGATCATTTCCGGCTGTGCCAATGCGCTTTTGAATCTGTTTTTCGTGATCGTGTGTCATTTAAGCGTGGCAGGTGTGGGAATCGGAACGGTGATCTCTCAGCTGATCTCCTGCATTCTTGTCCTTCGGTGTCTGTATCAGACAGAGGGAAGCTATCAGCTGCGTTTTTCAAAACTGTCCATAAAGGGAGAGTACCTGAAGCAGATCTTCCAGGTGGGACTGCCTGCCGGGATCCAGAGTACAGTGATCAATTTTTCCAATGTACTTCTTCAGTCTTCTGTAAACTCCTTTGGTTCCATTGCTATGGCAGGATATACAGCAGCCAATAATATTTTTGGATTTCTGTATGTGTCCGTGAATTCGGTTACCCAGGCATGTATGAGTTTTACCAGCCAGAATTACGGTGTTCGGAAACCGAAACGTATGGACCGGGTGCTGGTGGATTGTCTGATCCTGTCCTTTGTGGTGTCCTTTGCCATGGGATGTGGAGCATATTTCTTTGGCCCGCAGCTTCTGAAAATCTATACGGAAGATCCGGAGGTTATCCAGTGCGGAATGGAGATCCTTGCCTATACCACAGTTACTTATTTCCTCTGCGGACAGATGGATCTGTTTCCGGGAGCACTGCGTGGAATGGGACGCTCCGGTGTGCCGATGATCCTGTCTATTATCGGAACGGTCGGCCTTCGAATTGTGTGGATTTTCGGAATTTTCCCGGCTCACAGATCACTGAAAGTACTGTTTATTTCTTATCCGGCATCCTGGATCCTTACGATCATCATGCAGGTGACCTGTTTCTGGTTTGTAAGGCGGAAAGTTCACAGGCAGCTTCTGGGAGAGACTGCAGAATAAAAACGAATACACAGAATATCAGAAAAAGCGGATAGAATTCCGCTTTTCTGTGTTTACGGGGAAAATAAAACAGGTCAACTCATGTCCATTTTGCAAACAGGAGACATTGGAGCTGGAAAATAAAGAATATGGAGGAAACATGGAATTATTAAAACCTGATTATTACGACGAATTTACCTGTATTGCAGACAAATGCACCATCAGCTGCTGCAGGGAATGGAAGATCAACATAGATGATGAAACCTACAGAAACTGGAAAACCATCCAGCCGCCGTCAGAGGTGCCCGGACACAGAAGCTGCCTGCAGGCCTATACCATGAAAAAGGACGGCAGCCGGATCATGAAGATGACGGAAGAGCACGATTGTCCTTTTCTTGCAAAGAACAGACTGTGCTATCTGGTAAGTGCTTATGGGGATTCGATGCTTTCAGAGACCTGCCAGATTTTTCCAAGGGAGATCCATGAATTTCAGGATCATAAGGAAGCGACCATGATGCCCTGTTGCCCGGCTGTCCTGGACATCTGGAAGGAGAAGAAAAGAATCGCTTTTCCGGAAACTCCAAAAGAAAAGGAACAGCCGCTTTTTCTTGTGCGCCGGAAGGTTATGGATCTTATAATGGATCCTGAAAAAACACCGGAGGAAATCCTTCTTGAAAGTTTTTATGTTCTGAAGGAACTTCACTGGAACATGCCGCTTACCACAGAGCTTGTGGAAGATTATTTTTCAGAGAAAACGATTCGCCAACTGGAACATGCTATCAATGAAATAGAGCTGCCTGTTCTGGATACCATGGACGAATGCAATGAACTTTTGCAGGACCTGGCTGTAAATTACCGGAAAGAGGGACTTTACCGGAAATATCTGGAGCCGGTGATGGAACTTGCGGAGGAATTGTCCGAAGAATATGAGGAAGAGGAACTGGTGGAAGCCCGGGAGGATTTTTATCGGAAATTTCGTGTATATGAAGACCTTCTCCGGAGCTTTCTTGCCAACGAAGTATATTCAGATCTTCTGACACCGGAGGGAGATCTGGAAGATGCCCTGGTCCATATGCAGTGGATCGGTATGGAATATGCCACCATCCGCCAGGCTGTTTTTCTTCGGTGGCAGAAAGATGGACGGGGATCTCTTCCCTACGAAACACTCCGGGATTATATGGTAGTGATCTCCAGAATGACCGGATATGAGGAAGACGATATCCGGGAATATCTTGAGAACAGTTTTGAAGAGCTTCTGTGGGAGTGGGGATATTTTGCGCTGATCACAGGGAAATGACTTTATAACTTAAAGTTATATTAAGTATTAAAAATATACATTTTAATTATATGACGTTTTGTGTTAGAATATAGGACGAATAGGGCAGCGGAGGAATGACTGCCCTGAAATGGATAACGATCAGAAAGGAACTTGTTTTATGGATAAGGGAACAATTTTTAAATTTCATAATGACCTTGATACCGATCAGATCATTGCATCCCAGTATCTGCTTCTGCCGAATCTGGATGAAATGAAGGGCCACACATTTGAATCACTGGATCCGGATTTTTCCAAAAAGGTTAAACCGGGAGATTTTGTAGTTGGAGGAGAGAACTTCGGATGCGGATCCTCCAGAGAGCAGGCACCGGGTGTTCTTAAGGCACTTGGAGTAAAGGCAGTTATTGCGAAATCTTTTGCCCGTATTTTTTTCCGCAATGCCATTAATATCGGACTTCCGGCAATTGTCTGTAAGGATCTTCCGGATGCTGTGAAGACAGGAGATACCCTGGAGCTTCATATGTCCGAGGGAACTGCTGTTGCCAATGGTAAGACTTATTCCTGCACAAAACTGCCGGAATACATGCAGAATATACTGAATCAGGGCGGCCTTATTGCTTCTCTGAACCGTGAGGAGGAATAAGAGATGGGAATGACGATCGCAGAAAAAATCATCGCGGCAGCGGCTGGAGTGGACAGTGTAAAACCCGGAGATATCTATACGGTTTCACTGGATCATCTGATGAGTAATGACGGAACCACACATCTGACTGTTGATATGTACAACAATAAATTAAAAAATCCTCATATTGCAGATACAAAGAAGCTGGTATTTATCGTAGACCATAACGTACCGTCTGACAGCCCGAAAACAGCGGCATCCCAGAAAAAGATGAGAGATTTTGCAAGAGAAAATAATATTGATTTTTGGGAAGGAAAGGGTGTCTGCCACCAGATCATGATCGAGAATTATGTCCGTCCGGGACAGTTGATCTTCGGTGCTGACAGCCATACCTGTTCCTACGGAGCACTTGGTGCTTTCGGTACCGGTGTAGGATGTACAGATTTCCTTTACGGAATGGTAACCGGAACTTCCTGGGTCATGGTTCCGGAAACCGTAAAATTTAACCTGACAGGGAAGCTTCCTGAGGGTGTTTACGCAAGAGATCTGATCCTTACCATTATCGGTGAGATCGGGGCAAACGGCTGCAACTATCAGGCAATGGAGTTTACCGGTGAGGGCGCCAGCACCTTAAGCATCAGCGACCGTATGGCACTTTGCAACATGGCTGTTGAGGCTGGTGCGAAGACAGGAATCTTTGAGGCTGATGATAAAGCTCTGGAATATTTGAAAGAGCATGGACGTGAGCCAAAAGCGGTATATCACAGCGATCCGGATGCTGTTTACGCAAGAGAGTATACCTTTGATCTTTCAAAAGTCCGTCCGGTTGTAGCGAAGCCAGACTTTGTTGATAATGTGGTTCCGGCTGAGGAAACCTGCGGCATCAAGATCAACGAAGCGTTCCTTGGATCCTGCAATAACGGCCGTATTGAAGACCTCCGTGTAGGCGCAGAGGTGATCAAAGGCAAAAAAGTTGCAGAGGGAGTTCGTTTCCTGGTTGTTCCTGCAAGCCAGACCATCTATCGTCAGGCATTAAAGGAGGGGCTTATCGATATCTTCATGGAAGCAGGGGCTATTGTTATGAACCCGAACTGCAGTGTATGCTGGGGAAGCTGCCAGGGTGTTATCGGCGAGAATGAGGTCCTGATCAGCACAGGAACCCGTAATTTCAAGGGACGTGCAGGTCATCCGAGCTCCAAGGTTTACCTGGGATCTGCGGCAACAGTTACTGCATCTGCCGTTGCAGGTGAGATTGTAACTGCTGACAGAGTATAAGAGTTTCAGAAAAGATTTAAATAATATATTCAGAAATTATCAGAGGATGATCCGTTCCGGCGTGGGTTCTTATAACAGGGCAGACAGAAAACATTTGCCTGATGATACGGAACGGAATAAACAGGAGATATACATATGGAAGCATTTACAGGAAAAGTGTGGGTACTTGGTGATGATATTGATACGGATATCATTATCCCGACGGAGTACCTTGCACTGAAAACCATTGACGATATGAAACAGTACGGATTCAGTCCCCTTCGTCCGGAGCTGGCCGGACAGATCCAAAAGGGCGACATTATTGTAGCAGGAAAGAACTTCGGATGCGGATCCTCCAGAGAGCAGGCACCGGAGATCATCAAGGCACTGGGTGTGCAGTGTGTCATTGCGAAATCTTTTGCCCGGATTTTTTTCCGCAACTCCATTAACAACGGCCTTCTTCTTATTGAGCAGCCGGATCTTCATGACAATGTAAAAGAGGGAGATCAGGTTACGGTAGTAATGAATGAGCATGTAGAGCACAATGGAAAACAGTACCCGATCGCTTCTCTTCCAGAGAATCTGATGGATATCATCCAGGCTGGCGGACTGGTAAAAGCCATGCGTAAGCTGAACGGCCTGGACTAAAAAACGGAGAGGAGAGAAATAATGGGCGAGACGATCATTGAAAAAATTATCAGACATAATACAGGTAAGGCAGTAAAGCCTGGTGATATCGTGACGGTCAATGTGGACAGAGTGATGATCCATGATATCTTTATTCCGTTTGTAGCGGAAAAATTTGAGGAGATGGGCTTTCAGAAGCTGTGGGATCCGGACAAGGTTGTTCTGATCTATGACCATCTTGTACCGGCAAGTCAGCAGGATGATACCAGACATTTCCATGTGGGAGATGCTTTTGCAGCTAAATATGGCATGAAAAACGTACACAGAAGTGACGGTATCTGTCATCAGCTTATGACTGAGGCAGGTTATGTTAAACCCGGTAATATTGTATTTGGCACAGACAGCCATACCACGACTTATGGATGTGTCGGTGCGTTTTCTTCCGGCATCGGTTACACAGAGATGGCCAGCATCCTGGGAACAGGAATCATGTGGATCAAGGTTCCGGAAACCATAAAGGTTGTGATCGACGGAGAACTTCCGGAGAATGTCATGTCCAAGGATATTATCCTCCGCCTGATCGGTGACCTTCGTGCAGATGGAGCTACTTACCGTGCTTTAGAATTTTCCGGAAGCACCATTGAAAATATGTCTGTGGCAAGCCGTATGACTATGGCGAATATGGCAATTGAGGCCGGTGCGAAATGTGCACTTTTCACACCGGATGAGAAGACAGCTGCTTACTGCAACGTAGAGCTTGATGATTATCAGAAGAGTCTTGTGGGAGATGAGGATGCTGTCTACATGAAGACCATAACTTATAAAGCAGAGGATTTTGTGCCGGTAATGGCATGTCCGTCTCAGGTGGACAAGATCCGTGATGTCAGTGAGCTTCAGGGTGAGACCATCGACCAGGTATTCATCGGTTCCTGTACCAACGGACGTCTGGAGGATCTTATGGCGGCAGCAGAGGTGCTGAAGGGCAAAAAGGTTGCAGACTTTGTAAAGCTGATCGTGACTCCTGCCAGCCGCAAAATTTACCGTCAGGCTATTGAGCTTGGCATTCTGGATACTCTTGCGGAAGCAGGGGCTATCATTACACATCCGGGCTGCGGACTTTGCTGCGGTAGGACCGGCGGAATCCTGACAGACGGTGAAAAGGTCGTGGCAACCAACAATCGTAATTTCCTGGGACGTATGGGAACTTCCAAGGTTCAGATCTATCTGGCATCTCCGAAAACAGCAGCAGCCTGTGCCGTTGCAGGCAAGATCGTAATGCCGGAATAAGAAGCAGAAGATCCTGAGAGAAATACTGTTGCCAGAAACAGATAAAGAAACGTATGAGAAAGACAGATTTTCGCAGAGGCGTCAGTCTGTCTTTTTTTACCGGATCAGAAGGATCCGGGATAAATCATTTTTACAGAAAATGGGATTTATTGTATTATAATAACAGCCAGTGTGACAACATAACATATATTACATAAGACTCGAGGGATAAGGGTATGGAGAAAAGATCAACCATCAGTAAAAAGACACTGAAGATCATACTTGGGATCTGCATTGGCGTAACGATCCTGGCAGTGGCAGGGTTATTTGTCTATACATACTTGGCAGATCACAATACGCTGGGACGGAAGATTTCCATATGGGGAGTGGATGTTTCCGGACTGGATGCAAAGCAGGCAGAAGAAAAGATCGCTGCGGAATTTGCAGATCGTCCGGTATCCTTTCAGGAAAATGATCAGGAAGTTTACAGTACTACTTTGAAAGAGCTGGGCTACAGTCTCAATGAAGAAGCCCTTTTGAGTAAGCTTACAGAAATTCAGAAACAGCGGGAAGAGAGCCGGAAGCTTTTTCCAAAGGAAGAAAATATAGAACCGGAATGTCAGATCGAGGAAGATGAGGAGCAGGAAAAGCAGGCTCTCGATCTTTCAAATTTCGGTACGGAAGAAAGAAAAGCTTCTGTTGATGCAGCCATTCAGTACGATAAGGAGAAAAAAGAATTCACCCTTGTGAAACAGGTACAGGGGACGGAAATCGATCCGGATAAGCTGGAGACTACCGTGGACACAAATCTGAACGCAGCATTTGATACGGCTCTGCTTGGGGATACCATCACAGTACCGATCAACAAGCATGTGTATGTAAGCCCGACGGTCACTGTAACAGAGGATATGAAAAATAAGATTACAGACCTGAACAGCCAGCTGAAGAAATACCGCAGCAGTACAGTAACTTATACATTCGGAAGTGAAACGGCTGTTCTGGATTCCGATACGATCACATCCTGGCTGAAGGCTGAAGGGGAGACGCTGACTTTAGATGAAGAAGCCATTAAAGCCTACATCAGTGAGCTTGCCAACAAATACAATACTATTTATGTTCCCCGCACCTTTCATACATCTGCGGGAACGGATGTGACCATTGAGGGAAATGAGTACGGCTACCGGATCGATCAGGACGGAGAATATGCGCAGCTTCTGGAAGACCTGAAAAGTGGTACTGCTGTAACAAGAGAGCCTGTTTACAGCAAAAAAGGATACCAGAGAAACGGAACAGACGATCTGGCAGGCAGTTACATAGAGGTCAGTCTGGATGCACAGCATTTGTGGTTGTATAAGGACGGATGCCTTGTGACGGAAACAGATATTGTCAGCGGTAAGCCGGTGAAGGGGCGTGAAACATATCGTGGTGCATGGCCGATCGCCTACAAGGCGAGTCCCTTTAACCTTACCAGCAATGAATATGGTTACGATGTAAAGGTTAATTACTGGATGCCTTTTGTCTACGGACAGGGACTTCATGATGCGTCCTGGCAGTCATCCTTTGGCGGGAACCGTTATAAAACCAACGGAAGCCACGGCTGCATCAATCTGCCTAAGGATCAGGCAGCACTGATCTATAACACCATTGATGCAGGTTATCCGATCATTATTTACTGATAGGAGCAAAAAAGCTTCGGAGAGATCCGGAGCTTTTTTTATGCCCGAAAATGAAAATTATCATGGAAGCAGGATCGTAAATGATAAGGCTTTTCAAAAGTACGTTAAAAAAAACACAAAAAAATATCGAAAAAGCCTTGTCGAAACAGAAATAACGTGATATGATGATTTCGGAAATCGAGCTAATACACTTCTTAATTGCGGAGGAAGAGTGTTTTTCTCTTTTATTTGGGTGCAAATTGATAAAAAACTCAAATAAGTGTTAGTTGAGATTTCATTTTTTTATTCATGTATCGTTAAAAAAAAGACAATATATGAACAAGAATATCTACTATAAACGTCAGATTTTAGACTAAGAAAGGATAATGAAAGGTATGAAGTACAGTTATTATCCGGGTTGCACCCTGAGAACAAAGGCCAAAGATCTGGATGAGTATGCCAGAGCCAGTGCCGCAGCCCTTGGGTTTGAGCTTGAGGAGATCGAGGACTGGCAGTGTTGTGGTGGTGTTTATCCGCTTGGCACAGACGAGATCGCCACAAAGCTTTCTTCCGTCCGTGCGTTAAACCAGGCAAAAGAAAAAGGCCAGGATCTGGTGACGATCTGTTCAGCCTGTCATCATGTGATCAAGCGTGTCAATGATGATATGAAAAATGTGGAAGATATCCGGACCAGAGCCAACAATTATATGCAGCTGGAAGCTCCCTATGAAGGAGAGACAACCGTTCTCCATTATCTGGAAGTTCTCCGGGACAGAGTCGGTTTTGATAAACTGAAAGAAAAAGTAGTAAATCCTTTTACCGGAAAGAAGATCGGAGCCTATTACGGATGTCTGCTTCTGAGACCTGGAAAGATCATGGCATTTGATGATCCGGAAAATCCAAGGATCATGGAGGATTTTATCCGTGCCCTTGGCGCTGAGCCTGTGATCTATCCTTACAGAAATGAATGCTGTGGAGGATATATATCCCTGAAAGAAAAAGAAATGTCACAGAATATGTGTGAAAAGATTGAAGAAAGCGCAGCAGGCTTTGGCGCAGATATGCTGATCACTGCCTGTCCGCTTTGCAAATACAATCTGAATAAAAATTCCGGAAATAAAATGCCGGTTTACTATTTTACAGAGCTTCTGGCAGAAGCCCTTGGCGTCAAAGAGGAGGTGGCAAAATGAGAGATAACCATTCTGCTGCGGAAAAAATAAAGGAGATCAGCGGGACCAATCCTCTGAAATGTATGAAGTGTGGCAAATGCTCTGCTACCTGCCCATCCTTTGACGAGATGGATATCAAGCCTCATCAGTTTGTGTCCTACGTGATCAATGAAAATATCGAAGCACTTGTAAATTCAGCATCCCTGTGGAAATGTCTTTCCTGTTTTGCCTGTGTGGAGCGCTGTCCGCGAGACGTAAAACCCGGAAAGATCATTGACGGGGCAAGACAGCTGGTTGTTCGGGAAAAAGGCGGAGACTATCTTTCACCAAATGAAATTCCGGAGCTTCTTGATCCGGAGCTTCCTCAGCAGCTGCTTGTAAGTGCGTTCAGAAGATACAGGAGGTGAGAAAGTGCAGAGAATCGGTGTATTTGTCTGTCATTGCGGAAGTAATATTGCCGCTACGGTAGACGTGAAAAAGGTTGTGGAGATCATTGCAAAAGAGCCAGGAGTTGTCCATACAGAAGATTATCAGTATATGTGTTCCGAAGCAGGACAGTCCAGGATCCAGGAAGCCATCCGTGAAAAAAATCTCACAGGAGTGGTTGTCTGTTCCTGTTCTCCGCGTATGCATGAGGCAACTTTCCGTAAGGCAGCGGAAAAGGCCGGCCTGAATCCATATATGGTGGAGATCGCAAATATCCGTGAGCACTGTTCCTGGATCCACAAGGATATGCAGGAGGCTACGGAGAAGGCCGTGATCCTTGCAAGAGCAGCAGTAGCAAAAGTCAATTTAAATGCTCCTCTTCAGCCGGGAGAAAGCCAGGTTACAAAGAGAGCCCTGATCATCGGAGGCGGTATCGCCGGAATCCAGACGGCTCTTGATATTGCCGATGCAGGCTATGAAGTTGATATTGTGGAAAAAACACCAAGTATCGGCGGAAGAATGTCACAGCTTGACAAAACCTTCCCTACTCTGGATTGCTCCGCATGTATCCTTACTCCAAAAATGGTGGAGGCTGCAGCTCACGAAAAGATCAATATCTATACATACAGTGAAGTAGAAAAAGTTGCAGGTTTTGTAGGAGATTTTACTGTTGATATCCGCAAAAAAGCGCGAAGTGTCAACATGGACAAATGTACAGGCTGTGGAGTCTGCCAGGAAAAATGTCCTTCCAAAAAGATTCCAAATGAGTTCAACAGAGGGCTGAACAACCGGTCAGCTATTTATACTCCGTTTGCACAGGCGATTCCAAATGTTCCTGTGATCGATAGAGAGCATTGCCTGAAATTTAAGACAGGCAAATGTGGTGTCTGCTCCAAAGTATGTCAGGCAGGAGCCATTGATTACGATCAGCAGGATGAGATCGTAACACAGAAATACGGAGCAATCGTGGTGGCAACCGGATTTGATACCATCAAGCTTGACAAATATGATGAATACGCATACAGCCAGAGCAAGGATGTGATCACATCTCTGGAGCTGGAGCGTATCATGAATGCTGCAGGACCTACAAAAGGACATCTTGAGCGCCTTTCCGATGGAAAAGCACCGAAGGAGATCGTATTTATCCAGTGTGTTGGAAGCCGTTGCTCCGATGACCGTGGAAAGCCATACTGTTCCAAGATCTGCTGTATGTACACAGCTAAGCATGCCATGCTGATCCGTGATAAATATCCGGATACCAATGTGACGGTATTTTATATTGATGTCCGTACACCTGGTAAAAACTTCGATGAGTTTTACAGAAGAGCAGTTGAGCAGTATAACGTAAACTACATCAAAGGTCAGGTAGGAAAAGTAATTCCGCAGCCGGATGGAACACTTCTTGTTCAGGGCTCGGACCTTCTTGATAATAAGCAGATCTTCAAGAAAGCAGATATGGTAGTTCTTGCAACAGCCATTGAACCGAATCCGGATGTACGTAAGATTGCTACTATGCTTACTGCAAGTATTGACACCAACAATTTCCTTACAGAAGCCCATGCAAAGCTTCGTCCTGTAGAATCACCGACAGCAGGAATTTTCCTTTCCGGTGTATGCCAGGGACCAAAGGATATACCGGAGACAGTTGCCCAGGCAGGAGCTGCGGCTGTTAAGGCCATAGGACTTCTTGCAAAGGACAAGCTGACAACCAATCCATGTACGGCAAAATCCGACGAGCTTCTCTGTAACGGATGCTCTACCTGTGCAAATGTATGTCCTTACGGAGCGATTTCCTATGAGGAGAAACAGGTCAACGATCACGGTATCCGTGAGACAAGAAGAGTTGCGGTTGTCAATACAGCACTTTGCCAGGGCTGCGGTGCCTGCACAGTAGCCTGCCCGTCAGGAGCCATGGACCTTCAGGGCTTCTCCAACAGACAGATTATCGCGGAGGTGGATGCAATATGTCGATAGAAACAAAGGAAGAATTCAGACCAAAGATCGTGGCATTCTGCTGTAACTGGTGCAGCTACGCCGGAGCAGACCTTGCCGGAAGCAGCCGTTTGAGCTATCCGGCGGATGTAAAGATCATCCGTGTTCCATGTTCCTGCCGTGTCAATCCCATGTTCATCCTCCGTGCCTTTGAAAAAGGAGCCGATGGTGTGATCATGTGCGGATGCCATCCGGGAGACTGCCATTACAGTACCGGAAACTATTATGCAAGAAGACGTATGACACTTCTGTTTTCAATGCTGGATTATATTGGGGTGGAAAACGGAAGAACACGTGTGGAATGGGTATCTGCCGCAGAAGGCGTGAAATTTTCACAGACTATGAATGAGTTTGTTGAGAAGATCCATTCACTTGGTAAAAACGTGAGATTGGAGGATATAAGATGCAGGAGCTGATAAAACGTGCAAAAGAACTGCTTGCAGATGGCACGGTAGTCCGGGTTCTTGGGTGGAAAGCCGGAGATCTTGCCTTTAATCCGGAACCAGCCTATTTTGAAACACCGGAATCTCTGGAGGATTTTGTCTATGATGGATTCTGCGGTGCCAATTTAAGCAAATATATGATCGAAGCTTCCAAGCTGGAAGGAAAAACCATGGTCTGTCTGAAGCCCTGCGATACATATAGCTTTAACCAGCTTTTGAAAGAGCATCGTGTAGACAGAGAAAAAGCCTATATCGTAGGTGTTGGCTGTAAAGGAAAGCTGGATATTGAAAAGATCCGCAAAATGGGGATCAAGGGTATCCGGGGAATTTCCGGAGCAGAGATTACCGGAGATGCTGAGACATTGACTGTGGATACTGTTTACGGAGAAAAAACCTGTGCATACAAAGATGCCATGCTGGAACGCTGCCATGTATGTAAAGGAAAAGAGCATAAAATTTACGATGAACTGATCGGTGAGTCAAAGGAGACAAAGGACGCTGACCGTTTCGCAGAAGTTGAGCGGATCGAGGCAATGAGTCCGGAAGAAAAATTTGCATTCTGGCAGAGCGAGCTGAGTAAATGTATCCGCTGTAATGCCTGCCGTAATGTATGTCCGGCCTGCAGCTGCCGCAAATGCGTTTTTGACAGCAACAAGTTCGACAGCGCCCAGAAGGCAAATGTGGATTCCTTTGAGGAAAAGATGTTCCATGTGATTCGTGCCTTCCATGTAGCCGGAAGATGTACGGACTGTGGCGAGTGCAGCAGAGTCTGCCCGCAGGGAATTCCCCTTCATCTGTTTAACCGTAAGTTTATCAAGGATATTGATGCGTTTTACGGTGAGTATCAGGCAGGCGAGGATGCGGAGTCAAAGGGTCCGCTTACCAGCTTTACCTTTGAGGATGTAGAGCCAGGGATCGTGGCAGAAAGGGGATAATGTATGTATAAGATCGCAGTAGAAAATCTGCCGGCATTATTCCGGAAAATTGCCGCAGACCAGGAATTATATTTACCGGTAAAGGTAAGTGAGCAGGTGAACTTCAAGGCATGGAGCGAGGATGCAGAAGTTTCCCTTGAAACACTGAAAACCGTGAAATCACCGAAGGATGCTTTCTTTCCGCAGAGTGAAAATCTCTATATCTGTAAAAAAGATGGGAAAAATATCAGCATTGAGCCTCAGGCACTAAAAGACCAGAATTTTGTCGTATTCGGAATGAGAGCCTGTGATGTACAGGGCGTGAAAGTTCTCGACAATGTGTTCCTTGGGGATCCGGTGGATACTTTTTACCAGGCAAGAAGAGAACATGGAACTATTGTAGCGCTTGCCTGTCATGAACCGGAGGAAAGCTGCTTCTGTAAAGTATTTGGCATTGACGCTGCAGATCCGGAAGCAGATGTTGCAGCCTGGATCATCGAGGGAGAGCTTTTCTGGAAGCCTCTCACAGAAAAAGGAAATGCTTTGACAGAAGCTGTGAAGGAGCTCTTGGCAGATTCTGATGAGACAAAGGTAGAAGCGGAAAAGAAGGCGATCCGTGATATTATCGAGCTTCTTCCATATACACATCTTTCACTGGAAGGATGGGCGCAGGAAGAATATATGGACCGTTTCAATTCTCCTGTATGGGAGAAACTGTACAAGCCTTGTCTTGCCTGCGGAACCTGTACCTTCGTATGTCCGACCTGTCAGTGCTATGACATTAAGGATTACGACACAGGGCACGGTGTTCACCGTTACCGCTGCTGGGATTCCTGCATGTACTCTGATTTTACCATGATGGCTCACGGAAACAACCGTACCAGCCAGATGCAGAGATTCCGTCAGAGATTTATGCATAAGCTTGTTTATTATCCGTTAAATAATGACGGCATGTTCTCCTGTGTTGGCTGCGGCCGTTGCGTGGAGAAATGTCCGGAATCTTTAAATATCGTAAAAGTCATCAAGGCCTTTGAAAAACAGGGAGGTGAAAAGAATGAGTGAATGTACCTGTCATAAAAATTATACACTGGATACGCTGATCCCCAAGGTTGGCGTGATCACAGATATCCGTCAGGAGACACCGGATGTAAAAACCTTCCGTGTGGAAACACCGGAGGGTGGAAAGCTTTTCGAGCATATGCCAGGACAGTGTGCCATGGTCTGTGCACCAGGTGTCAGTGAAGGTATGTTTTCTATTACTTCTTCTCCTACTGTAAAGGATTATCAGGAATTCAGCATCAAAAAATGCGGATCCCTTACCGATCATCTCCACAGCCTTCAGGTTGGAGATGAGATCGCAGTCCGCGGACCATACGGAAATCATTTTCCTGTGGAAGATAAGTTAAAGGGAAAAAATCTCCTGTTCATCGCAGGTGGAATCGGTCTGGCACCTCTTCGTTCCGTGATCAATTATGTGCTGGATAACCGTGAGGATTACGGAACAGTAGATATTCTCTATGGTTCCCGTTCCGCAGATGATCTGGTGCAGCTTAAGGAAATCCAGGAAGTATGGATGAAAACAGAAGGTGTAAATGTATATCTTACCATTGACCGCGAGCAGGAAGGCTGGGACGGTCATGTGGGATTTGTTCCGAATTATCTGAAGGAGATTGGTTTTGATACCAATAAGACCGCTCTGGTCTGCGGCCCGCCGATCATGATCAAATTTGTTCTGGCAGGACTGGAAGAGCTGGGCTTCTCCAGAGATCAGGTATATACCACACTGGAGCTTCGTATGAAATGCGGTGTCGGAAAATGCGGCCGCTGCAACATCGGAGACAAATACGTCTGCAAAGACGGCCCGGTATTTAGGTGTGATGAGGTTGATGAATTACCTAATGAGTACTAAGTTATAGATTGCACCTTAAGAAACTTTCAAATATATGCGCTGGTTATAGCCAGTACACAGCCATGTGGAACAGCCATCTCGCTAAGATGCCCATTTTAGGAGCGGTTTTAGCGGCGCTGAAATCCAGTACTTACGAAGACTTAGGAGTGAAGTCTCTCCTGAACTCCTTAGTCGCAGTTAGTACTTAGTTCAGCAGAGCGTTGCGATGGGCACGTGTGAGATGGCTGTTCCACATGGCGTACGATTTGGATAAAAGAAAGGACACCAACATGGAAAATAATATGGTAAACGTATATTTTTTCGGTAAAAAATACAGCGTTCCCGGTGATCTGACCATTATGACAGCTATGGAATATGCCGGTTATACATTAAAAAGAGGATGCGGCTGCAGACACGGATTCTGCGGTGCCTGTGCGACCATCTACAGGATCAAGGGACAGAATGAGCTGAAAACCTGTCTCGCCTGTCAGACACAGGTGCAGGAGGGAATGTATGTGGCAAGTATCCCGTTCTTCCCTACAGACAAGAGACTTTATAATATAGAAGATCTTAAGCCGAACCAGCAGGTAATGATGGAGCTTTATCCGGAGATCTACAGCTGCATCGGATGCAATGCCTGCACAAAGGCCTGTACACAGGACTTAAATGTCATGCAGTATATTGCATATGCTCAGAGAGGCGAACTTGAAAAATGTGCAGAGGAATCCTTTGACTGTGTAAGCTGCGGCTGCTGTTCCGTAAGATGTCCGGCAGGAATTTCCCATCCGATGGTAGGCCTTCTGGCAAGACGTCTCACCGGAAAATATATTGCGCCGAAAAGCGAGCATCTGGAGAAACGTGTGGAAGAGATCCACGAGGGCAAATTTGACGATATGATCGAGAAGATCATGCAGAAGCCGATCACAGAGATGCAGGAACTTTACAACAGCAGAGAAATCGAGAAGTAGGAGGGCGTAAAACATGTATGCACCATATCCAGAAAATATGATGGAATCCATCAAAAAGGTAGAGGCTACAAGAGCGGAGCGTATGGTAACAGAGCCAAGACGTCTGAGTGCAGATGAGAAAGATGCTCTTCTCAAAAAATTCCATCCGGACTATAACCCGGATGCATTTGCAGAGATCAAGGTAGGACCGAACAAGGGACAGAAAGCACCACTGGAACTGACAAAAATGCTCCATTCAGAAAGCCGTCTGCTCAACGAAAAAATCGATCTTACAAAAATCGATTATGATGTAGATGTACTGATCATCGGCGGTGGCGGAGCAGGCTCTTCCTGTGCCATCGAGGCCCACAACGCAGGTGCCAACGTTATGATCGTTACAAAGCTCCGTATCGGTGATGCCAACACCATGATGGCAGAAGGCGGGATTCAGGCAGCAGATAAAGAAAATGATTCCCCGGTACAGCATTATCTGGACTGCTTTGGAGGCGGACATTTTGCAGCAAAACCGGAGCTTGTAAAAAGACTGGTAATGGAAGCACCGGATGCGATCAAATGGCTCAACGACCTTGGTGTTGAGTTTGATAAAGCAGAAGACGGAACCATGGTCACTACACATGGCGGCGGTACCTCCAGAAAGAGAATGCATGCTGCAAAGGATTATTCCGGATCAGAGATCATGCGTACTATCCGTGATGAGGTCTTAAATCTTAAGATCCCGGTAGTGGAATTTACCTCCGCTGTAGAACTTCTGAAGGATGAAAAAGGTCAGACTGCTGGTGCAGTTCTTCTCAACATGGAAACCGGAGACTATTCCGTTGCAAGAGCAAAAACAGTTGTAATTGCAACCGGTGGTGCAGGAAGAATGCATTATCAGGGATTCCCGACCTCCAATCACTACGGAGCAACTGCTGACGGACTCGTGCTTGGATACAGAGCAGGCGCTTCCCTTCTTTACCAGGATTCTATCCAGTATCATCCAACAGGTGCGATCTATCCGTCACAGATCCTTGGTGCCCTGGTAACAGAGAAGGTTCGTTCCGTTGGTGCACAGCTTGTAAATGCAAACGGAGAAGCTTATATTCATCCGCTGGAAACCCGTGACGTAAATGCTTCCGGTGTTATCCGCGAGTGTGAGGAAGGCCGTGGCGTGGAAGTTCCAGGTGGACGAAAAGGTGTATGGCTGGATACTCCGATGATCGAGATTCTGGGCGGTGAGGGAACTATCGAAAAGAGGATCCCTGCCATGTTCCGTATGTACATGAATTACGGCATTGATATGAGAAAAGTCCCGATCGTGATCTACCCGACCCTTCATTATCAGAACGGCGGACTTGAGATCAACGGAGACGGCTTTACAAAAGAAATCCCGAACCTTTTGGTTGCAGGAGAGGCAGCAGGCGGAATCCACGGAAGAAACCGACTGATGGGCAACTCTCTTCTTGATGTAATTGTATTCGGACGAAATGCAGGTAAAAAAGCAGCTGCCAAATGCAAAGAGGTAGAGCTTGGCACCATGAATCTGGATCATATCAGAAAATATGAAGAGGAACTGAAAAATGCAGGAGTTGATACAGGAGATGTATCTCCTATGCTTCTGCCGAAATATGCCCGCCACGAACGTTAACAATATGTTATGATAATAAAAACATATGAGATAAGCGAAAGGAGTCTATTATGAGAGAAATCGAAGTAAGCAGACTTACAGAGGTTATCGAAAAACTCTGTATCGAAGCCAATGAACATCTCCCGGAAGATGTGAAGGATGCTATCAAAACCTGCCGTGCCTGCGAGGACGGCGAGATCGCAAAAGGTGTCCTTGATAACATTATCGAGAATTTTGATATTGCGGACAGTGAGAATGTTCCGATCTGTCAGGATACCGGAATGGCATGCGTATTCCTTGAAATTGGTCAGGATGTCCACTTTACAGGCGGAGATTTAAATGATGCCATTAATGAAGGTGTACGCCGCGGATACGATAAAGGTTACCTGAGAAAATCCGTTGTCAAGGATCCGGTACGCCGTGGAAACACAGGTGACAATACACCGGCTATGATCTATACAGAGATCGTTCCTGGAGATCAGGTGAAAGTAACTGTAGGACCAAAAGGCTTCGGAAGCGAGAATATGAGCCAGATCCGTATGTTCAAGCCATCTGCAGGCCTTCAGGGAATCAAGGATTTCATTCTTGAGGTTGTAGAAACTGCAGGTCCGAACCCATGTCCTCCTATGGTAGTTGGTGTTGGTATCGGAGGAACTTTTGACAAATGTGCACTTCTTGCAAAGAAAGCGCTGATGCGTCCTCTGAATACAGAGAACCCGGATCCTTACTATGCAGATCTTGAGAAAGAGATGCTGGAGAAGATCAACAAGCTTGGTATCGGACCTCAGGGCTTTGGCGGAAAGACCACAGCTATCGGTCTGAACATTGAGACTATGCCTACTCATATCGCAGGTATGCCATGTGCAGTTAATATCAACTGCCATGTAACACGTCATAAAACGGAGGTGCTTTAATATGGAAAGAAGAAAGATCACACTGCCTCTGACAAGAGAGCTGGCAAGAACTCTCCATGCAGGCGACCAGGTTTTACTGACAGGAACCATCTATACATCCCGTGATGCAGGTCACAAGAGAATGTGCGAGGCCCTTGCAAAAGGAGAAAAGATTCCTTTTGACCCTACAGATGCTACCATTTACTATGTAGGTCCGACTCCGGCAAAACCAGGCGAAGTCATCGGCTCCGCAGGCCCTACAACCAGCGGCCGTATGGATGCTTATGCACCGACCATGATGTCCGTAGGCGCCAGAGGAATGATCGGAAAAGGTGCCCGCCTTCCGGAAGTCGTAGATGCAATGAAAAAATATGACGGCGTATATTTCGGAGCCATCGGCGGTGCAGGTGCACTTCTTGCAAAATGCATCAAAAAAGCAGAGCTTATCGCTTACGAAGACCTCGGAGCAGAAGCACTCCGCAAGCTTTATGTGGAAGACATGCCGCTTGTAGTCATCATTGACAGCGAGGGAAATAACCTCTATGAAGAGGGGCGTGCAGAGTACCTGAAAGACCACGCAGAATAATCTTTTGCTCTACAATATGATATTGTGATATATTTCAAAAAGGAATAAAAAGGATAAAAGTCCGACAGTAAATGCTGAAGATCCGTGCAGAAGCATTTATTGTTGGGCTTTTTAATTTTATCATTTCACTTTCAATTTAATCATTCTTGCGAAAATGATCAAATTAAAGTTGACAATGATAAGATTGATTTATATACTTGAAGTAAATAAAATCCAAAAAGAGTGATAAAGAAGGTGATGAAAAATATATGAGACAGTTTGATTATCGGGAAAAGTGGAAAAATCTGTTGACTCCTGAAATTGTATCTTACCTGACACAGATACATGAATTTAAAGGAGAACAAACTCTTTTTATTGAGGCCAAAGCAGATACTCTTACACAATTAGTTGAAATCGCCAAGATTCAAAGTACGGAAAGTTCCAACAAAATAGAAGGTATTTATACATCAGACATCAGATTGCGGGAATTGGTAAAAGACAAAACAAGGCCAAGGACAAGAAATGAACAGGAAATTGCCGGATACAGAGATGTACTGAATACAATTCATGAAAGCCATGACCATATCCCACCAAAGTCTGCGATTATTTTACAGCTTCACAGAGATTTGTATAAATTTGAAAGTTACAATATTGGAGGGAAATATAAAACTGCAGATAATGTCATTGAGGAAGAAGATTCTCAGGGAATAAAAAAAATACGGTTTAAACCAGTACCGGCATGGGAAACACCGGAAGCAATGGAAGAACTATGCAGAGCATTTGAAGAGGCAATGGCAACAGGAGAAATAGATCCGCTTCTTTTGATTCCAATGTTTATTCTGGATTTCCTATGCATACATCCGTTTAATGACGGCAATGGAAGAATGAGCCGTTTACTTACACTGTTACTTTTGTACAGATCCGGCTATATTGTGGGAAAATATATCAGTATCGAGAGAATGATAGAAAATTCAAAGGAATTATACTATGAATGTTTAAGGGAAAGTTCTGAGAACTGGTATGAGAATAAGAATGATTATATACCATTTATAAAATATATGCTTGGCGTTATAGTAGGAGCATACAGAGAGTTTTCTTCAAGGATAAAATTGCTGATAACACAGAATATATCAAAACCGGAGCGAATAGAAGAGATTATAAAAAACACTCTGGGAACAATTACAAAAAAGGAAATCGCAGAAAAGTGTCCGGATATCAGTGTGGTAACGATACAGAGAACACTGGCAGAATTACTGACAGCAGAAAAAATTTTAAAAATCGGCGGCGGAAGGTATACGAAATATACCTGGAATAATGAGCGATAGATGGGAGATAAAAAATGATCACTGGTGAATTAAAAAACAAAATAGATGGTTTATGGGATATATTTGCGGCAGGAGGACTTGTCAATCCACTGGAAGTAATCGAACAGATTACATACCTGATGTTTATTCATGATCTGGATGATTCCGATAATATGCGGGCAAGAGAAAGTGCAATGCTTGGATTGTCATTTCAGAGTATTTTTTCCGGAGAAGTAAAAATAGGTGAGAGAACAATTGACGGAAGTCAGCTGAAATGGTCCGTATTCCATGATTTTCCGGCAGACAGAATGTATATGATCATGCAGGAATGGGTATTTCCGTTTATAAAAAATCTTCATAATGATAAAAACAGTGCATATTCCAAATATATGGACGATGCGATATTTAAGCTTCCGACACCACTCCTTTTATCCAAAGTGGTGGATTCTCTGGATGAAATTTACAAACTTATGAATGAAATCCAGACAGCAGATGTCAGAGGAGATGTATATGAATATCTTCTTTCAAAAATAGCTCAGTCCGGACGGAATGGACAGTTCCGTACACCAAGACATATTATCCGGATGATGGTTGAGATGATGGATCCGTCCAGTGATGAGATTATCTGTGATCCGGCATGTGGAACCTCCGGATTTCTGGTTGCAGCAGGAGAATATCTGAAAGAAAAAAGAAAAGAAGAAATTTTTTATGATAAGCAGAAAAAAGATCATTACATGAATCATATGTTCCATGGATACGATATGGACCGCACCATGCTTCGTATTGGAGCCATGAATATGATGACTCACGGAATAGAAAATCCTTATATTGAGTATCGGGATAGCTTATCTGATCAGAATGCAGATAAAGATCAGTATTCCCTTGTGCTGGCAAATCCTCCTTTTAAAGGAAGCCTGGATGCAGAGTCCGTTTCTGGAGATCTTCTTAAAGTTTGCAAGACAAAGAAAACAGAACTTTTATTTCTTGCTTTGTTCCTGAGGATTATGAAAATTGGAGGAAGATGCGCCTGTATTGTACCAGATGGTGTACTTTTCGGATCATCACGGGCACATAAATCCATCCGTAAGGAAATTGTTGAAAATCAGAGACTGGAAGCTGTAATATCTATGCCTTCCGGTGTATTTAAACCCTATGCAGGAGTATCCACAGCAATCCTTATTTTTACAAAAACAGAACACGGCGGAACTGATCAGGTATGGTTCTACGATATGAAAGCAGACGGATTCAGTTTGGACGATAAACGTACTCCGGTCACAGAGAATGACATTCCGGATATTATAGAGCGTTTCAAAAATCTTGATAAAGAAGCGGACCGGAAGCGAACAGACCAGTCATTTATGGTACCGAAAAAAGATATTGTAGAGAATGATTATGATCTCAGCATCAATAAATACAAAGAAATCGAATACACTCCGGTGGAATATCCGCCAACATCAGAAATCATGGCCAATATCCGGGAGCTGGAGCTGGAGATTGGAAAAGAAATGGATGAGTTGGAGCGGTTGTTGGGATTATAGAAGAAAGGATGGCAGATTCGAAAATTCGGGTTTGTAGGGATGATGATATGAAATTAAATGAGATATGCGAGGTGTATTCTGGTTATGCACTCAAGGCATTTAATGATGCTGAAGATGGTTTTCCAGTTATAAAGATTGGCAATATTTTCATGGATGGAACATTAAATCTTGAAGAATGTCAGTATACAACAGATGGTGTTAATGAAAAATATTATTCTCAAAGGGGTGACATTTATATAGCACTTTCAGGAGCAACTACTGGAAAAATTGGAATAATGGATGCCAGTGAGAAGTATGTAATAAATCAGCGAGTAGGAATTGTAAGACAGAAATCAGATGATATTCCACAAGAGTATATAAAGTATTTTTTGTTAAGACAAACTGATAGAATTCTTCAAGAGGCCGCAGGTTGTGCTCAACCTAATATTAGCCCGAGGCAAATTGCAGAGTATGTTGTCCCTGACACATCACAGGAGAAGATGCAAGAAATATGTGAAGTGTTAGATAGAATAAAAAAAATAATAGATAGTCGCAAAGTACAAATTTCTGCGTTAGATAACCTCATCAAAGCCCGATTTGTCGAGATGTTTGGTGACCCTGTCGCTAATGAAAAAGGATGGACAACAAAGCCTTTATTAGATATGGGGAAGTGTAAGAATGGAATGAATTTTCACTATGATGACAAAGGTATTGAAATTAATTGTTTAGGGGTGGGTGATTTTAAGAATCTTTCTATTATTGATAATACAGAAGAACTACCAACAATTTTATTAAATGAAATGCCCTCAGAAGAATATCTGCTAAAAGATGATGATATAGTTTTTGTACGTTCTAATGGCAATAAGGCTCTGGTTGGTCGTAGTTTAGCAGTGTATCCAGGCGATGTTCCAACAACTTTTAGTGGATTTTGCATTAGATATAGAAAACATGACAATGAGATTACAGTTCCGTATTTGTTAAGAGTATTAAAGACAGATTCAATGAGAATGAAGATGGCTGGTAGAGGAGCAAATATTCAGAATTTGAACCAACAGATACTGGGAACGCTTGTTATACCAGTTCCGCCAGTAGAACTTCAAAATCAATTTGCTGCTTTCGTAACAGAGGTCAACAAATCAAAAGTTAAAGTACAAAAAGCACTGGATGAAACACAAAAGTTATTCGATAGTCTGATGCAACAATACTTTGGCTAGAAAGGGGAGAAGCTGAATGGCGATAATGACGGTGTATCATGGTGGATATCAGGCTGTAGAGAAACCGGAAATCAGAAAAGGTCGTAATACAAAAGATTTTGGAACTGGTTTTTACTGTACGATTATAAAAGAACAGGCTCAAAGATGGGCCAGGAGATATGATACGAAGGTTGTATCTGTTTATGATGTGCGTTTAAAATCGAATCTGAAAATAAAAGAATTCAAAGATATGACAGAAGAATGGTTGGATTTTATAATTGCATGTCGGAGTGGGAAAGACCATGAATATGATATTGTAATCGGTGCAATGGCAGACGATCAGATTTATAATTTTGTTTCTGATTACATGGACGGTACGATTACCAGAGAACAGTTCTGGGTTCTGGCAAAGTTCAAGTATCCAACTCATCAGATAGCATTTTGTTCCAAAGAATCATTGAAATGCCTGAAGTATAGAGATTGTGAGGTGCTATAAATGGCAGGAGAAGGACGTGAAAGCAAAAAAGATAATGATTTATTTTACACATGCAGCCTGATTGATTACATTGCACGGAAAACAAAGAATACACGGGCAGATGTTGTAAATAAGCTTGGAAAGCAGAGGATTGATAAAATTTATGACCTGGCAGATGTCTACCATTGTGATAACATTGACAGAGTCAGCGATGATTTTATCGAAGAAGCAGGAATACAAGAGGGAAAATTTGACAATGTGGGTGATTGTAAATACAGCATTCCATCACATTGGGATATTGGAAAGGTATATAAGCGGCTGATAAAAATGGTTGCTACAGACGAAAATATCGGAATCATAGATGCTTTAATAAAAGTATACAATTCCTTTATCGGTGCAAAGATTGATGACTACAACAGCAGTGTATATTACGAAAATCCGTCATATATATTTGAATCGTATCGGGAAAACAGAATGCTATAAACAAAATGGTTGAAAGATGTTGGCATATCTTGAGACAAAAATAAAAGTCAGTTATCAAGGATTCCTTGATAACTGTAGTTGATAAGTACAATTATAAAATAAAACGCTAAAGAGGGAGGTTTCATAATGGTAACAAACTTTGATTACTTAAAAAATGAATCAAAATTCTCTGCATTTGCAAATGTTGCCATATCTGCGGAGAAGATCATATTGGCAGATCCGGATGCGAGTATTCTTAACAGCCGGCGGGCTATGGAATTTGCTGTGAAATGGTTGTATTCTGTGGAGAACAGTTTGCAGATTCCGTACCAGGATAACCTTCACACTTTGATGAATACAGAGGAATTCAGACAGTTAGTGGGACCGGATCTTTGGAAACGGATGGATTATATCCGCAGATGTGGAAATAGTGTGGCACATAGCAATAAAAAACCTGGCAGAGATGCAGCTTTGCTCTGCCTTGAGAATCTGTCAATTTTTTTGGATTATATTGCATACTGTTATGGGGAACAGTATCAGGAGCATTCGTTTGACAGGTCGATGATTGATGGCAGAATTGAGAAGGCAAAGGCATCCAGGGAAACAGCCAGAAAAGCAAAGGAAACACTTCTGAAAGAACAAGAAAAAACTGCCCAGCAGGAACTGGATCTACAAAAATTGATGGCAGAAAATACTTTTCTCAGGGAAGAACTGTCCGCACGCCACGAGAAACAGCAGCAGACATATGTTCCGAAACCTCTGGATCTGTCTGAATATGAAACCAGAAAACTTTACATAGATTCCATGCTCATTGATGCAGGATGGACACAGGGAAAAGACTGGTTAAATGAGATGACTGTGACAGGAATGCCGAATAAATCAGGGATTGGACGTATTGATTATGTTCTCTATGATGATATGAATAAACCTCTGGCAATTATAGAAGCAAAACGTACCTGTAAGGATATTGCTGAGGGTAGGCAGCAGGCGAAACTTTACGCAGATCTGCTGGAAAAAAAATATGAACGGCGTCCGGTAATTTTCCTTACCAATGGTTTTGAAACCCGGATCATAGACGGACAATATCCGGAAAGAAAATGTTCAGTTATTTATTCCAAACGGGATCTGGAGAAATGTTTTAACCTTTTGAGTATGCGGACAAGCCTGCAAAATATTTCTGTAGATAAAAAGATAGCAGACCGCTATTATCAGGAAGCCGCGATAAAAGCAGTATGCCAGAGCTTTGATGAAAAGAATCGGAGAAAAGCCCTGCTTGTTATGGCCACAGGTTCCGGAAAAACCAGAACAGTAATGGCTTTGTGCAAGGTACTGGTTGATGCGGGCTGGGTAAAGAATATACTTTTTCTGGCGGACAGAAATTCACTGGTAACACAGGCGAAAAGAAGTTTTGTAAACTGGATGCAGGATTTTTCCTGTACAAATCTGGTTGAAGAAAAGAATAATTATATGTCGCGATGTGTTTTCTCCACATATCAGACCATGATAAACTGTATTGATACGATAAATGACAAAGAAGGAAAAGTTTTTACCAGTGGTCATTTTGATCTGATCATTTGTGATGAAGCGCACAGATCCATTTATAATAAATATAAAGATATTTTTACATATTTTGATGCACTGCTTGTAGGACTTACTGCAACACCAAAAGATGAGATTGACAAAAATACATATGAAGTATTTGAACTGGCAAATGGAGATCCTACTTATGGTTATGATCTGGCGCAGGCGGTTAAGGATGGATATCTGGTTGATTATCTTTCGGTGGAATCCAGGGTGAAATTTATTGATCAGGGAATTGTATATGATGAACTTTCAGAAGCAGATAAAGAAATCTATGAAAATACTTTTGAAGACGAAAATGGAAAGCTTCCGGAAGCGATAAATTCGGCTGCATTGAATACCTGGATTTTTAACGAAGATACCATTAAAAAAATTCTTCATGTCCTGATGAGAGATGGAATTAAAATTGAATACGGACAGAAGATTGGAAAAACAATTATTTTTGCGAAAAATCATGATCATGCGGAAAAAATTCTTGAGATTTTTAATAAGGAATATCCGCATTTAAAGAATTATGCTATGGTGATCGATAACAGAATGAAATATGCACAGAGTGCAATTGATGAGTTTTCAGATCCGAAAAAACTACCGCAGATCGCAATTTCTGTAGATATGTTAGATACCGGAATTGATGTACCTGAAGTTCTTAATCTTGTATTCTTTAAGAAAGTTATGAGTAAAGCAAAATTCTGGCAGATGATCGGACGAGGAACAAGACTATGCCCGGGATTGTTGGATGGGGAAGATAAGAAAAAGTTTTACATTTTTGATTTTTGTGGAAATTTTGAGTTTTTCCGAATGAATAAAGGAAAAGCAAGCGCAAATCTGATGGCGTTGCAAAGTGCAGTTTTTAATCTTCAGTTTGAGATTTCGTACAAGCTTCAGGATATTAAATATCAGACAGATAAATTAACTGCGTACAGGACTGCACTTGTAAAGCACATGACTGAAAAAGTAAAAGAGCTCCCAAGAGATAGTTTTACAGTTCGCCAACATTTGAAATATGTAGAATTATATTCAGAAGAGTCGAACTATCAGATGCTTACTTATGAAGATACTTTACTTGTACGGGAAGAGGTTGCACCCTTGATTTTGCCTGAAAGTGATGAAGTAACAGCAGTACGTTTTGATGCACTTATGTATGGAATAGAACTTGCATCTCTGGTTGGAAAGAAATATACAAGTGCGCGAAAAGATCTTTTAAAAAAGGTTTCCGGAATTGCCGGAGTGGCAAATATACCGGAGATTCAGGCACAAACAGGGTTGATCGATCAGATTTTGCATACAGATTATGTGGAAAATGCAGGAATTGATGAATTTGAAAATATCAGGAAAAATCTGAGAGATCTTATGAAGTATATTCCGGATAAGAGCAGGAATAAATATATGACCAATTTTACAGACGAAATTCTTTCAACGGAATGGAAAGAAGCAGAATTGGAAAAAAATGATCTGGAAAATTATAAGGTACGAGTAGAATATTATGTCCGACAGCATCAGGATAATTATGTGATATCAAAGCTGAAAAAGAATCAGCCACTTACAGAAAAAGATGTAGCTGAACTGGAAAAAATTCTCTGGAGCGAGCTTGGTACAAAAGAGGATTATGAAGCAGAATTTGGCAGAAAGCCATTGGGAGAATTTGTCAGAGAAATGGTAGGTCTTGATATGAATGCAGCAAAGGAAGCTTTTTCAAAGTATCTTGAGGATGTAAATCTGGACAGCAGGCAGATTTATTTTGTAAATCAGATCATTGAGTATATTGTTCATAATGGAATGATGAAAGATCTTTCTGTTTTGCTGGAATCTCCGTTTACGGATCGTGGGAGCATTTCGGAAATCTTTACAGATATGGGTGTTTGGCTTGGAATAAAAAAAGTCATTGATACGATCAACGCAAATGCTGCTGCATAAACATCCACCTCTGTAAAACATAAAATTTCAACCGGATTTACAATAAATTTAACCATAAATCCGGTTGACAAAACCCGGCTGGGAACGTTATAATGGCCGGGTTGATAAAAAAAATTAAGAAAAAAAGGCAGGTGAACAGAATGGACAGTTGTGATTCTCATGGGCGAAGTTGTAGCTCTCAGAGTGAAAGATGGAAAGAACAGAGCGAGATGAGGCTGTTTCATTCTGTTTTAAGTGTACGGAATATCTGTGGGAATATTATATCTATATATCAGAAGGATATATTTGACAGGATGTATCGGTGTCATCAGAATCTGTACGGTATTATTACATTATAATTTCAGCAGGATTATAATAGATATATTTTTCATTCTTCTCATTCTGAGAATCTTACAGTAAGGCGATCATGTATAAATTCATTTCGCTTTATACTCAAATCCCAAGGAAACACAATCGAAAATCAAACAGCACATAGACATGCTTTAACATGTCTGTTTTTGGTGTGCGTGTTTTGTGCGAAACTATGTGAGGAGGATGAGAAAATGACAAAAAGAAATCAGGATTTTTCAAAAGATATTCTGAGTCTGATCCGAAGCAGTGTTTCTCCGGCAGTTTTAAGTGAAAGGCTGCAGGATTTCCACGAAAACGATCTGGCGGAAGTATTAAGAGAATTAAGCACTGCGGAGCGCAGCAGACTATACCGTATCCTGGAAAGCGGTATGCTGGCAGATGTTTTTGAATATCTGGAGGAAGAAGAAACTGTACAATATCTGGAAGAGATGGATGTAAAAAAAGCGGCAGCCATTCTTTCCAAAATGGAAACCGATGCCCTGGCAGATGTTTTAAAGCAGATCGATAAAGAAAAACGCAAGCTTCTGATCCAGCTTCTGGATGAACAGGTGCGGAAAGATATCGAAATGATCCGCTCCTTTGATGAGGATGAGATCGGAAGCAGAATGACAACGAACTGCATTGTGATCCGTGAAAACCTGACCGTAAAGCAGGCCATGAGTGAGCTGGTTTCCCAGGCGGCAGATAATGATAATATTTCTACGATCTTTGCAGTGACGGACAGAGGGGAGTTTTATGGAGCCCTGGATCTGAAGGATCTGATCACAGCAAGACAGGACCACCCTATGGAAGAGCTGATCGTAACTTCCTATCCATATGTGTATGGTACTGAGCAGATCGACGACTGTATGGAACGGCTGAAGGATTATTCTGAAGATTCCATTCCTGTACTGGACGATGACAATCGTTTCCTTGGAGTGATCACATCCGCAGGGATCATCGATCTGGTAGACGATGAGATGGGAGAGGATTATGCAAAGCTGGCCGGTCTGACTGCAGAGGAAGATCTGAAAGAACCTCTTTTTGAAAGCATGAAAAAAAGAATGCCCTGGCTGATCGTTCTTCTGGGCCTTGGTATGGTGGTATCTTCTGTTGTGGGAATGTTTGAAAAAGTAGTTACCTGTCTGCCGATCATCATGTGCTTTCAGTCTCTGATCCTGGATATGGCAGGAAATGTTGGAACCCAGTCCCTGGCTGTAACCATCCGTGTACTGATGGATGAGACGCTGACGGGCAGACAGAAAGCAGAGCTTGTGCTGAAGGAAATGCGGATCGGTCTTTGCAACGGTGGTCTGCTCGGTATTCTGTCTTTTGTACTGATCGGATTGTATATTTTCTTATTCAAAGGAAAAACACTCGTATTTGCCTATGCGGTATCCGGCTGTATCGGATTATCCCTGTTGGTGGCCATGCTGGTATCCAGTGCAGTAGGAACCTGCATACCGCTGTTTTTCAAAAAGGTTGGTGTGGACCCGGCAGTAGCCTCAGGTCCTCTGATCACTACGATGAATGACCTTGTAGCCGTGATAACATACTATGGAATGAGCTGGATATTCCTGATCGAGATGTTCCACCTGGCTGGCTGAGAGTAAAATGCAGCTATGCTTATAAAAACAGACAGATATCAGAAATCTGTCGAATAACAGAAAAGTTACCAATACAAAAAAATTCCGGATCGAAAGATTCGGGATTTTTCTTTACATACAAACAGAAAGCTATTATAATGAAAGACACGCTTTGCCCGTTTAAAACGTTGCAGAAATAAATACAAACAACGGGCAGAAAAAAGAGAACAAAACGATCACATGGGGTGATTGGGGAAAGGAAACAGTAACATGATAGTAACAATGATCGAAAAGGTCTATACATTTCTGTGGGGAGATCTGGTAAAGATTCCGCTTCCGGGAGGAAGTACGCTGGGAATCTCACTTCTGATCCTGCTTCTGATTCCGACCGGTATCTATTTTACCATCAGGACAAAGCTTCTGCCGATCCGTCTTTTTCCGGATATGGTACGAGCCCTGTCAGAAAAGAAAAGTGACAAAAATAATCTTTCAGCATTTCAGACGCTGATCGTATCTACAGCTACCCGTGTGGGAATGGGAAACCTGGTCGGTGTGGTAGCTGCGATCTCGGCAGGAGGTGCAGGAGCGGTATTCTGGATGTGGATCACGGCGCTGATCGGTTCCTCCACTGCTTTTATCGAAGCGACCCTGGCACAGCTCTATAAAGAAAAGGATCCTCTATATGGTGGCTACAGGGGCGGTCCTGCCTACTATATCCACCGCTACTGGGAAGAAAAACAGGGCAGAAAACGAAAAAAGGTTCTGCTTTCCGTTCTGTTTGCCATTTCCGGCCTGATCTGCTGGTGTGGGATCAGTCAGGTTATCAGCAATTCCGTCACGGCGTCTTTCAAAAATGCTTTTGATATTCCGCCGCTGTATACTACCATCGTGCTGGTAGTGATCGCAGCTGTGATCGTGCTTCGGAAGAATGCAACGGTTAAAGTTCTGGATCTTCTGGTGCCGGTGATGGCAGTGCTTTATTTTGTGATCACGCTGTTTATTATATTTACAAATCTTGGAAGTATGCCGGGAGTATTTAAACGGATTTTTGAAGAAGCTTTCGGATTTCGTCAGGCTGTTGCTGGCGGATTTGGCGTCGTGCTGATGAACGGAGTAAAAAGAGGCCTTTTTTCCAATGAGGCGGGAAGCGGCTCCGCTCCCTGTGCAGCAGCGGCAGCAGAATGTGACAGTCCGGTAAAAGCCGGATTTGTCCAGGCCCTGGGTGTATTTGTGGATACGATCGTGATCTGCAGCTGTACAGCTATGATCATGCTTCTGGCCCCGGAAGATCTGGTACAGGGACTTTCCGGAATGGAACTTCTTCAGACTGCCATGCATTATCATATGGGGCAGTTTGGAGTGATCTTTATTGCTGCAACACTGTTTATGTTCAGCTTTTCCACATTCCTGGGAATCCTGTTTTATGCAAGAGGCAATGTGGCTTATCTTTTTGGTGATAACTGGGGTTCACAGACAGGATATAAGGTGCTGGCACTGGTGATGCTGTTTATCGGTGGGATCGCGGCTTACACATTTGTATGGGATCTGGGAGATGTAGGAATCGGCCTGATGACGATCTTTAATATTTTCATGCTGTATCCTCTTGGGGAAAAAGCACTGAAAGAGCTGAAGATCTATGAAGCGGAAAAGAAGAAAAAATAAAACTGTTTACAGACCTTGAGAGCATATGGTAATATCAGGGTAAAGCGCTAAAAGATTAAAGAGTTCTGACAGCCGGAAGGAGTCAGACTCTGTGAAATATCAACGGTAAGTTGGATCAAGAGGAGGATATGAAAGATGTATATTACATGTCTGGACGTAGAAGGTGTACTGGTACCGGAGATCTGGATCGCATTTGCAGAGGCAAGCGGAATCCCGGAGCTCAAGAGAACAACCCGTGATGAGCCGGATTATGATAAGCTGATGAACTGGAGACTTGGAATTCTGAAAGAGCATGGTCTGGGATTGAAAGAGATCCAGGAGACTATTGCAAAGATCGATCCCCTTCCGGGAGCAAAGGAATTTCTGGATGAGCTGAGATCTTTTTCCCAGGTGATACTGATCAGTGATACCTTTACACAGTTTGCAACTCCGCTGATGGAGAAGCTTGGACGGCCGACACTTTTCTGTAATTCCCTGGAAGTAGCAGAGAACGGAGAGATCACAGGCTTTAAGATGCGCTGTGAGAAATCTAAGCTGACAACTGTGAAGGCACTGCAGTCCATGGGATTTGAGACTATCGCAAGCGGAGATTCCTACAATGATCTCGGAATGATCCAGGCAAGCAAAGCAGGATTCCTTTTCCGCAGCACAGAGCAGATCCGTGCAGATCATCCGGAAATTCCGGCTTACGAAGAGTACGATGAACTTCTTGCAGCGATCAGAGAAGCAATGAAATGAAGAAGGGAAAGTCGGAATGATCAACGAAAGAATTGTGATCGAAGAAAAAACAAAGGACTATAATGAGGCATGGATAGAGACCTATTTCTGGCAGGAGTCGGAAGAACTCTATCCGGGACAGAAGCGTCCGGTCATAGTGATCTGTCCGGGCGGAGCTTATGGCATGACTTCTGACAGAGAGGCAGAAGCCATTGCTGTCCGGTTTATGGGAATGGGCTATCACACAGTGGTACTTCGTTATAGTGTGGCACCTGCCAGATATCCGGTGGCTCTCCGTCAGCTGGCAAAAACAGTAGCTCTTCTCAGAGAGAACAGCGATAAGTGGCATATTGAAAAGAATAAGATCATTGTGTCCGGTTTTTCGGCAGGAGGCCATCTGGCAGCTTCTTTGGGAGTATTCTGGAATACGGAGGAGCTTGCAGGGATCACGGGAATGGAAAACGAGAGGATCCGTCCCAATGGCATGATCCTGAATTATCCGGTGATCACTTCAGGGGAAGTTGGTCATGAAGAAAGCTTTCGAAATCTTCTGGGAGATCGTTATGAGGAGCTGAAAGATCGGATGTCTCTGGAATTTCAGGTTACGGAAGATACACCCAGAACCTTTATCTGGCATACCTTTGAGGATCAGACGGTGCTGCTGGATAATACACTTCTCTTTGTTCAGGCACTCTATAAAAAGGGCATTCCAGTGGAGTATCATGTTTTTCCGCAGGGACCCCATGGGATCGGCCTGGCAAATGAGCTGACTGCCAACGAAAACGGCAGAGGAATCGCAAGAGCCTGTGAACCATGGAGTGAGCTTGCAGGAAAATGGCTGAACCGAGAATTCCCATGGTGGAACGGGGCAAAGATCGAAAGATAATACGAGACTGCTGTGTCGGATAAAATATCCTTTTTACCGGGAAACCGGTAGAGAGGGTATTTTTTATGATTGTGATGCATGTGATGACTGCTGTATTTGTCGGCTGTTTTGTCTGGCTCATCTGATGATAAAAGCTTTGCAGGGCTTTGGTGTGGATCTGGATCAACATTCACATTGCAGAAAGAAAGGAATTTTGATAATTATGGATAAAAATCAGATTTTTATTACCAGTGGTACGGAATATAAAAGAATGACAAAGGAGCTTCTGGAAAAAGCGGATCTTCAATCTCATATCGGGGACAGAAAGAAAAAGATCGGGATCAAGCCGAATCTGGTTTCTCCTTCAGAGGCTTCCTGGGGTGCAACGACTCATCCGGAAGTGGTTGCAGGAATTATCGAGTATCTGAAGGAGCATGGCTTCCGGGATATGGTGATGCTGGAGGGATCCTGGGTAGGAGATAAGACAAGGGAGGCCTTTGAGACCTGTGGCTTTGACAGGCTTGAGGAAGAGTATCAGGTGCCGTTCTGGGATATGCAGAAGGATAAGGGTATTTCTGTGGACTGCGGCGGAATGGAGCTGAATGTCTGCGAGCGGGTAAAGGAGCTTGATTTTCTGATCAATGTGCCAGTTCTGAAAGGCCATTGTCAGACAAAGATCACCTGTGCCCTTAAGAATATGAAGGGGTTGATCCCAAATAAGGAAAAGAGACGGTTTCATTCTCTGGGGCTTCATAAACCCATTGCTCATCTGAATATGGGGATACAGCAGGACTTTATTGTTGTGGATAATATCTGCGGGGATCTGGATTTTGAAGATGGCGGAAATCCTGTTGTGATGAACCGGGTGATTGCTGCCTGTGATCCGGTTCTTGTGGATGCATATGTGTGTCAGATGATGCATTATGAGGTAGCTGAGGTTCCTTATGTGAAGCTGGCAGGTGAGCTTGGAGTGGGCTGTTCAGATATTTCAAAAGCAGATGTCAGATTTCTGGAGGATGGTGCGGATCAGAGGATGCCGGTATCCAGAAAGGTTGTGGAGCTTGCAGATGCCGTGGAGGAGGTGGAATCCTGCAGTGCCTGCTACGGGTATCTGATCCCGGCATTGGAGATGCTGAAGGAAGAGGGGCTTTTTGAGAAGCTGGATGAAAAGATCTGCATCGGGCAGGGGTATCGTGGTAAGACGGGAGTGCTTGGTGTGGGACACTGTACCTGTAAGTTTCAGAATTATGTGGAGGGGTGTCCGCCGTTGGAGGGGGATATATATGAGTTTTTGAAAGAGTATATTGGTGAACGGACGCCGGGGAAGTGACAGTCCTCCGGGCCGGACTCCGTCGGGGGATGCTGCTAAGGTTCCGTGAGCCGGCTAAAACCATTGCGGAAGGGTCCAGAACTCGCCTTCGGCTCAAACAGCTGGGCCCTTCCGCAATAACGCCGTCTCCCGCAACCTAACCATCATCACCCCTTCTCCGTAGCAGCCCGGAGGACTGTCACTTCCCCGGCTGACGTTTCAGCCGGAGAGGTAGAAGCGGACGCGTGGTGTCCTGTCCTTACGTTTTGATGAGTTGAGCGTCCGCAGTTGGAGGTGTGGGAAGAATAGCGTCTGGTCAATAAATATTTTGGTGTTGCTCAATGTGTTGGAATGGTGGGAAGGATACGTCTTCTTGTTGAAAGGTGTTATGCCGATGAGATCGGCACAGCCTGGCGTTTTAAACAAACGCAGAATCCATCACCCTGTCAACAACGTAACATAATCAAAACGTACGGTTCATAGCGGGGCCTGAGGGAAGGGGTGCAGGGGAGGGGAAACGGCCTTTCGCAACTACGAGTGCTTCCCCTCCCTTGCGGTTTCACTTACGCTTCCAAAGCGTAAAAACATTTTTCAGAAAAAATTTTCAGAAAAAAAGAATCCTAAAGACATCTCTTTACAATCTCAATAATCTGCTCCATAGAAAACCGGCTGCTGTCAATACAGAGATCATACTGTGTCATATCCAGCCATTTGCTGTCTGTAAAGTATTCATAGTAAGCCTTTCTCTCTTTATCCATTTTTTTGACCAGTTTCCGTGCGCTGGCTTCTTCTCTGCCGGTACGGCGTATCACATTCTGAATTCTTTCCTCAAAAGGTGCATGGATAAAAAGTTTAAGTGATTTATCCTTCAGGATATTGGTCGCACAGCGGCCGACAATTACGCAGTCCTCTCTCTGCGGAAGAGACAGGATGATCTTTCTCTGGAGATCATAGAGCACATCGTTCATTGGTACAAAAGAGAAATTATCTGTAAACTGCAGCTCACTGTCAACGGGAAATACCCACTGACTGGCTTTTTTCTCGTCTACCTTTGCCAGGGTGTCGAAGGGGATATTGTTTTTCTTGGCAGCCATGTCAATCAGTTCTTTATCATAAAAACCGATGTCTAGGTTTTCAGCCAGAGTCTTGCCGATAAGGCGTCCGTTGCTTCCAAACATACGATTGATGGTGATAATACGTTTTGCCATAAAGATACCTCCTTTATTTCGGACCGGAAGCAGGAATATCTGATTTCCGGTAGTTTTTCTTACTTCTTTTATAACATATTTCAATAAAAAATACCAGAAAATAATATATAATTTTTAAAATAATATTTAATATATACAAAAAATAATGACAGCAGACAGAAAATATAATTAATTATTTGTATTTGTATATGAAAAACAGGATGCCTTTTTCACCGGGTTTTCACAGATCACACAAAGTCTTTATGCATTTTTCTTTTAAAGTATTTTTAAAACAGAGAGAACATACACAGCATATTTTGAGGTTAAGGAAAATGAAACGACGGCGTAAAAGGCTTATGGTGATCATCCCGGTGGCGACTGTCTGTGTGGCAGGTGCGGGAACTGTGGGATATTTTAAAGTGGCGCATACGAAGCCGGCGCAGAAAACAGTAGCGAAAACGTAATCGGCGGAGGCGAAAAAAGGGAACCTTTCCAAGACAATTGTGAGTACCGGTAATCTGGACCTGGCAGAAAATGCGCTTACAGAGCTCCTGATGGAACGCTTTGAGCAGGACGAAGACGCTTTTTCCATTGTGGATCAGTCAGAGATCATGGAAGCCATGTCCGGTGTCACCAACACCATGTCTCTGATGATCAGAACAAATCGCGTTTTTTTATCTGGAAATCCGCACATTGATAAGGTATAATCTATAACAGTTAGAGGAATATCTCTGCCGGGAGGACGGAACTGCCGGCAGGGAACTGCCGAGAAAGGGATGACAGTAAATTTGAACATCGTGGAGAAATGTGTTTCATGCCTGAATATAAAAGAATCTTATGATCTGGCCAGGTGCATGGAACAGGAAAAAACAAATCCGGTTCTGGGATACCGTACAGCAGGCTCCCTGGCAGAGCGAAAAACCGGAGATATGCTTTTGGAAGAAATGAAAAAAGCCGGTCTCACACAGGTAGAAAAAGACAAGATCCGTGTGGATGCATGGGAATTTAAAAAAGCGGTGATGCGCTGCCATGACAGAGAGGGAACCTGCCGGGAGATTCAGCTTGGCGCATATCAGACGGATTTTAAGACCAATGGCTTTCAGAGGTTTGATCTTGTATATCTTGGAAAGGGTACAGCTGACGAATATAAGGATATCGATGTGAAAGGAAAGCTGGTTCTTATCGAGATCAATCAGAGAGAAGAATGGTGGATCAACTACCCGGTGTATCAGGCACACCTGAAGGGTGCAGCAGCTCTGATCGCCGTACAGAGCAGAGGATACGCACAGATCGATGATACGGCTTTGAATGCACAGGATATCGCAGGACCTTCCTGTGCGCCTGCATTTTCCATGTCACGGGCAGATTTTCTTATGATCCGTCAGCTGATGGAGGAAAAAAATGAGAATGGGAATCGTGTTCCGGAGCTTTCCGTGGAATTTGATGCGGACACAGAGGTGATCAAAGACCAGTATACCTACAATATCGTTGGCAAAATCCCGGGAACTGATTCGGATTCCATGATTCTGTTAAGTGCTCACTATGATTCCTATTTTGAGGGATTTCAGGACGATAATGCGGCAGTGGCCATGATCATTGGAATTGCCAGGGCGCTGCTCCGTGGTGGCTATAAACCTCGCCATACTATTGTGGTATGTGCTCTTGCAGCAGAAGAATGGGGGATTTCCGACACAAAATATGACTGGTCCACAGGTGCTTACCGCCAGGTATTTGAGGTGAGACCGGAGTGGCAGGGGCACGTGATCGCAGATCTGAATTTTGAGCTTCCGGCTCATGCACACAGTACCAGAGATGCAGTACGATGTACCTATGAGTATGCGGATTTTGTGCGCAGCTTCGTGGATGCTGTGCAGATGCCGGAGGGGATTTATCCGGAGGGCATGACCACGTTGTATCCCATTGAAACCTGGTCTGATGATTTTACCATGGCTATTTCCGGGATCCCGTCCATGGTTAATGATTTCAGCGGTGGCCCGTTTATGGAAAATTATTATCATTCCCAATACGATAACCAGGATGTTTATGAGGAAGAGGTATACAGATTCCATCATGAATTTTATCTGAAACTTCTTCTGGCTATTGACAGCCTTGCTCTGCCGCCAATGGATTTCGGGCGGGTACTGGACCAAAGTATTAAGACCCTGGATACGGATCTGTGTATGCAGATCGGCGCCGACAGTACACTCCTTCTGAAAAAAACAGAAGAGGCAAAAAAAGCGGCTGCCATCCTTGCAGAGCAGGTACGGCACTTCAACAGCCTTCCGGAAGAAAAACGTGACTGGAAAAAAGCCGATGCCATTACCGAAAAGCTTCTCGGTGTATTCCGGAAATCCCAGGATTATCTGGTACGTCTGGACTGGGATGACAATGTGATCTTTCCGCAGCAGGCAGTGCAGAACAATCTTTATGCACTGAAGAAAGCGATGGGATATCTGGAAAAAGGAGAGATCGCACCTGCGCTGGAGGCTTTTTACAGTATTGACAACAACTGTTATGCCTTTCAGTTTGAGCGGGAAGTCTTTTATCATTTTACGGAATATATCTTGAAGCAGTCCCCGGATCGCCTGATGTGGGGGAAGGGCAGGATCATCCACCATGAGAACCTTTATGATCTTGTGGAAAGCCTGAAGGAAAAGAAGCCGGGTGACAGCCTGGAGGCAGAAAAGCAGAGCCTCAAGGAAGCCTGGGAAAGACAGAAGCGTTATTATGCGGATGATATTGAATATCTGATCCGTGCAGTGGAAAAGCTCAGGAATCTGATCTGCGAGGTCAGTGATATGTTTGAAAAAGGAACAGAATAAAACCATACCTGGAGGAAAGAATGGAAAGCCATAATTTATACCGAGTGAAAGAAGAAGATCTGGATAAGCTGATCCGGATATTGACCGTATGTTTTTCGGAGGATCCTCTGTATCATGCACTGATCCCGGACAGGGATACCAGAGAACGGCTGATGCCGGAGCTTTTTACCTGTGATCTTACGGAGTTTTTTGAGACCTGCGAGATCTATGCAGACAGCAGTGAGCTGAACAGTATCCTGGTAGTATCCGACGGAACGGAGCATGAAGCAGCCTTACATAATCTGATGGTGGATTTTTTTGCCCTTCTGAAAACAGATGGCTATCTGATCAAAGAGGATCCAAGTCTTGCGACCCTGCGGAAATTCATCCAGGGAAAAGACTATCTGAATTCCAGCTGGACTTCCCAGCTTCATACAGCAGAAAGGCTTCATGTGATCTATCTGGCAGTGGCGCCGAAGATGCAGCATCACGGTCTTGCTGAAAAGCTGATGGATGAGGTGATCGATTATGCGGACAGGCATAAGCTGATGATCTCTCTGGAAACCCATAATCCGGCAAATGTTTCCATGTATGAGAAATTCGGATTTAAATTATACGGCATTGTACAGAAAAAAGGATTTGATCTGAAGCAGTACTGCATGATCAAACAGGCATAGGAGGAATTACGATGAAACGAAAATGGTGGCATGACAAAGTGGTATATCAGATATACCCCAAGAGCTTTTATGATTCCAACGGAGACGGGATCGGAGACATCCCGGGAATCATCAGCAAGCTTGATTATCTTAAGGAACTGGGAGCAGATATCCTCTGGCTTTCCCCAATCTATAAATCTCCCCTTGCAGACCAGGGATATGACATTGCAGATTATTATGCGATTGATCCGAGGTTTGGGACCATGGAGGATATGGATCGTCTGATCGCAGAAGCAAAAAAAAGAGAAATGTACATCCTTATGGATCTGGTGGTAAATCACTGCTCCGATGAGCATGAGTGGTTTCAGCAGGCCATTAAGGATCCGGACGGAAAGTATGGAAATTTCTTTTATATCCGGGACAAAAAGGATGATAAAGCTCCCTGCAACTGGAGAAGCTATTTCGGTGGTCCGGTATGGGAAGAGCTTCCGGGACATCCTGATAAACAGTATCTCCATGTATTCCACAAGAAGCAGCCGGATCTCAACTGGGAGAATCCTGAAGTAAGAGAGGAAGTCTACAAAAACATCCGCTGGTGGATGGAAAAAGGGCTTGGCGGATTCCGTATTGATGCCATTATCAATATCAAGAAGAAGCTTCCGTTTTCCGATTATCCTGCCGATCGTGCAGATGGGCTCTGCAGCGTCGGGAGGATGCTGGAGGAGGCAGAAGGGATTGGAGAATTTCTGGGAGAGATGGCTGAGAAGTGCTTTCATCCCTATGATGCTTTTACTGTAGGAGAGGTCTTCAATGAAAAGGAAGATGAGATCAAAGATTTTATCGGAGAAAACGGATATTTTTCATCCATGTTTGATTTTGAAGAAACCTGTTACGGAAAGAGCGAGGATGGCTGGTATGCATCCAAACCGTACCTGACTCCGGAAGAGTACAAGAAGTGTATTTTCCATACGCAGAAAAAGATTGGGGATACCGGCATGATCTCCAACATTATTGAGAATCATGATGAGCCAAGAGGTGTCTGTCACTATATTTCTCCGGAAGACCGCTGTCCGGATTCAAGGAAGCTCCTGGCAGGTGTTTATTTTCTGCTGAAGGGAATTCCGTTTATTTATCAGGGTCAGGAGATCGGTATGGAAAATATGGAGTTTACTTCTATGGATCAGATCGATGACATCAGTACCATCGATGAATACCAGGTAGCGCTCCGTGCCGGATGCAGTGAAAAAGAAGCGCTTGATGCTGCTTCCGCATTTTCCAGAGACAATGCCAGAACTCCGGTACAGTGGAGCGCAGAGAAAAATGCGGGATTTTCAGAAGGAGAGCCGTGGCTTGGGGTCAATCCCAATTATAAGGAGATCAATGTAAAGTCCCAGTTAACGGACAGTGATTCCCTCCTTTCTTTCTACAAAAAGCTGACTGCACTGAGAAAAGCTCCGGAATATAAAGAAACGCTTGTATACGGAACATTCGCTCCATATCAGGAAGAACAGAAGAATCTGATCGCATATACAAGAAACGGTGAGAAAAATCTTCTGATCCTGGGAAATATGCAGGCACAGTCACAGAAGGTATCTTTGCCGGGAGAAGTAAAAGAGGTGCTTCTGAATAATCAGAAAGCTGTGGAGATCACAGAAAAAGAGATCATTTTGAAACCGTATCAGTTTATCGTTCTGGAGACCGCTGTCTAATGCGGCGTCAGAACAGCAGAGAAAAAAACAATAGCTATTTAGCTGACAGTCTGTTAAAATAAATGTTCGGCTGAAAAAACAGCCGTAAAGAAAGAGAATGAGAATTCAGAAGGGAATAAAGTATGCTGAAGATAAAGAATTACGTAAAGGCAGAAAGCCTTGAACAGGCATATGAACTGAACCAGAAAAGAACAGCCTGTGTGCTGGGCGGTATGGTCTGGCTGAAAATGGGAAACCGGAACATCATGACAGCCATTGATCTGTCAGGTCTTGGGCTGGATACTATTACAGAAACAGAAGAAGCATTTGTGATCGGCTGTATGACACCACTTCATGCGCTGGAAACCCACAAAGAGCTGAATGCCTATACAAACAGTGCTATCCGTGAAAGTGTACGGCACATTGTGGGTGTGCAGTTTCGAAACTGTGCCACAGTGGGCGGAAGTATTTTCGGAAGATTCGGATTTTCCGATGTACTGACCATGTTTCTGGCACTGGATACCTGGGTGGAGCTGTACAATGGCGGAACCATTCCGCTGGCACAGTTTGCATCCATGGAAAAGGATAACGATATCCTGGTAAATATCATTGTAAAAAAACAGCCGCTGAACAGTGTGTACTTAAGTCAGCGGAACAATTCCACAGATTTTCCTGTGCTCACCTGTGCGGCCGCTCTTATTGACGGAAAAGCAAGAACTGTCATTGGGGCCAGACCCGGAAAAGCAATGATCGTGGAAGATGAAGAGGAAATCTTAAAAGATTTTGTACAGATGAATGCACAGCAGAAAAAGGATGCAGCAGCATCTTTTGCCGCATATGCAGCGGAACATGTTTCTACAGACAAGAACATGCGTGCTTCAAAAGAATACAGAAGTCTTCTTGTGAAAGTCCTTACAAGAAGAGCCTGGGAAGAGATCGGAGGGAGAGCAGAATGAATATCACTTTCTGGCTGAATGGTGTAAAACGGCAGGCAGAGGTACGTCCGGATGAACTGCTTCTGGATTTCCTGCGGAAAAACAGCTGTTACAGCGTAAAACGTGGCTGTGAGACTGCAAACTGTGGTCTCTGTACTGTGCTGATGGATGAACGTCCGGTACTGTCCTGCTCCATGCTGGCTGCCCGCGCAGACGGGAAACGGATCGTGACTCTGGAGGGAATGCAGGAGGAAGCAAAGGAATTCGGCGCTTTTATGGCAAATGAGGGAGCAGAGCAGTGTGGCTTCTGCAATCCGGGATTTATCATGAATGTATTTGCCATGTTAAAGGAACTGGAAGATCCCACAGAAGAGGATATCCTGGAGTATCTTTCCGGAAATCTGTGCCGTTGCTCGGGATTTGTGGGACAGACCAGAAGTATCCTGAAATTTCTCGACTATAAAAAAGGACAGGAGGAAGGAAAATGAAATACGTAAACAAGCCGGTGCCAAAAACAGATGCAATGTCGCTGGTAACCGGAAAACCGGTCTATACCGATGATCTCGCACCTTCTGACTGCCTGATCGTCAAGATCTTAAGAAGTCCTCATGCCAATGCCTGGGTGGAAGAGATCAAGACAGATGCTGCAAAGAAGATCGAGGGGATTGCCTGTGTTCTGACCTATGAGGATGTTTCCCACAAAAGATTTACCCTGGCCGGGCAGACAGCGCCGGAGATCAGTCCATGGGATCGCTATATCATAGATAAGCATGTGCGTTTTGTAGGGGATCCGGTTGCCATCGTAGCTGGTGAGACAGAAGAGGCAGTAGATAAAGCCCTGAAACGCATTAAGGTAAAATATCGTGTGGAGGAAGCGGTTCTGGATATCCACACAGCCAAGGATAATCCCATTCTGGTGCACCCGGAGGATGATTGGTATATGCCGATCCCGGCCGGCGGAGATAATAAGCGTAATCTCTGTTCCTCCAATGTAGAAGAAGTGGGTGATGTGGATGCCATGCTGGAAAAATGTGCGTATACAGTAGACCAGGTTTACCATACAAAGGCAAATCAGCAGACCATGATGGAGACCTTCCGTACCTACTGTTATATGGACCATTTTCAGAGACTGACGGTGGTTTCTTCCACCCAGATCCCGTTCCATATCCGAAGGATCGTAGGAAATGCGCTGAACATTCCGTCTTCCAAAGTTCGTGTGATCAAGCCTCGTATCGGCGGGGGCTTTGGTGCAAAACAGTCTTCTGTCAGTGAGGTTTTCCCGGCACTGGTAACATGGGTTACCGGGCGTCCGTCCAAGATCGTTTTTTCCAGAAAGGAATCCATGATCGCGTCTTCTCCGCGTCATGAGATGGAAGTCCATATCCGTATGGGTGCAGACGAAAACGGTATTGTAAAGGCGATCGATCTTTATACTCTTTCCAACACCGGTGCCTATGGAGAGCATGGGCCTACAACCGTAGGACTTTCAGGCCATAAATCCATTGCGCTGTATCGTCATACGGAAGCCTACCGTTTTGCCTATGATGTTGTTTACACCAATATGCAGGCAGCTGGCGCTTATCGTGGCTATGGTGCCACACAGGGTATTTTTGCTGTGGAGTCCGCAGCAGATGAGCTGGCTCATAAGATGGGGATGGATCCGGTAAAATTCCGCGAGCTGAACATGCCTATGGAGGGAGAGGCACTTCCGGGATATCCGGATGTACCGATCAACGGCAGCTGTACCATGGATAAATGCCTCGCCCGTGCAAAGGAAATGATCGGATGGGATGAGAAATATCCGTTCCGTGATATGGGTAACGGCAAAGTACGGGGTGTCGGTATCGCTATGGCCATGCAGGGCTCATCTATTGCAGGGATCGATGTCGGCGGAGCAGACATTAAATTAAATGAGGATGGTTCCTATACCCTGGCACTTGGATGTTCTGATATGGGAACCGGCTGTGATACCATTCTTGCTCAGATGGCAGCAGACTGTCTGGATACAGATATGAAAAATATCGTGGTATTCAGTGTGGATACAGATATTTCTCCCTATGATTCCGGTTCTTATGCATCTTCCACAACCTATGCAACCGGAAATGCCGTGATCCAGGCCTGCGGAGAACTCAGAAAGAGAATCCACGCTTTTGGCGCACAGATGCTTGGAGTATCTGCAGAGGATTCTGATTTTGACGGAGAAAAAGTCCGCACAGAAGACGGAAAAGAGGTAACGCTGCAGCAGATCGCAGGAAAAGCGACCTGTGGAGTCTGCAGTGAGCTTCAGGTTGTAAAAGAATATTCTTCTCCGATCTCTCCGCCACCGTTTATGGTAGGTGCCGCTGAAGTGGAGGTCGATAAAGAGACCGGACAGATCGATGTCATTGATTATGTGGGCGTGATCGACTGTGGAACTCCGATCAATCCAAATCTTGCCAGAGTGCAGGCAGAAGGCGGTATCGGTCAGGGAATCGGAATGGTTCTGTATGAGGATGTGCAGTATACAGATAAGGGAAAGATCCGTAACAATTCTTTTATGCAGTATAAGATCCCCAACCGTATGGATATTCCGAAGGTGCGGATCGAGTTTGAGAGCAGCTACGAGAAGACAGGTCCTTTTGGTGCAAAATCCATTGGTGAGCTTGTGATCGATACACCTTGTCCGGCTATTGCCAATGCGGTTTATAATGCAACAGGTGTACGTGTCAGAGAGCTCCCGATCACTCCGGAGAAGGTTGCAATGGGAATCCTTGCCAGAGAAGCCGGGGAGAAGGTGTGAAATGCAGGAGCTGATACTGGCAATTGCCGGACTGATCCTGGAGCTGCTGGTATTTTTCTGTGCAGGAAGTCTGCTGACACGGATACTGAAAATGAAGGCGGAAGTAACCATGGAACTGGTCTTGGGATATCTTCTGTATTTTGCGGTTTTTGAGATACTTGCAGTTCCTATGACACTGAAATGGGTAAAACTGAGTACCTTTTCGTATCTGTGGATGGTGATCATGGCAGCTTGTGTACTGGCAGCATGTCTGTTTGCGCATAAACTTTGGAAAGGACAGCTGGACCGGATAGGAGAAACATTTCGGAAGCATTCACTGCTGCTGCTTTTGACCGCTGCGGCAGTGATCCTGCAGTGTTTTCTGGTGGCTGCATATCAGGACGTTACTGCAGATGCAACACATTATATTGGTGCAGTAAGCACTTCCGTGTATACAGACACTCTTGCCCGATACAGTCCGCTTACCGGTGTTATCCAGAGAAATTTTAATCTCCGCTATGATCTTTCTGCATATCCGATGAACAATGCGGTGTGGTGTGTCCTTCTGGGCATCCACCCGATCGTTCAGTCCAAGGTCGTGATGTCTGTGATCAACATGCTGATGATCAATCTTCTGATCTACCAGATCGGAAAAAGCTTTTTTCGTGGAGATGAAAAAAAAGCAGACCTGATGGTTCTTTTTGTGTGTCTGATGCAATTGTTTTCTTTTTCTATCTATACAACAGGAACCTTTGCGTTTATGCGGGTTTATGAAGGGAAGGCCCTGCTGGCAAATATTTCCATTCCGGCAGCGCTTCTGGTAAGTATACGGCTCTGGCTCAACAAAGATGGCAGAAATAAAGAGAGCTGGGTGCTGCTTTTCATTGCTGCAGTCAGTGCGTTGACGTTTTCAGGATCCTCCCTTATTTATCCTGCAGTAGTCAGTACGGCGATCCTTCCGGTGATGGTGCTGAAGAAAAGGCTTTCCTACGCGATTCCCTATGCGCTTTGTATGCTGCCGGGATTTTTGTATGCCCTGGTTTATTTTTTGGCGAAGCTTGGATGGATCGCATTTCCGGCATCATAGGAAACTGGGAGGATACTATGGATAGGAGAAGAAAATGGCGGGAGTAACGATTGAAGAACTGGGACTGCGTTTTGTGCAGATCTGTATGGAAAATTACTGGAGTGGCTGTCTGCTGCCTGTATTTTTTCTGGCAGGTATACTCTGGGATATTTTTTACCGCAGGAGAAAAGAATCCAGAGTGTTCCTGTATTATCTAGTCTTTCTGGCACTTACGGTATATAATCCGGTTCTTGTAAAATATGTGATACCAAAGGTACATTTTGAAAATGAATATTATCGTTTTATCTGGATCCTTCCGGTGATCCCGGGTGCTGCCTATTATGCTGTACGGATCGTGGAAGCGGTAAGGTTTCGATGGCTGAAGGCTGTAACAGCGCTGATCCTTGCGGCAGTGATCGTCACTACGGGGACACCTGTTCCCGGCATTGCAAAAGATTATGTGATGGCGGAAAACATCTATAAAGTCCCGAATGAGCTGCGCTCAGTATGCGATGTGATCCATCAGGACTGCGATAAAGAACAACCCAAGGTTGTTTTTGACAATGAGCTGAATCTGGTGGCTAGACAGTATGATCCGTCACTGATCCTTGTTCTGGATCGTAATTTTATCCTGTATCGTGCAGGAAGTACTGTGGTAGGAAACTACGAAAACAGCAAGGCCTACCAGATCCAGAAAGTGATCATGGATGTGATCAGTTATCAGATGGATGTAGGGATCGATAAGTTCCGGCAGGTATTGAAAAGAACGGAAACCGATTATCTCGTTCTTCCGGTAGATCTTACAAATCATGACTATATTCGTCAGGCAGGATGTACCCCTATTGCACAGACAGAAAAATATGTGGTATACAGGTTTGAAGGGTGAATGTGTTCGCCCTTCTGGCCTGGAAAAATGACTAAAGTGCGTAAAATGATACGGAGAACGGAGTGAACAGCAACCATAAAATGTGTGATGAATATGTACTGTTTAAAAAAATCTTTACAATTTCATGGATTTGTGTTAAAATCATAAACAGTGTAAACCTACTTTGATAATTTCATACCTGAATTTAGAAGTTATGTTTTTCATTATGCACCTGTAGCTCAGTGGATAGAGCAGTGGTTTCCGGTACCATGTGCGGGGGTTCGATTCCCTTCAGGTGTGTTACCCGGAACAGTGGGAATTGTTCCGGCGTGTTGTTATGATAAGGAGGACAAGAACTTGGATGATTTCAGAGAATGGTTATCAGATAACCTTCGCTATTTTATGTTAGGCGGAGCCATTCTGGTGATCGTGCTTGTTCTGATCTTTGGCGTCCGCGCCTGTGTTGGAGGTAAGAAGGGGAATTCCAATAAAGATCAGACAACAGCCCAAAGTAACCAGGAAAATGATCCTTCTTCTCCGGCAAATGATGGGGAGACAGACGAGAAGAAAGACGCCAGTTCCGCGGCAGATACGGATGCGGAGACAACCATGGAAAAAGCCAGCACGGAAGTAACCGAGCTGATTCAGAGCTATTATAAAGCTTTTGGGGAAAAAGACATTGCAACACTTAAGACGATTGAGGACGGATTTACGCCGGCTGACGAGTCGCAGATTAATTCAAGGGATTATATTGATGGGTATGAGGTACAGAATGTTTACGCTAAGAAGGGACTGACGGACGATTCGTATGTCGTTTATGTAGTCTTTAATTATATCTGTACTGGAATTGAGACTCCGGTTCCGGCACTGAGCCAGTTTTATGTGGAGACGGGCAGTGACGGCAATCTGAAGATCAAAGGTGGTGCTGATGACGATGCAGATATGAGTGCCTATGTGAAAAAACTGGAATCTGAGAAGGATGTGCAGGAGCTTATCACAAAGGTAAAGACGGACTATGAAGCTGCGCAGGAGAGTGATCCCTCTCTGGCAGAATTCCTTCAGGGCCTTGGTGAAGATGCCAGTGCTTCCGCAGATGCAGGAACAATGCTTACAGTTACAGAGGATTGTAATGTTCGTGCTTCCGCAGATTCAGAGGGTGAGGTTATCGGTGGTTTTTCTGCAGGAACGGAAGTTGAAAAGAAAGGGCAGGAAGGCGACTGGATACAGGTTGATTATGATGGACAGACCGGTTATGTTTATAGTGGTCTGTTAGAATAATAAGGGTTAATAAAATGCAGGTTCCGGAAGAACCTGCATTTTTGTTGCTCTGATATAACGAAAGATCATTTTTTGAGTGAACCGTCTGCTGCCAATGTGTATTTTTTTCCATTTACGGTGATGGTTCCGGTCTGCATGATTCCGTCTTCGTCCAGATAATAACGTTTTTTGCCTAGGGTGATCCAGCCGGTCTGCATGATTCCGTCCTTATTGAAATAATATCGATGACCATCTGTGTCGGTAAGCCATCCGGTATAGGCGGTTCCGTCAACCATAAATTTCCAGTTGGTGCCATCCGGTGTCCAGACTCCGTTTTCTGCCTCTGGCGAAACCTTTTCTGTTTCGGGAATCTCTGTGGGAACAGGAGACGGTGTGGCGGAAGGTGAAGGAGCGCCGGAAGATATCCATGCATCTGTATGGTGATCGCGATCTGAACTTGGTTCAATGGCCGAAATATCGCTGGTATTTATGGAAACTACGGAAGTACTGCTGCTTTCAAAAGGACCGGCCGATGACTGGGTAAAGAGAATACCGCAGATCAGACACAGGAAAACAGCGACAAAGATCAGCAGCCGGTTCATACGTGGAGTATGCTCTGACATGTTTTTCCTCCTGATATTTAAGTATATTTCTGTTTATCATACAATAATGAGAAAGAAAATACAAGAAAAATAACCGGTTGCGAACACGTGGGAAAAAATATATAATAGAACAATGGACGAAAAAATCAGAATCAATAAATATTTAAGCGATATAGGAGTCTGCTCAAGAAGAGAGGCAGACCGACTGACAGAAGCGGGGAGAGTTACTGCTAATGGAGAACTGGTTTCCACAGGAATGAAGATCCTTCCGGATGCGGAGATCTGTATTGACGGAAAGCCTGTAAAAAAACAGGAAAAAAAGATCCTGCTTCTTTTTCATAAACCAAAAGGGATTGTCTGCAGCACCAGACAACAGCGGAATGAGATGACAGTAACAGAATATCTGGATTATCCGGTGCGGATCTATCCCATAGGACGGCTGGATAAAGATTCCGAAGGACTGCTTCTCCTTACCAATGAAGGAGATCTGGTGAACCGTATCATGAAGGCGGGGAACTACCATGAAAAGGAATATCAGGTGACCGTGAATAAACCGGTGACAGAAGAATTTATCCGTGGTATGGGCGGCGGAGTGCCGATCCTTGATACGGTCACACGTCCCTGCAAGGTTACAAAAACAGGGAAAAACAGTTTTCGTATCATCCTTACCCAGGGTCTGAACCGCCAGATCCGTCGTATGTGTGAATATTTCGGATATAAAGTCGTAACACTGAAACGTGTTCGGATCATGAATCTGTATATTGATGGCCTGGAAGAGGGGAAATATCGTGAGATCCGACCGGAAGAACGAAAAGAACTGGAGGAGATGCTTTCCTCCGAAAAATCAGAAAAAAGGACGGGAGGAAGCCATGAACGAATCATCCATAAAAAAAATGAAAGAGCTGGGAGAAAAGCTCCGGGAAGCGTCCAGGGCCTATTATCAGGAAGACAGGGAGATCATGTCCAACGTGGAGTACGACGCCCTGTACGACACTCTGAGCGCACTGGAGAAAGAAACAGGGATCGTTCTGGCAGACAGTCCAACCGTTAATGTAGGATATGAGGCAGTGGAGCAGCTCCCCAAGGAGGAACATGAGAGACCGATGCTGTCTCTGGATAAGACCAAAGAGAGAGAAGCTTTGAGAGAGTTTATCGGGGAGCATCCTACACTTTTATCCTGGAAGCTGGATGGCTTAACGATCGTGCTTACCTATGAAAACGGAGAGCTTATAAAGGCAGTTACCAGAGGAAATGGTATTGTGGGAGAGGTTATTACCAATAATGCCAGAGTATTTAAGAACATACCTTTGAAAATTTCTTTTAAAGGGAGACTGGTACTTCGCGGAGAAGCCATCATTACCTATTCGGATTTTGAAAAGATCAACGAAACCATCGGAGATGCAGATGCCAAATACAAAAATCCCAGAAATCTCTGCAGTGGTTCTGTCCGCCAGCTGAATAACGAAATTACAGCGAAGAGAAACGTACGGTTTTATGCTTTTTCTTTAGTGAGTGCGGAAGGCGTGGATTTCCGGAATTCCAGGGAGGTGCAGTTCCGGTGGCTGAATGAACAGGGCTTTGAGGTTGTGGAATATCGAAAAGTCACAGCGGAAACTCTGGATGAAGCGATGGATTACTTTGCGGAAGCAGTTACGACCAATGATTTTCCGTCAGATGGGCTTGTGGCATTGTATGATGATATTGCTTACGGAGAATCTCTGGGAACTACGGCCAAGTTTCCAAGGAACGCCATGGCATTTAAATGGGCCGATGAGATGCGTGATACGAGACTTCTGGAGATTGAGTGGAGCCCGTCCAGGACCGGACTGATCAATCCGGTAGCAATTTTTGAGCCGGTGGAACTGGAAGGAACCACAGTGAGCAGGGCCAGTGTGCATAACATCAGTATCATGAAGGAACTGAAGCTGGGGATCGGAGATACCATTCGTGTATACAAAGCAAATATGATCATTCCTCAGATTGCGGAAAATCTGACCGGAAGCGGTAATGCACCGATTCCGCATACCTGCCCGGCCTGCGGACAGGAAACGGTAGTGAAGAAAGAAAACGATGTGGAATGTCTTTTCTGCGTCAATCCGGGGTGCCCGGCCAAGAAGATCAAATCCTTTGGGCTTTTTACAAGCAGGGATGCCATGAATATCGACGGACTTTCCGAGGCAACACTGGAGAAATTTATTGCCAGGGGATTTATCCATGACTTTGGCGATATTTTTGAGATCAGCCGGTATAAAGATGAGATCGTGGAAATGGAAGGCTTTGGGCAGAAATCCTATGATAATCTTATGGAAAGTCTTGAACGGGCGAAAGAGACTACACTTCCAAGGGTGATCTACAGTCTTGGGATCGCAAATATCGGTCTGGCTAATGCAAAGGTGATCTGCCGTCATTTTGACAATGATTTGGACAGGATACGTCATGCCAGTCTGGAAGAGGTCAGTGATATTGATACCATCGGGCCGGTCATTGCCGGAAATCTGGTAGCTTATTTTAGGGATGAGGATAATAATCGCCGCCTGGATCATCTGATGAACTTTCTTCATATTCAGGAGGACAGTCCCAAACAGGAACAGATCTTTGAAGGAATGAATTTTGTGATCACAGGAAGTCTGGTGCACTTTGGAAATCGAAGTGAGGCCAAAGAGCTGATCGAATCCCTGGGAGGCAAGGTTACCGGTTCAGTTACCAAAAAGACCAATTATCTGATCAATAACGACATCCAGTCCAATTCATCCAAAAACAAAAAGGCAAGAGAACTGGGGATTCCGATCCTTTCAGAAGAAGATTTTCGGAAACTTGCCGGAGTGCAGTAAAGGCCGTACAGACTGGAGATACTTTTTATCTGAAGAAAAAAGCCGAGCGGCTCCTTTATAAGAGACGCTTCATATATAAGGAGGGCAAACAATGCCAATCAAAACACAGGGGGATCTTCCGGTAAAGGAGATCCTGGAGAGAGAAAATATATTTGTAATGGACGAAAAACGTGCCATGCACCAGGATATCCGTCCGATTCAGATTCTGATCCTGAATCTGATGCCGCTGAAAGAAGAAACAGAGCTGCAGCTTCTGCGTTCTCTTTCCAATACACCGCTGCAGGTGGATGTGACATTTATGGCTGTGGAGAGCCATGAAGCCAAGAATACATCTCTCAGCCATCTGAACAAGTTTTATGAAACATTCACCGATATAAAGAAACGTAAATTTGATGGAATGATCATCACAGGAGCACCGGTGGAGCAGATGCCTTTTGAGGAAGTGGATTACTGGAATGAGCTGACTAAGATCATGGATTGGACTGAGAAGCATGTGACTTCCACGATCTTTCTCTGTTGGGCAGCGCAGGCCAGTCTTTATCATTTTTATGGCCTGGAGAAAAAACCTCTGGATAAGAAAATGTTCGGACTTTTCCAGCACAGGGTACTGAACCGTAAGATCCCGCTGGTCCGGGGCTTTGATGATGTATTTCTTGCGCCGCATTCCAGACACACAGAAGTTCCTATTGCAGATATCCATGCATGCAAAGACCTTACGGTCCTGGCGGAAAGCGAAGAGGCTGGTCTGTTCCTTGCAATGGCAGAGGGAGGACGTAAAATCTTTGTTATGGGACATCCGGAATACGACCGCGTGACTTTGGATGGCGAATATAAGAGAGACCTTGCCAAGGGTCTGCCTATTGAAATCCCGAAGAACTATTACAAAGATGACGATCCAAACAACAAACCACTCCTCACCTGGAGGGCCCATGCCAACAACCTGTATACGAACTGGTTGAATTATTACGTATACCAGAGTACTCCGTATGACCTGTACGGGACACCGGATTTTAGGGAAATTTAAGGAATATGAAATAAGTGTTAGCATAAGCTCATAAATCGTAGACAAAGCTATGATTTATGGGCTTATTTTAGATTGCTGCTTACGAAGGTCTTTCCTGAAAAACATTCCTACAAAATGTAGGAATAAATGCAATGTTTATGGTATGAAATGCGGCTGGTTTTTTGCATTTATTTTGATACAATCATTATATAAAAGACATGGAACTGAAATAAGAATTCTTGATGCAGGCCAGAATATGTTAACGGGAGGATAAATAATATGATAATCATAGGTGAAAAAATCAATGGATCCATCCCCTCTGTGGCGGAGGCGATCGCAAACAGAGATGCAGAATTCATCAAGCAGCGGGCACTTGCTCAGGCAAACTCAGGAGCAAGCTATATCGATTGTTGCGCATCTGTTCCGGAAGCAGAAGAAGTAGAAACCTTGAAATGGATGATCGACTGTATTCAGGAAGTGACAGATCTTCCGATTTCCGTAGACAGTCCCAGCGCAGATGTTCTTACAGAAGCTTACAAATTCTGCAGAAAACCGGGTATTTTTAACTCTGTATCCGGTGAAGGGGATAAGATCGATAAGATTTTTCCTCTTATGGCACAGCCTGAAAATAAAGGGTGGCAGGTTATCGCACTTCTAAGCGATGATACAGGTATCCCCAAAAGTGCGGAAGACAGGCTGAAGGTATTTGACAAGATCATGGCAAAAGCGAAAGAGTACGGAATTTCACCGGATCGTATCCATATTGATCCATTGGTTGAGATGCTCTGTACATCTGAAGATGGTATTGCGATGAACGTGGAAGTAATTTCAAGTGTCCGTAAACAGTATCCGATGATCCACATTACAGCGGCGATCAGCAACATTTCCTTCAATCTGCCGGTACGTAAGCTTATCAATTTCGGATTTGTGGTACTTGCAATGAATGCCGGCCTTGACAGTGCGATCATGGATCCTACAAACAGAGATATGCTTGGACTTGTATATGCAACAGAGGCATTGCTTGGTCTGGATGATTACTGTATGGAATACATCGGAGCATACAGAGAAGGTCTGATCGGACCTGTAAAAAAATAAATAAAACGCATATGCGGAATGCGGATAAAAGCGGAGGTGTTTGATTATGTCAAAAATCACAGAAGTAGCAGAATTGGTAGAAAAAGGAAAAGCAAAACTTGTAGGTGCAGCTGTACAGTCAGCTCTTGATGAAGGCTGTGAGGCAACAGAGATTCTTAACAGCATGATCGATGCAATGGCTGTTGTAGGTGAAAGATTTAAGAACGGAGAAATCTTTGTTCCGGAAATGCTGGTAGCAGCCCGTGCAATGAAAAAGGGTGTTGAGGTTCTGAAACCACATCTTGCATCCGGCGCTACAGGAAGTATGGGAAAACTTATCATCGCTACTGTAGCAGGAGATCTTCATGATATCGGAAAGAATCTTGTTGCAATGATGATCGAAAGTGCCGGCTTTGAAGTTATTGATCTCGGTGTTGATGTACCTGCATCGAAGGTTATTGAATGTTACAAAGAAAATCCGGATGTTAAGGTAATTGCACTTTCAGCGCTGCTCACAACTACAATGCCGGCTCTGAAGGATACAGTTGCAGCACTTAATGCGGAAGATTTCAGAAGCAATGTTAAGATCATGGTTGGAGGAGCACCGATCACGAAGGAATTTGCAGATGAGATCGGCGCAGATGGATATTCAGAAGATGCAGCAAGCGCAGCAGTTCTTGCAAAAGCTTTGGCAGCATAAGGGAAAATAAAATAGGCCGCTCTGTATTGTCTGTGCATGGCATAGACGGCAGAGCGGCTTTTGCTTTACAGTGACCATCGGAGGGATAAAAATGTACCGAATAAAATTTATCAGGGAGGAAAAGGAGATCCTGGTGGAACCGGGTACCAGGATCCTTGAGGCGGAAAGAAAAGCAAAGCTGGTTCCTGATGCACCTTGCGGAGGCCGGGGAAAGTGCGGGAAATGTCGTGTTAAAATAGAAGATCACATGGTGCTTGCATGTCAGACGGAAATCCACAGTGACCTTGAAGTAGATACATTGTCCGGATGCCAGGAAGAGGAGATCCTTACAGAAGGAATGCAGAGACCGGTTGCGTTCAGGCCTGATCTGAAACAGAAAAAAGTGATTCTTAAGAAACCGGAGACAGGAGACAACCGCTCTGAATGGGAGCGGCTGACAGAACAGCTGGATGTGGAAAGACCTGTTCTGCCTGATACTGAAATTGCATCGAAGCTTTATGGCTGCAGAAAAGAAGCAGAAGAATGGTATGTGATCTGTGCAGGAAATAAGATCCTGGATATCAGCAGAGAAGAGAAAAAAATCTGTTTTGCGGCTTTTGATATAGGTACCACGACGGTGGTTGGCTATCTTATGGATGCATTGACCGGGAAACAGCTGGCTCTCAAGAGTAGAATGAACCCACAGACTCAGTATGGCGCAGATGTGATCATGCGGGCGGATCATGCTCTGGAGCATGGCGTAGAGCAGCTGACCGGCTGCATACGGAATGCGGTTGATGAAATGCTCCAGGAACTGGCAGAGGAAGCAGGAAGAAGCACATTAGATATCTGTCAGGTATCTGTGGTAGGAAATACCTGCATGCATCATCTTTTTCTTGGGATTTCTCCGGCATCGCTGGTCCATGCACCATATAATCCGGCGATCAGTCAGGAGCTTACACTGAATGCAGAGCAATATGGGCTCCATATCCACAGAAAGGGGCAGCTGCTTATGCTGCCTGATATAGCCGGGTATGTAGGGGCAGATACCTGTGGCTGCATTTTGACGCTCAGACAGGATCAGCAGAACGAGATCAGCCTTATGATCGATATTGGAACGAACGGGGAGATGGTCCTTGGAAATAAAACGAGATTAGCCTGTTGTTCAACAGCTGCCGGTCCGGCATTTGAAGGTGCAAAGATCGAGTGCGGGATGCGTGGAGGAGCAGGAGCAGTAGATCATGTAGTATACAAAAATGGAAAATGGGAATACACGACTATAGGAAATAAGGCTCCGGCAGGCTTATGCGGTTCAGGTCTGATCGATCTTGTGGCACAGCTGTACCTGGCTGGCTTTATTGATGAAAGTGGTCATCTGGAAAGCGGCCAGGAAAAGGCGGGAGTGTTTGTGCTGGTACCTCCGGAAAAGTCGGGAAATGACAGGGGCGTTTATCTGACACAGAAGGATATCGGAGAGGTACAGCTGGCAAAAGCGGCTATCGCAGCGGGAATCTTTCTTCTTATGAAAAGACTGGAGATCACAGAAAAGGATATTAAACGGGTCTATCTTGCCGGTGCATTCGGCAATTACATGAATCCGGAAAGTGCGGCAGCGATCGGGATGTTCCCGGCCGGACTGCTGCCCAGGATACAGCCGGTGGGAAATGCGGCAGGCGAAGGTGCAAGGATCGCGCTTCTGAATGAAGAGGAAAGAAAAGAAATGGATCGGACTGTCAAAAATATGGATTTTGTGGAGCTGGCAGCTTCGCCGGAGTTCCAGGACTGTTTTGTGGATGGCTTATGCTTTCCGTAATGCGAGGAGAATGGATATGCTTAATATAAAAGAACTGGAAGAGATGGGAAAAAAGGCAGGATTTTCTTATGTAGCACTTCTGAAGAGCGATTCGATCCAGCTTATGCCGGAGGTAAGGGAAATGTGCAAAAATAATACCTGCCATATGTATGCAAAACGCTGGAGCTGTCCTCCCGGATGCGGAGATCTTGAAGTATGCAGAAAAAAGATAGAAAAGTACAGGGAAGGCATTATTGTCCAGACAGTGGGGAAACTGGAGGATCCTTTGGACGGAGAGACGATGATGGAGACCGAAGCGGTTCATAAACAGAATTTTTATGAATTTGAAAAAATGCTCAGAGAAAGATGGCCGGGCATGCTCCCCATAGGGGCCGGGTGCTGTACAAAATGTAAAACGTGTACATATCCGGATGCTCCATGCCGTTTCCCCGAACAGGCATTTTCTTCGATGGAAGCCTATGGAATGCTGGTAACACAGGTATGCCAGGCAAATGGTCTGGAATACTATTATGGTCCCTGTACGATCGCCTATACCAGCTGTTATCTTCTTGAATAGAACAGGAGTGAAAAAATGAATGACAGAGAACGGGAGGCATATCTGAACAGGATCGGATATGAGGGTGAATTAAGAACAGATAAAAAATGTCTGGAAAAGATAATGGACCTTCATCTTTGCAGTATTCCCTTTGAAAATCTGGAAGTTTTTGACGAGGGAAGGATTCCTTCTCTGAGGTCGGAAGATATTTATGAGAAGATCATTGTCAGAAAACGAGGCGGATATTGCTTTGAGCTGAATAAATTGTTTTATGAGCTTCTGAAAGCTTTGGATTTCCGTGTGATCCCTGTGGCGGTAAGGATATTGTGGAACCGGGAAGAGCTTCCGCCGGTCCTGCACCGGGCAACCCTTGTTATTTTTGAGGAAGGAAGCTATTACTGTGATGTAGGATACGGAGGTCCCGGACCCAAGAAGCCGGTTCTTATGAAGGATGGTATCCACAGAGAAAAAAACGGATGGTACCGTGTTAACATGAAGCCGGGAAATACAAACGGAGAGATACTTGTTGAACGAAGGAAAGAAGAAAAATATCTGCCAATACTCAGATTTTCACAGACTCCTACAGTAGAAGCAGATTTTGAACTGCTGAATTTCTATTGTGCAAAATCTCCAGATGTATTAATTACCAGAAAAAGAGTGGTGAGCATCTGCAGACCGGAAGGAAGTGTTGCGCTGACCGGGGATGTTCTTACAATCCAGAAGGAAGATGGATCCATTGAAACGAAAATAAGCGATTCGGAAGAAACCATCAGGCTATGGATGGAACATTATTTCGGATTGGAGTTTTTACAGATATAAGCAGAAAAAAGGACCAGGTTGTCAGGTGACAGTCTGGTCCTTTTCCTGCAGAAGAAAGCAGAGCTGCAGAAGAAGCCGGTCTTTCGGATTATCCAGATCAACCTTTGTGAGTTTCTGGATGCGCTCCAGACGGTAGGTCAGGGAACTTCTATGTATAAAAAGCTCACGGGCTGTCTGAAGAGAATTGCGTTCATGCTCCAGATAGACCTTGAGTGTGTGATACAGCTCAGTATTGTTTTTTCGGTCATAATTCTGCAGTGCATCCAGCCGTGAAGAGACCAGAAGCTCGGGACTGATCTGATGGCTGATCTGGGAAAGCATATATTCCAGAAGATAAGCATCAAAATGATAGCACCAGGCCATGCTCTGACTTTTTTTGCCCAGGCGCAAGGCGGAAACAGCCTGAATATATCCCTGAGGGATCAGGAGAAAATCACGAAATTCAGAGCTTACTCCCATTTTAAAAAGCCCTTCGCGCAGGATGATCGCAAGTGAACTGATAACATCGGAAGATACAGAGTGCTTAAAGGACAGATTAACGATCACAACGATTCCCTGCTGATAGGTAAAAGCCAGACCTTCCGGGATCTGGGCTTCAATGTGTCCCAGTGTGGCGATGGAAGAGTGCATACGGTCATCCTGCTGCTGGGTTTCCAGACGAAGTACAAGATACCGGTCATGGCGATTCCAGTTCAGATACTGGATCTGATCGGTAACTGCCTGTAGTTCTGTGAGCTTTCCGGAAAGATACTCCGTGAAGAACTGCCGGGAGTCATTTCCCATTGAGATTTGGAACAGATTGTGCCGACGGATGCATAGCTCGATAAAGGAGCCAAGATACTCAAGAGCAGAAAAATGTCCGGGCTGTATCTCCGTCTGGAGCTCATCTACACAAAGCCTGCCCTGATAATTGCCGCTGACCCAGAGATTCATGTAGAGGATACGGTAACCGCGGAGCTCTTCGGAATAAATATTGGCGCCGTGGGTGATAAGTGTGCGCTGGTATTCGGCATCAAGCTTGAAATCCTGAATCAGGCTTAAAGGTGCGATGAGTCTACCTGTACGCTGGTCATGGACCCATTCGGACATACCGGTTACGTGCCGGGGAGAAGAAAGGATATAAAAGTTGGTGTCGTGGGCAAAAACCGGATTATGAAATATATCCAGACTGGCTTCCAGCATCTCATTCAGCGGATCGATACTTCCAAGTGCAAGCTGGAGTTTACTGTCCCAGTCAGAATATCTGTCAAAGGTCTGCTGTATTTGGTTGAAGACCTCAGAAAAAGAAAGGGTTCCCTTAATGTGAAGGATCCTGCAGCTTTCGGAAAAGCAGGAAAGATCACCGGAGCCCACCACTACAAATGCGATGTTCTGGTATCGCAGGAAGCTTTCGGAAAGAGAATTGCCGAAGACAAGATAAAGGTAGCATGGCTTTAGCAGGGCTCCTGCCTGATATATGCGAAGACCATCCAGCGTCAGGGGGTCTTCACGGCAGAGGATGGAAACATCCTCTTTTTTCTCCGCAAAATCGTCAGCAATGATCTGGAGATTAAGATGGAAGCCTGTATGCAGGCTATTCACGAAATGCGCTCTTTTGTTCAAAATATTTCCTCCAATTCATAAAAGCCTTGTATTTATAGGAAATTATAACATATTAGACGGAAAATAAAAAGAAAACGGAGAGGAAATTATTTGTGCATATTTACAATAATAACTGTACAAAAAGTATGAAGCATTGGAGAAAGAATGAAGAAGTGTGCGGATTTACGAACAAGAAAAAAACAACTATACTGTAATCATCAAAGGTAACGTGAAGTTGTGGAAATGGCCGGTCCCACAAAAAACAGCGAAGGGGGAAAGAAAATGAGTAAAAATGAAATACCGAAACAAGATCCGAAACAGAAAAAGGGTCTTACAAATGCCCTGAAATATTTCTTTGGTGTTGGTGATGCCGGATTTGTTCTTATGAGTAATATCGAGACATTTTACTTTATGACATTTCTGACGGATCTGGCAGGCTTTGCAGCTGGTGTAGCTGGTGTGATCAATTCCGTATTTACCATTGTTGATGCCTGTCTGTCCTGGCTTTACGGAGGAATCATCAATGGCACAAAAGCAAAGAAATGGGGGCGTTATCGTTCCTGGCTGATCATGGTTCCGTGGATGGTGCCGTTTCTGTACGCATTCATGTTCATACGTGTCAGTGATAATGAATGGCTTTCGGCAGTGGTGATCATTGCCGCATCCATCGCATCTCATGTGGCATGGAATTTCAGCTATGTTGCCAATGCAACCCTGATCAGTATTGTTGGTAAAACACCGGAAGACAAAGCAACGCTTGCATCCTCCAGGGCAACCTGGAATAACATAGGCGGTCTGTTGTTTTCCTATATGGGTCTTCCATTTGCAACACTTCTTGCCGGATATGTCGGTGAGAAAAATAAATTTGCAGCAGCAGCTTTCTGCCTGGGTATTCTGATGGTCGTAACCTATTTCGCCCATTTCAAGATGACGGAAGGCTATGAAGAGATTGAAACGGAAACAGCAGGAAAGAAAAATGACAAAACAAAGATCACGATCAGAGAGATGTTTGCTTCCCTGTTTCAGAATCCGCCTCTTATGGTCCTGATGCTGGCAGACCTTGCAAAATGGTGTGTGAAATTTGTAACAGCAGCATCTGCTATTTACTATTTCAGGGATGCAATGGGAAATCCGGGACTGATGACCACTTATCTTCTCTGCGTTGCCATCGGTGCCATCATCGGAGCTTTTTCCATGAGATACATTGCAAAAGCAATATCGTCCCGTACAACTATGATCATTGCTTATGCAGGAATGGCAGTATCACTGTTCCTTGTATATATTTTCTATGGAAATGCAATGACAGTGATCGCCCTTATGACACTTGCCCAGTTCTTCTATGGTATGGCTTTTGCAGCTTCACCTGCACTTTATGCGGACACTGTAGTGTATGCAACATGGAAGAGCGGAAAAGATGCATCCGGATGGATCATGGGATTACAGAATCTTCCGCTGAAGATTGCCGTATTCTTAAGAGGAACGATCCTCAGCGCCTGTCTTGTGGCGGTAGGCTGGAAATCCGGAGTTGTTCTTGAAGGAACGGCCCGTCAGGGAATGACGATTTCCTTTGCACTTGTTCCGGCTATTTTCTGTCTGGCAGGTCTTCTGCTTCTGGTGTTTGGATTTAAGATCACAAAGGAAAAGGTTCTTCAGTATCAGGCTGAGATTGACGCAAGATCATAAAGATAAGTGATCGGGTATTTTGAAAGATCACAGGATAATAAAGGAGGAAGCATTATGTTGAAAGCATCGGAGATTTTACTTGAAACGATAAAAAAGGACGGCAGGCCAGAACGACTTCTGAGACAGTATGAGGGTGCGACCTTTTACCCGCCGAACCCGGCAAATAATTATGTGCGTGGAAACCGTCACCGTGGTATGGAGCCTATGAAGGATCTTTTCGGAACTGAGATTCTCTGGCCTCAGGAACAGCTGGCTGCAATGCCACATGTAACAGAGGACAACAAGGTCATTGATGATATCACAGAATGGAAAGAGCAGCTGGTGATTCCGGATATTGTCGGTCAGTGCTCGGATCCGGCTTTATGGGAACCATTTAAACAGAAGGCACAGGAGATAAAGGATTCAGGAAGCCTTTTCATGGCATTTATGCCTACAGGTGTTTTTGAGAGGCTTCACTTCCTGATGGGATTTGAGGATATGCTGGTGAACTTCCTCCTTGAGCCGGAGGATATGATGGATCTCTGCAATGCCATTGGGGAGTACCGTTTCCAGCTTACAAAGCTGATCGTTGATAATCTCCACCCAGATATCATCCTTTCCCACGATGACTGGGGTTCCAAGCAGTCCCTGTTCATCAGTCCGGACACATGGAGAGAATTTATCAAACCACAGTATGAAAGATCCTATAAATATATGAAAGACCATGGAGTGATCATCATGCATCACGCAGATTCCTTCATGGAACCAATCATAGAGGATATGGTTGATCTTGGGATTGACATCTGGCAGGGAACACTTCCGCAGAATGATATTCCGAAGCTTCAGAAACAGCTGAACGGAAGAATGACACTTATGGGTGGAATCGATGCTTCGATCGTAGACCGAGTGGATTCCACAGAAGAAGAGATCCGCAAGGAGGTCAGAAGAGCATGTGAGGAGTATGCACCACACGGACATTTCATTCCATGTATTACCTATGGAGGTCCCGGTTGTCTGTTCCCTCATGTAGATTCAATTATTGATGACGAGATTGAAAAATATAATAAAGAGGTGTATGGAATTCATTAAAAGCGCCAATTGAATAAAAAAGAACCTCAAGGTATGATTGAGTTGCATCTTGGCAGATGTAAACAAAACAATCAAGCACTGGAGGTTCCAAATGAATTATACACAGAATGAAAAGATTGAGCAAGTAACAGATTCAACAATGGTTGTCGGAGTTGATATCGGAAGCCAGATACATTATGCAAGAGCTTTTGATAACAGAGGACGCGAACTTACAAAACGTATTTTTTCTTTTCATAACGATCTGGAAGGGTTCAATTCTTTCAACCTTTGGGCAGAGACACTTAAGACTGAGAATAAAAAGACTGCAGTTCTGATCGGCTGCGAGCCAACAGGTCATTACTGGTTTGCGTTTGCGAAGTATGTAAATGATCATCAGAAAAGATTAGTAATGGTCAATCCATTCTCGGTTAAGAAGATCAAGGAACTTGATGATAACAGTCCAAAGAAAACAGATTCAAAAGATCCAAAAACAATCGCAAAACTAGTTGTGGATGGGAGATATTCAATCCCATACATGCCAGAAGGCATTTATGCCGAAATAAGAGACCGGGTATACAGCCGTGACAGGATCAGGAAGCAGCACAACATATCTGCAAACAGGATCCAGAGATGGCTTGCAATACATTTCCCGGAATATCTGGGATTATACACACGATTTGATGCAATAAGCGGCCTGGCAGTGCTTGAAAAAGCACCATTGCCAAAAGATGTGATCGCGCTTGGAGTAAATGGGATCCGAAAGATCTGGCATGATAAAAAGATGCGTGGCAGAGGAGTTACTGAAGATAGGGCAAAGACCCTGGTTGAAGCTGCGCACAACAGTGTTGGACTTGATGGAGGGATTGGAACAAAAAGTGAATTATATATGCTGCTTGGTTTCCAGCACGGTTTATCTTTACGGAGAACCGAAGACAAGTACCGTCTGGGCATCTATTGATCTGAAGCAGCGGCAGCTTTTTGATCTGGATTAAAATTTACATAATCTTTATTTGATTATTTGAAAAAACAGTGCTATAGTAAAGTTGGTTCCGGTAAACGGATGATTTATGGATCCCAGAAGAGGACCGGGCGGAACCAAATTACTGTTGACCGGTCAGGATCTGGATCAGGAAAGAAGGAAGAGGGAAAAAATTGCGTAAAAAATCACATATACTGTTAGGCAGATACCTGGCTGACCAGATGTCTGAGGTGTACAGTCTCCAGCAGCACAGAAAAGCGTTTTGCCTGGGTAATATCATGCCTGATCTGAAACCATCGTTTCTCACCACCAGACATGAGTTTTTCGGAACATTCGATCACCTCCAGAATAAGATGAGGGCGCTTGTCGAGAAGAACCCGGAGGAAGAGAATGCCAGAGTATACTGGAGAAGATTCGGTGAGGTCATGCATTATATGGCTGATTATTTTACTTTTCCTCATAACAAAACATACAAAGGAAATCTTGCAGCACATAATTCTTATGAAGCTGAGCTGAAAAACCGCCTGAGAGAATGCATCCTCAGCGGCGCAGCAGACAGCCAGCTGGAAGAAGCGAAGCAGTTTGAAAGCTTTGAGGAACTTGTGGAATATATCCGTGAGCGTCATGCATATTATCTGGAAAGCCCGCGGTGCATTGCCGATGACATCCGTTTTATCCTTCGGGTGTGCTATCAGGTTGTACAGGGAATTTTTCAGCTCTGTGTCAGAAAACAGTTTCATATGGGCGGACAGCCGGCAGTGACTGTCTGACAGTATATAAAAAGCCGCAGTGTGTGAGAGCACTGTGGCTTTTTTACGTTATGGTAAACTCTAAAAAATCTTACAAAAATGTGAATAAAAAGTGAAAAATAGATGAATTGAAGGAGATATCCTACCAGAACGGTTGATTTCACAATTTTCGTATGCTAAAATAAATTGAATTAAACTTTAAGTTATCAAATGGTTTAAGGCAGACCTTTATTATAGGGGAAGTAAAGGGATGTTCAAGGAAAGAAGGGAGCATCTTAATAAATATGAAGAACAAGTACCTGAATAAGTTTTTTTGCATCACGATGTTATCAGCTATGGTACTGGCAGTTCCAACCGGAGTAAAAGCCGCCGAGGAAGCAGATAATATTGTTGCTGAGGAAGGTGTTTCGGGAGACGGGAGTGAGGTAAGTGAATCGGAAGTTCTGGCAGATCCGGTGCCGACAGCTGCGCCGGAGCCGGAAATAACTGCTGCACCTGAACCGGAACCAACTACTGCACCGGAGCCAACGGATACACCGGCGCCTGCGCCGACGGAAACACCGGAGCCAACCGCAACACCTGCACCGACGGAAACACCGGAGCTAACCGCGACACCTGCACCAACGGCGACACCGGAACCGACAGCGACACCTGCACCAACGGCAACGCCGGAACCAACCGCAACACCTGCACCGACTGCAACACCGGCCAGGGATGATTCTGCAAAGGTACAGGCGGTGATCAGGAAGATCAAAGCACTGGCAGGCAGAACGATCACAGCAGCAGATAAAGCTGAGATAGAGAGCGCACGTGCAGCTTATGAGGCGCTGTCTAAGACAGAAAAGGCCAAAGTTACGAATTATAAGATTCTGACGGAGGCAGAAGCCAAGCTTGCAGCTGCTGACAAGAACGACAGTAACAACAAAAAAGATAACAAAAATACAGAGATCACAGATGGAAATAACGCCACAGCAACACAGATCGGAGATCCTGTTTATGTGACAAATATGGTTTCCAATCTCCATGCAGGCAAGGATTTTTATCTGGATAGTCTTAAGAACAATTATCATCTGTCCTTCTCCGATGATTTTGCTTCTGTAATGGAAGAGATTGAAAGAGAATATAAAGAGAAGAACAAGCTTACCGATACGGAGAATACACTTCTGGTAAGAAACTGGCAGGATATCCTTGCTGTTTATATTTATGAAAAGAGCAAAGCAGGAGTAACGTCATTTACATTGGATGCATCCTGTAAGGATGATCTGGCAAGGATCTTTGCGGAGATGAACCCGATCGTCAGGGACAAACAGGATATTACCAAGATATCCTACGGAAATCACAAGATCAACTACTACATCAAGAAGAACAATATTGCGAAGGAAGACAGAAGCGTCCTTAAGAAATATGTGGAAACAGACTGTAAGCTTCTCTGTGCGGTAGTTACCGCATCCAAAGGCTTTGTCCGTGAAAGTGTGGGAGACGATGTTTCTGAGGATCGTGTAGATGTTATCACTGCAGCGTATTCACTGGTTGGTAAGGTTGGGTATTTCTGGGGCGGTAAATCTACGGTGATCGGAGAAGACCCAAGCTGGGGTTCCGTTGAGAAGGTATCTGCAGACGGCAGCAGAAGCTCCGGTACGCTCCGTGCATATGGTCTGGACTGCAGCGGCTTTGTTACCTGGGCAGTGATCAATGGATATAAGAATCAGGGAATGCAGGCAGCAGTTGGAGATGGAACGTCTGACCAGTGGGAGAAGGCCGGTGTTGTCAGCGAAGCAGATGCACAGCCAGGAGATCTGGTATTCCAGAGAGGACCGGAAGCAGGAAGCAACAACCACGTTGGTATCCTGTGCGGAAAGACGGATTCCGGCGACTGGATCGCAGTACATTGTTCCTCAAGCAAGAATGGTGTAACGGTTGGTGAGGCATACAGTGCAAGCTTCCGTTATATCAGAAAGCCATCCTTCTATCAGGATACAACAGCGGAGGAAACAGTTGATAAGACCACAGCTACAGAGAATGATGTTCTGACAGAGGAGAGTGCAGAAAAGCTCCTTACGGATGTGGTTAGATCCGATGCACTGAAGGATGCACTGGCATCCAGTGATACTGTTTCCAGTGACCTTCTTGCAGATTTTAAGAATACGGCTCTGCAGGAGGACGAGGAAGAAGATGAAGTTGAGACGCTGACTCTGGATCAGGAGACCATGGACGATGCAGTGGATACATTTGATGATGATGTAGAAACACTGGAAATGGAAAACTAAGGGACAGCGATTGAAGATAAGGGCAGTCTCCCACGGGAGGCTGCCCTTTCTTACAATCGCTGCTTCAGACAGAGGACATGATATTATGAAAAAAAGAAATTTCTGCCCCATGGCAGCCGCAGTACTTGCAGCCGCAGTGATCCTTCAGCCCTTTAGCGCTTCGGCAGGGGCACTGGATCAGATCCGATCCATAGCAAAGAGCGTTATTTCAGGGGAGCCAAAGGAAGTAGAAGAACTGCGTCAGATGGAGGTTGCCCAGAGCGAAGAAGGACATCAGGAATATTATTTCAAACAGCTTACGGAAGAAGAGCAGAGAGTATATCGGGAGCTGCTGAAAGGGATCCGTGCCCGGGAAAAGGAGTTTTATCTGACAATTTCCGATGATGACAGTATTGACAGAAGCTATCATGCAGTATTGAAAGACCACCCGGAGATATTCTGGGTCCACAATCGTGAAAAAATCTACAAAACTACGTATTCAGACAGTGATTACTGCGTTTTTACTCCGGGTTATACTTATACAGACAGCGAGATCGATGAGATACAGACGGCAATGGAGCAGAGCTTTCAGGAGGTCAGAGCCCTGATTCCGGAGGATGCCGGTGACTACGAGAAGGTACGCATTGTTTATACGTATGTTATTGACCATACCCAGTATCAGACCGGGGAGGATGATCAGAGCATAGCAGGTGTTTTCTGGAAAAAATCCGCAGTTTGTGCCGGATATGCAGGAGCTGTCCAGTATCTTCTGGAAAGGCTGGATATTCCCTGTATTTATGTGGACGGAAGCACAAAAGGAAGTACAGAGGGTCATGCATGGGATATTGTAAAAATTGGCCAGGAGTATTATTATGTAGATGCTACCAATGGGGATCAGCCGGATTTTCTAAATGGAGATGCCGCGCAGCTGGAAGAACATAAGACGATCATTTACGATTATCTCTGCCCTTTCCCGGAAGAATATGAAAAAACCTATACACCATCGGAAGAACTGACAGTTCCGGCATGTACTGCGAAGGATCTGGATTTTTATGTGCTGAACCAGGGGTACTTTGAAGATTACAGCTGGCAGGATATATATGATTATTGTAAGATGAGACTGGATAATGGTGCGGCTGTTGTGCGTTTCAAGTTTGGCGGTCAGGAAGCTTTTTCCGAAGCCTGTCAGGAACTGCTGGATGATGGCGTGGTACAGAATGTGGCACAGTATTATATGAAACTTCACGGACTTGGTCAGGTGGAGTATCATTATGGAGTGATGGATAATTTTTATACCATATATTTTATTTTCTGAAACATCTTTGGGAAGATTTCCGGAGGTTTTGGAAAGAGAGGAGTAAATTATGAATATGGATATGTTGTCAAGAGGATTTGACATACTGCAGAGAGCAGGAGGTATGGAACAGATCAGCCAGCTGATGGTGATCGTATACGGAGTGCTCTGTGTTTTCGGGCTTTTGAACTGTATCCTGGGATATCGTATCCTCCGGTTCTGGATGATGATCTTTGGATTTATCATCGGAGCAGGTGCCGGCTTTGGTGTGACCTATATGTCCGGTGTTCAGGATAAAATGGTGATCGTAGGTGCCATGGCGGGACTTGGAATCGTACTGGCTGTTGTTTCGTTTCTGATCTACAGGGCAGGAATCTTTGTACTGGGATTTGGTATCGGAATAACATTGAGTATTTATCTGATCCATCCAACCAGTTCCTTTTCCTTTTTCCTGTGCATCCTTATCGGCGTGGGACTGGGAGTACTTGCGATGCGTTATGCGAAAGGCGTGATCATTGTCGGAACCAGTATACTGGGTGGCGTTCTGGCAGGATTATCCATTGCAAAGATCGCAGGGCTGGCGCAGTTTCCATACGGAGTCGGTATGGCAGCGGGAATTGTGATCCTTGGTATGCTGATCCAGTTCGCCATCAACAAAGACCGATACGATGAGGAAGATGACGAAGAAGAGGATGACGACGATGGAGCTCTGCCGGAGGAAATCAGGAAGCCGGCAGGAAGGGACCGTAGAGGAAACGGCCGTGAATACACCTCTGACCGTAGCAGGGACGATCGCAGATATATATCCGAAAACCGGGCAAACGATGACCGGGAAAGCCGAGGTGAAAGACGTTCCCGCAGACCATCTGACAGAGAAGAACGCAACTCTGACAGAAGAGAAAGAAATTATGCAGACAGCAGGAAAAGATCCGGAAGCGAAAGAAACAGCAAGAGTAGTTCCGCCGAAAGAAGAAGCACTTCCGAAACCTCTGGCAGAAACAGAACCACCGGCAGAAATTATGCTTCGGATGACAGAAGAGGCCGCAGATACAGCCAGAGCAGCAGCACCAGGGAACGAAGGAATGCAGGAACGGGAAGCAGATCCCGCTATGCAGATCCGGAGGATCATGAAGAATATGATCGCTTTGATGAGCCGGAAAACAGGGACAGCTATGAAGATTTTGAAAAACTGCAGCAGAAAAGACGCCGGATGGATATTGAAAATATGGCGGATTTTGATGAGCAGGAAGAATATGGAAATTACAGGAATGACCCGGATCTGATGAATGATGAGGATCTGGATGAGCTTGATGAGTGGAAAGACAACTGAGAAAAATCCGAGGAGTGACAGAAATGGGAAAAGAAGCCAAAACAAACGCGATGAGAATGCTGGATCGAAAAAAAGTAAAATATGAAGCGATCGCATATGACTGTGGAGAGTTCATAGATGGGATCCACTGTGCAGACATCACAGGAGCCCCTCATGATCAGTCCTTTAAGACCCTGGTCATGGAAGGGAAAAGCGGCGGCTACTATGTGTTTGTAGTTCCGATCGAAAAAGAGGTGGACCGTAAGGCAGCAGCAAAGTCTGTAGGTGAAAAAACAGTAGATATGATCCATGTAAAGGATCTTACAAAGATCACGGGCTATATCCGCGGAGGCTGCAGCCCTCTTGGAATGAAAAAAAATTATCCGGTGGTGTTTGACCAGTCTGCCGAAAACTTTGATGAGATCTATGTAAGCGGTGGAAGAGTAGGCCTTACCCTGAAGGTACCGCTTAAAGATCTTCTGGATGTAACACAGGGCAAGCTTGCTCCGATCACCATGGAGTAAACGTATATAAAACAGATAAAAAAACTCCCCTGACTGCCTGTAAAGGCGGAAGCAGGGGAGCTTTTTTGTTACAGAAGCATGGGATTTAGTTATCCTGTGCGTCCTCTTCGTTAACCTGGAATACGTGACGCTTCTTGGCCATTTCGTCACTGGCAAGATACTCGTCGTAAGTGGTGATCTTGTCTACCAGCTTGCCGTTAGGAAGGATCTCCATGATACGGTTTGCAGTTGTCTGTACAAACTGGTGATCGTGTGAGGTGAAAAGGATCACTCCAGGGAACTTGATCAGTCCGTTGTTCAGTGCTGTAATAGACTCCATATCCAGATGGTTGGTCGGCTCATCCAGGATCAGGATATTGGCACCTGAGATCATCATCTTGGAAAGAAGACAGCGGACCTTCTCACCACCGGAAAGAACACGGACACGTTTTACACCATCCTCACCAGGGAAAAGCATACGGCCAAGGAATCCACGGACGTAGGTTGCGTCCTTAATCTCGGAGTACTGTGTCAGCCAGTCGGTGATAGTAAGGTCGTTATCGAATTCCTGTGTGTTATCCTTTGGGAAATATGCCTGGGAAGTGGTAACGCCCCATTTGTAATTTCCTTCATCCGGCTCCATTTCACCTGTAAGGATCTTGAAGAAGGTTGTGATGGCCTGCTCGTTGGCACCCACAAAGGCAACCTTATCTTCACGACCCAGAGTGAAGGAAATGTTGTCCAGAACCTTTACTCCATCAATGGTCTTGGAAAGATTTTCCACCATGAGGACTTCGTTTCCGATCTCACGGTTCGGGCGGAAGTCGATGTATGGATATTTACGGCTGGAAGGACGCATGTCATCCAGCTGGATCTTTTCCAGGGCACGCTTTCTGGAAGTCGCCTGCTTGGATTTGGAAGCATTGGCGCTGAAACGGGAGATGAACTCCTGGAGTTCTTTGATCTTCTCCTCTTTCTTTTTGTTGGCCTCTTTCATCTGCTTGATCAGAAGCTGGCTGGATTCAAACCAGAAGTCGTAGTTTCCGGCATAAAGCTGGATCTTGCCATAATCGATATCAGCAGTATGTGTGCAGACCTTGTTCAGGAAATAACGGTCATGGGATACTACGATAACCGTATTGTCAAAATTGATTAGGAACTCCTCCAGCCATTCGATAGCAGGAAGATCCAGGTGGTTGGTCGGCTCATCAAGAAGAAGGATATCAGGATTTCCAAAAAGAGCCTGTGCAAGAAGAACCTTGACCTTCATACTACCGGTAAGGTCTGCCATCTGTGTATAGTGGAACTCGGTGTCGACGCCGAGACCGTTGAGAAGAGTAGCAGCATCGGACTCTGCTTCCCATCCGTTCATCTCTGCAAACTCACCCTCAAGCTCGCTGGCACGGATGCCATCCTCGTCTGTGAAATCTTCCTTTGCGTAAATGGCTTCTTTCTCTTTCATGATCTGATAGAGTCTTTCATTACCCATGATGACAGTATCCAGAACCGGATAAGCATCATATTTGAAATGATCCTGCTGCAGGAAAGAAAGTCTCTGACCGGGGGTGATCACAATGTCACCCTTGGTAGGCTCGAGCTGACCGGAAAGGATTTTGAGGAATGTAGATTTTCCTGCGCCGTTGGCGCCGATCAATCCATAACAGTTACCCTCTGTAAATTTGATGTTAACGTCTTCAAACAGCGCTTTTTTTCCAACGCGCAGTGTGATGTTATTTGCTGAAATCATATCATACCTCTTTTTTCATTAAATAAATATCGTTTCAATTACATACGAAAGCATTACAATCGTTTCCTATTGTACCGTAAACTGAAAAATTTGCAAGCTGTATTTTCCTTTTTTCGGCTAAATAAAGGAAAAACAGGGGATTACTTTGGATCACAGGAAAATAATAACCTTTTATTATATAAAAAAATGGGTTATACTGTCGTATGTGGTAATGAAGCATTCTGGGGATATGGATATCCGGCTCTCTGGTACGTCAGAAACACCCGGGAACGTGGCAGATCGGATGGAATGCGGAAACTATCATAAATCAGCAGCTTAGTTGAACAGAAGAGAGGTTAAAAATGTTTATCACCAGAGAAAGCGATTATGCGATGCGGGTTATCCGCGCATTGATGTGGGAGCCGCGTTTGAGCGTCAGCGAGATCTGTGAGAGGGAATCGATCACAGCACCCTTTGCATACAAGATACTGAAGAAGCTTCAGAATGCAGGGCTCGTGGAAGGATACCGCGGAGTTCATGGCGGTTACGCACTGAAGAGAGATCCGGAAGAACTGTCATTATATGAGATATACAGTGCGATCGATCCGGATATGTCCATCATTGAGTGCCTGAACGGCACATATCAGTGTCCAAGGAACGGACAGGACGGAGTTCCCTGCCATGCACATGATGAGCTTAAGGAGATCCAGGATCAGCTGTGGACAATGCTCCGGCGGAAATCCATGAAGGATCTTTTCGGAAAAGAGGAGAAGTGATTCCCGGATGTGAGTTGGGATAAGCGTATGAGATGATAAGGAGAGCGGTTTGGAGAGAAAAATTTCCGAACAGCTCTTTTTTATTTGTGAAAAAGATAACGGCGTTTGTACAAGATATTGTACAAAAAACAATGAAAGAAAATGGACATAACTGGGAATCTATGATATAATAACCAATGGAATTTTAGGCCTTCATAAGCCTAAATAATATATTTTTTAACAAACCTTTAAGGAGGAAAAAACAATGGCAAGAAAGATGAAAACCATGGATGGTAACCATGCAGCCGCTCATGCATCATACGCTTTTTCTGATGTAGCTGCTATTTACCCGATTACCCCTTCATCTGTAATGGCTGAGGCTACAGATGAGTGGGCAACTCAGGGAAGAAAGAACATCTTTGGACAGGAAGTACAGGTTACAGAGATGCAGTCTGAGGCAGGTGCAGCAGGTGCCGTTCACGGTTCTCTGGCAGCAGGTGCCCTGACTACAACCTATACAGCTTCCCAGGGTCTTCTGCTTATGATCCCGAACCTTTACAAGATCGCTGGTGAGCAGCTTCCGGGAGTTATCAATGTATCTGCCCGTGCACTTGCTTCTCACGCACTTTGTATCTTCGGAGATCATTCCGACGTTATGGCCTGTCGTCAGACCGGATGCGCAATGCTTTGTGAGTCTTCTGTACAGGAGGTTATGGACCTTACACCGGTTGCTCATCTTGCAGCGATCAAAGGAAAAGTTCCATTCATCAACTTCTTCGACGGATTCCGTACATCTCATGAGATCCAGAAGATCGAGACATGGGACTATGAAGATCTGAAAGATATGGCAGATATGGACGCAATCGCAGAGTTCCGTAACCGTGCTCTGAACCCGAACCATCCATGTCAGAGAGGTTCCGCTCAGAACCCGGATATCTTCTTCCAGGCAAGAGAGGCATGTAATCCATATTATGACGCTCTTCCGGCAGTTGTTCAGGAGTACATGGACAAAGTTAACGAGAAGATCGGAACAGACTACAAACTGTTCAACTACTACGGAGCTGCTGACGCTGAGCACATCATCGTAGCTATGGGTTCCGTAAACGATACCATCGAGGAGACCATCGATTACCTTATGGCAGCTGGCAAGAAAGTCGGTGTTGTTAAAGTTCGTCTTTACAGACCATTCTGTGCACAGGCTCTTATCGATGCAATCCCGGATACAGTTAAGCAGATCTCTGTTCTTGACAGAACAAAAGAGCCAGGAGCTCTTGGCGAGCCTCTGTATCTTGATGTTGTTGCAGCTCTTCGCGACAGCAAGTTCAGCGATGTTAAGATCTTTACAGGACGTTACGGACTTGGTTCCAAAGATACAACACCTGCACAGATCGTAGCAGTATATGAGAACACTGAGAAAGAGAAATTCACAATCGGTATCGTTGATGATGTTACAAACCTTTCTCTTGAGACAGGCGCACCACTTGTTACAACACCAGAGGGAACAACAAACTGCAAGTTCTGGGGACTTGGAGCTGATGGTACTGTAGGTGCTAACAAGAACTCCATCAAGATCATCGGTGACAATACAGACATGTACGCTCAGGCTTACTTCGATTATGACTCCAAGAAGTCCGGCGGTGTTACAATGTCTCACCTTCGTTTCGGTAAGAAACCGATCAAATCCACATACCTGATCCACAAAGCAAACTTTGTTGCATGTCATAATCCGTCCTATGTTAACAAATATAACATGGTACAGGAGCTTGTTGACGGAGGTACATTCCTTCTGAACTGTGCTTGGGATATGGAAGGACTTGAGAAACATCTTCCGGGACAGGTTAAAGCTTTCATCGCTAACCACAATATCAAATTCTACACCATCGACGGTGTTAAGATCGGTATTGAGACCGGCATGGGACCAACACGTATCAACACAATCCTTCAGTCCGCATTCTTCAAGCTTACAGGAATCATTCCTGAGGAGCAGGCTATCGAGCTTATGAAGGCTGCTGCTAAGGCTACTTACGGACGTAAGGGTGATGACGTTGTTAAGAAGAACTGGGCAGCTATCGATGCCGGTGCTAAACAGGTCGTAGAGGTTCAGGTTCCGGAGAGCTGGAAGAACGCTGAGGACGAGGGACTCTTCATGTCTCACGCATCCCACGGTGCTCAGGAAGCTCAGGACTTCGTAAACAACATCCAGTGCAAGATCAACGCTCAGGAAGGTAACAGCCTCCCGGTATCTGCATTCAAGGATTATGTAGATGGTACAACACCATCCGGAACAGCTGCATATGAGAAACGTGGTATCGCAGTTAACGTTCCTGTATGGGTTCCGGACAACTGTATCCAGTGTAACCGCTGTGCATATGTCTGCCCGCATGCTGCAATCCGTCCGGTTGCTATGACAGCAGATGAGACAGCTAACGCTCCAGAGGGTATCAAGACACTTCCGCTTACAGGAATGAAAGACTATACATTCACAATGACTGTATCTGCTCTTGACTGTACAGGATGTGGTTCCTGTGCAAATGTCTGCCCAGGAAAGAAAGGCAACAAAGCTCTTGAGATGGCTCCGCTTGAAGCTAACACAGAAGAGCAGAAATTCTTCGATTACGGTGTAACACTTCCACAGAAGGAAGACGTTATCGCTAAATATAAAGAGACAACTGTAAAAGGCAGCCAGTTCAAACAGCCGCTCCTTGAGTTCTCCGGCGCTTGTGCAGGTTGTGGTGAGACACCATACGCTAAGCTGATCACACAGCTCTTTGGTGACAGAATGTACATTGCAAATGCTACAGGATGTTCCTCTATCTGGGGTAACTCTTCACCATCTACACCATACACAACAAACGCTAAGGGACAGGGACCTGCATGGTCAAACTCTCTGTTCGAGGATAACGCAGAGTTCGGTTATGGTATGCTTCTTGCACAGCGTGCGATCCGTGGCGGTCTGAAAGAGAAGATCGAAGACCTTGTAGCTAACGGAACAAACGAGGATGTTAAGGCAGCTGGTCAGGAATGGCTGGATACTTACGCTGTAGGCGCAACAAACGGTGCAGCTACAGAGAAACTCGTTGCAGCTCTTGAGGCTTGCGGATGTGACAAGGCTAACGAGATCCTTGCACAGAAAGACTTCCTCTCCAAGAAATCCCAGTGGATCTTCGGTGGTGACGGATGGGCTTATGATATCGGATTCGGTGGTGTTGACCATGTTCTCGCAAGCGGACGTGACATCAACGTTATGGTATTCGATACAGAGGTTTACTCCAACACAGGCGGACAGTCTTCCAAATCTACACCGACAGGTGCGATCGCTCAGTTCGCAGCAGGCGGAAAAGAGACTAAGAAGAAAGATATGGCATCTATCGCAATGAGCTATGGCTATGTATATGTAGCACAGATCTCCATGGGTGCTGACTTCAACCAGACTGTAAAAGCAATCGCAGAGGCAGAGGCATATCCGGGACCATCCCTGATCATTGCTTACGCTCCATGTATCAACCATGGTATCAAGAAAGGTATGAGCAAAGCTCAGACAGAGGAAGAGCTGGCAGTTAAGTGCGGATACTGGCACAACTTCAGATTCAATCCGGCTGCTGAGAACAAGTTCAGCCTTGATTCCAAGACACCGGATATGGAGAACTATATGGACTTCCTGAACGGTGAGGTTCGTTACAATTCTCTGCAGCGTCAGAATCCTGAGAAAGCTGCAAGACTGTTTGCTAAGAACGAGTCTGAGGCTCAGGCTAGATATGAGTATCTGCAGAAACTTATCACTCTTTACGGAGCAGATAAGAAAGAAGACTAATTATTGATCAATAGTTGCTGTTTATACAGTGTGCTTGCTGATTAAGCATTAGGTGACAGGCCTGCGGTGTTTAGCGCACCGCAGGCCTTTTTCATATACAGGAGAGATATACATGAAAAGAGTTTTTTCGAAGGAGAAATCCTGGAAAGAAAAAAAAGCAGATTTTTATATTCTGTATACGATTGTTTTTGCAGCGATCTCGCTGTTTATTTACAGTTGTTTTTATTTCAATGGAAAATCCCTGATCTGGAGTCATGACGGTGTTCCGCAGCACATCAATGCACTTGCCTATTATGGAAAATATCTGCGGAATGTTCTGCAGACGCTGGTGACGGAGCATAATCTTTCTCTTCCTATGTGGGATATGCATATCGGATACGGTTCCGATATCCTTACGACACTTCATTATTATGTGATCGGCGATCCGCTGACCTTACTGTCCGTTTTTGTACCGGAAAAGGATACAGAGATCTTATATGAGCTCCTGATCTTTCTCCGTATTTATCTGGCGGGCATCACATTCAGTATTTACTGTTTTTACCGCAAAAATCCCAAACAGGCCACATTCCTTGGAAGCCTTGTTTATATTTTTGCAGGGTGGACCATTTATGCGTCCATGAAGCATCCATATTTTTCCAATCCCATGATCTATCTGCCGCTGGTCCTTATGGGAATTGAAAAGATTTACAAAAAAGAAAAGCCACACCTTTTTATCTGTGCGACGGCTGTAGCGGCAATGTCTAATTTTTATTTCTTTTATATGATCAGTATCTTTATGGTGCTGTATGCAGCTTTCCGGTATTTTGGAATATTCCGCAGGCGTTCAGTAAAAGATGTATTTCAGTGGTTCCTGAAATTTGCAGGCTTTTATCTGGTTGCACTTATGATCGCTGCACTGATCTTTTTACCTGTGGTCATGACTCTGTTTGGAACAGAGCGCTTTCAGGCGCAGAATTATGTGCCGCTGTTATATGACCGCATTTACTACGAAAAATATCTCGGCTGCCTGATCGGCGAAAATATGATCCAGTGGGGCGTTGCTGGATATTCCGCAGTCGCAATGGCAGGCGTGTTTGTGATCTTTTCCAAAAAGAAAAAATATACGGGACTGAAGCTGGGCTTTGTGCTTCTGAACCTGTTTTTGCTGATCCCCTTTACAGGTCATGTACTGAACGGATTTTCATACGTGTCCAATCGATGGATCTGGGCATATGGAATGCTGATCGCATATATCCTGGTACAGGCATATCCTGAACTGTTTACTCTGGGTATCAGGGAAAAACGACGGATATTTGTGATGCTGCTGATATATGGCGGGTTGGCACTGTTTTCGGAATCTGCCCGCACGGAACGCAATATTATGGCACTGATGATGCTGGTCCTGGCTGTGTTTACGGTGGTTTCCTACGGAAACGTATTTACACAGGGAAAATATCTCTGCGGAATGATCGTCGCAGTGCTTGTGACAAGCATCTTTCTGAATGTTTCATACCAGTATTCTTACGAAAAAGATTACCTGTCAGAATTTGAGGAAAAGGATCAGGCGCTGGAGAAGCTTCAGGCCGGACCGGACAAAGCAATCCGGTCAATGGATGATTCAGCGGTTACCAGATATGACCAGTACAAAACGGGCTCTTACGTAAACACTGCCATGTATATGGGAACCAATAGTACCTCCTATTATTTCAGTGTGGCCAATGGAAATATCAGCCGTTTCTTTGATGAGATGTATCTGAATACCCCCTGGGATTATCATTACAGCAGCCTGGACGGACGGAGTATCCTGGATCGTCTTGCCTCCGTGAAATATTTTGCCATCAAAAAAAGCGGATATGGGTATCTGCCATACGGCTATGACAGTGAAGCAGCAGTCACAAAAAAATACAGGATCTACGAAGACGAGGATTCCCTTCCCCTTGGTTATACCTATGATTCCTGGATCCCCAGAGAAAAGTATGAAAAGCTTTCCGTGACCGAAAAGCAGCAGGCACTCCTGCAGGGGGCAGTCCTTGAGGACAGCAGTCTTTCTGAGACAGATCTGACCTTTGATGATAAGAAAGCAGATTTTACACTGGAAGCAGGAAAAGGCTGTAAGATCAAAGACGGAAAGATCATTGTGACCAAAGAAGGAGCGACCGTACAGATTGGATATCAGGGAGAACCGGAGGCAGAGGTTTATCTTGTGGCAAAAAATCTGGATTTTAATGCCTATTCTCCACGTACAGTGGTCAGTGATAAAAAATGGGATTCCATGACAGAATATGAGAAGAATACAGTACGTTATGAAGACAATAACTGGCGCTACTGGAAAGAAAGCAAGGAATCAGCAGTGGATGTTTCGCTGGGATCCGTGGACAAGACTATCCGGATCTTTACAGATAAATACAACGGCTACAGCGGAAGACATAATTTTCTTCTGAATATGGGATATAAAAACTATTCTGCAGGAACTATGACACTGACATTCTCCATGCCGGGAGAATATACCTTTGATGATCTGTATGTGGTATGTCAGCCTATGTCTTCTGTCGAAGAACAGACAGAGGAGCTTGGAAAAGAAGCTCTTCAGAATATCAAAATGGAGACAAATTGCATTCATGGAGATATCACAACCACTTCCGATAAGATCCTGGTATTTTCCATTCCCTACAGCGCAGGCTTTACCGCTTATGTAGATGGAGAAAAAACAGAACTTGTGAAGGCAAACAGTATGTATATGGGACTGGAATTAAAAAAAGGCAGGCATACGATCACGCTCAGATACTGTACACCGTATATTGTGCCCGGAATGATACTGACGGTGATCGGCCTTATCCTGTTTGCCGGGATCGTAATATCTTACCGGCACCGGGGAAAACAAAAAGAAAGGGGAAAACAGGAGAAATGAGCCGCTTATCGGTAGTTTTGCCTGCCTGTAACGAGGAACCGATGCTGGAGAAAACCTGCCGGACTCTCAGAGAGCTCCTGGGGCAGGACGGGATCCTTTATGAACTGGTCCTGGTAGATGACGGTTCCTCTGACGGAACCTGGGCAGCGATAGAAAAAGTATCCGGAGAAGATAAAAATGTGACAGGTGTGCATTTTTCCAGAAATTTCGGGAAAGAAGCAGCAATTATGGCCGGCCTTGCACAGGCATGCGGAGATGCGGTGGCTGTGATGGACTGTGACCTGCAGCATCCGCCGGAAATCCTCCTGGAAATGTACCGGCTCTGGAAGCAGGGCTACGAGGTTGTGGAGGGTATCAAGAAAAAACGTGGAAAAGAAACTCTTTTTCACAGAAAAAGTGCCGGATTTTTCTATCGGATCATGTCCCGTGCCACCGGCTTTGATATGGAAAATGCTTCCGATTTCAAGCTGCTGGACAGGAAAGCGGTGGAGAGTGTTCTCGCCATGCCTGAACGGAGCATGTTTTTCCGGGCGGCATCGTCCTGGATAGGCTTCAAAAGCATCTCCGTACCTTTTGAGGTGCAGGAGCGTGAGGCAGGAGAATCCAAATGGTCTGCAGGAACGCTGATCAGCTACGCGTTTCGGAATATCGTGGCATTTACAACACTTCCGCTGCAGTTTGTAACAGCCGGTGCTGTGGGCTGCTTTGGGTGCTCCCTGCTCCTTCTGGTCTATTCTCTGGTCCGGTATTTTTCCGGGCATGCGGTGGAAGGCTATACCACACTTCTGATCGTGATGCTCTTTATCGGAAGTGCCGTGATGATGAGCCTCGGGATCATCGGATATTATATCGCCAGGATCTATGAGGAAGTAAAACGCCGTCCGAGATATATCGTGTCAAAGATCATACGAGGAGGAGATACCAATGAAAAAGTGGATCCTTAAATTCTATGAAAATGATGTGATCCGTTATATTTTCTGGGGTGGTTGTACGACTCTTGTAAATCTGTTAAGCTTTTATATCATGAGGGCAGTGAAAATCCCGCTGATGAGTGCCAACATCATATCGATCATCCTGGCGATCCTGTTTGCCTATGTTGTGAATTCCAGATTTGTATTTCATGACCGCTGTGAAACATGGAGGGATCATATACAGCCCTTTCTGAAATTTATAAGTGCCCGTCTGGTGACCATGGTCATTGAGGTAGGCGGTGTATGGCTTCTGGCGGAGATCCTGGGATTGCAGGATATGTTTGCAAAATTCTGCACACAATTTATCGTGCTGGCGTTGAATTATATTTTTAGTAAATTTATTATTTTTACCACAGGTAAAAGGATTGGAGGTAGCAAATGATGACTTTGGATGAGGCAGTGAAGAAAGTCCGCCCTCTGGATGAAAAGGCTATGGAGGGGGCGAGAAAGAGATGGGACAGTATTGCAAAGCCACTGCATTCTCTGGGAGAACTGGAGAATATGCTGACACAGATCGCCGGCATCACAGGTACGCCGGAGATACGTGTGGAGAAAAAAGCGGTGGTTGTCATGTGCGCGGATAACGGAGTTGTAGAAGAGGGCGTGACCCAGACCGGACAGGAAGTGACGGCTGTCGTGGCTGAGAATTTTCTGGAAGGGACTACTACCTGCTGTGTGATGTGCCGTCAGTGTGGAGCAGAGCTTTTTCCTGTAGATGTGGGAATGGTCACAGATACAAAGGTCCGTACAGATCTTAAGGTTGCCTATGGGACCAGAAATATGACCAGGGAGCCGGCAATGACAAGAGATCAGGCGATTCGTGGCATCGAAGCCGGAATTGCCATGGCAGAGGAGCTGAAGGATAAAGGATATCAGGTCCTTGCAACCGGTGAAATGGGCATTGGAAATACCACCACCAGCAGTGCAGTAGCAGCTGTGCTTCTCGGAAAACCGGTGGAAGATATGACCGGACGTGGTGCCGGATTAACCAGTGAAGGGCTTGTCAGGAAGATCAATGCGATCAAAAAGGCGATTGCGCTGAATAATCCGGATCGTTCAGATGCCATTGATGTCCTGGCAAAGGTAGGCGGACTGGATATTGCAGGAATGGCAGGAGTATTCATTGGAGGAGCAGCACTTGGAATGCCGGTTGTCATGGACGGATTTATTTCCTGCGTATCTGCACTGATCGCAATAAAGATCTGCCCGCAGGTAAGTGATCATATCATTGCGTCTCATGTATCCAAAGAGCCTGCAGCACATCTGATCCTGAAGGAGCTTGGCAAGGAAGCGATCATCCACGCAGGCATGTGCCTGGGCGAGGGAACCGGAGCTGTGGCACTGTTTCCTATGATGGATCTGTCCTGTGCAGTATATAATTCCATGAGTACCTTTGGTGATATCAATGTAGAACAGTACGAGGAGCTGAAATAATATGCTGGTTGTTGTAACAGGAGGCAGCGGAAGCGGAAAATCTGCTTTTGCGGAAGAAACCATACTTTCCCTTGGCGAAGCCAGAAGGATCTATATTGCTACCATGCAGGCTTTTGACGAAGAAAGCCACAGGCGCATCCGCAGACACCGGCACATGCGTGCAGGAAAAGGTTTCGAGACAATAGAAAGATATACAGAACTTGATGAGCTGCTCATCCCGAAGGACTGTGTGGTTCTTCTGGAGTGCATGTCCAATCTGGTTGCAAATGAGATGTTCCGGGAAGACGGCTTCCACCCGGAGGTGGCAGAAAAGATCACAGAAGGAGTGAAAAATCTTCTTTCCCAAGCAAAGCATGTGGTGATCGTCACCAACGAGATCTTTTCAGACGGGATCCTCTACGAGGAAGAATCAGAACAGTACAAAAAAGAGCTGGGACAGATCAATCAGAAACTGGCAGAGATGGCAGAAGAGGTTGTGGAAGTCGTATACGGGATCCCTGTATGGCATAAAGGAGGAAAGGAAGCATGAAAAGTTTATGGAACAGTTTTAAGGCAGCCTTTGCCATGTTTTCAAAGATTCCCATGCCCATGGTGGACTGGAAGAAGGAAAACATAAAATATATGATGTGCTTTTTTCCTTTTGTGGGGACTGTCATCGGTATTCTGACATGGCTTGCAGGAGGAATCCTCGGAATGCATGCAGCTCTGGAACCATTTTTTCTCGCTGTGATCCTTACTGTGATCCCGGTATTTATTACCGGCGGCATTCATGTAGACGGGCTTCTGGACACATCGGATGCATTAAGCTCCTGGCAGGAACGCACAAGGAGGCTGGAGATCCTGAAGGATTCCCATGCAGGTGCATTTGCCATTATCACAGCCTGCGTATATTTTATCCTCTGGCTGGGAGCATGGGATCAGCTCCTTGGAAATTATAATGGGATCTGTATCATGAGCCTGGGCTTTATGATGTCCAGATGTCTTTCCGGGATCGGTGTGATCACATTTCCCAAGGCAAGGACAGACGGGACTGTGGCAGAATTTTCCAGAAATGCGTCGGAGATCGCAGTGCGAAATGTTCTTATCACGATGTTTGTGATCCTTGCAGCGCTGATGATATGGGTGGATCCGATCCTGGGTGTTCTGGCAGCTGTCAGCGCACTTCTGGTATTCTGGTGGTATCACCATATGGCTTTGAAATATTTTGGAGGGACCACAGGCGATCTTTCCGGATTTTTCCTCTGCATCTGCGAGGTTGTGATGGCACTGGTGCTTGCTTTTGGCGGCGCGTTTAATCTGTAATGAAGATTTGGATGAGGTAAAAAAGATATGGAAATGATAATCGGAGGTGCATATCAGGGAAAAGCTGCCTATGCAAAAGCGCAGTTCCCGGATGTGGACTGGAAATTCGGAGGAGAGATCACAGAAGAGGAACTTCTGAAGGCAGAGGGCATTCTGGGATTTCAGGAATACATAAGAAAAGCTCTGAAGGCAGGAGAAGATCTCACCGGCCTGGCAGAAAAGCTGGCACAGCAGGATACGGATGTGATCCTTGTCAGTGAGGAGGTAGGCTACGGGATCGTTCCGGCGGATGCTTTTGAGCGGCAGTACCGTGAAGCTGTTGGCCGGATGTGCACTGCACTGGCTGCAAAAAGCAGAAGGGTCACAAGAGTGGTATGCGGGATCGGGACGGTGCTGAAGGATGATTAGATTATATCTGATACGACATGGACAGACACCCGGAAATAAGCTTCAGCGTTATATCGGAACAACGGATGAACCACTGAGCACGGAAGGAAAGAAATTTCTGGAAAAGCTGACCTATCCCATGCCGGAGGCCCTTTACGTAAGTCCGCTCTGCCGTTGTGTGGAAACTGCGGGGATCCTTTTTCCGGGAAAAAGCTTTCATATTATCGAAGAGCTTTCCGAGTGTGATTTTGGAGAGTTTGAGAATAAAAATTATAAAGAGCTTTCCGGAAATCAGGATTATCAGAGGTGGATCGACAGCAATGGAACGCTTCCTTTTCCGGGAGGAGAAAGTCGAGAAGCTTTTAAGCACCGAAGCCTTACAGGATTTCAGAAGGCCGTCACACAGTGTATCCGTAACAACATAAAGACAGCAGCTCTTGTGATACATGGCGGTACGATCATGAACATTATGGAAGAATATGCGGACAGACCCAGGGCTTTTTATGAATGGCATGTAAAAAACGGCGGTGGTTATCTGGCAGAGCTGGAGCCTGCGCTGTGGCAGAAGGGACGGAGAGAACTCTGTGTCCGTGAAGCATATATGGAGGGTTAAGTTATGAATGAACAGAAGATCAGCTGGAAACGTAGTGACTTGAAATGGCGTGGAAAACAGGCATTCAAAAAAAATTACTGGTCAGCAGTGCTGGTAAGTCTAGTGCTGGCTATTGTGATGGCAACCGGCGGAAGCGGTGCGGCCACAGGCAGTGCCGGAAATGTGGCAAGTCCGGATTACGGTGTTACAACGTATCGTTTGGGTACGGATATCAATGGTGTTACTTCTTATGTCAGCCATGTATTTCGCTCCCCACTGGCAGTGCTTTTTGCGCTTCTGAGTGCCAGTGCCGTGGTAGCTGTGGCTCTGATCGGAATCCTTTTCCATTTTTTTGTGGGAAATGTTCTGGAGGTAGGCGGAAGAGATTTTTACATTGAGAACCTTTATTCTGTACCCGGGCCCGGAAAGCTCCTCAGTGTATTTCGTTCCGGGAATTACGGTAATATCGTAAAAACCATGTTTTTACGGGACCTGTATCTTGTATTGTGGACGCTGCTTTTTATTATTCCCGGAGTGGTAAAATCCTACGAATATAAGATGATCCCTTATCTTCTTGCGGAATATCCGGATATGAGCACAAAGGAAGTGTTTGCAAAAAGCCGTGAGATGATGAACGGACAGAAGATGGATACCTTTATCCTGGATCTTTCCTTTATTCCCTGGTCTGTCCTTTCGGCAATTACGGCCGGGATCGCGGGACTCTTTTATGTATCCCCGTATAAGGATGCAACCTATGCGGAGCTTTATGATACTCTTGCGGCAGGAATGCCGGGAAACGGACAGCAGGTGTATGAAGATGAAAACAGTAGCATTTACTGATAAAATGATTCTTGTGCGCGGTGGCGGAGATCTGGCCACCGGAGTGATCCACAAGCTTCATCAGAGTGGTTATCAGATCCTGATCCTGGAATGTGACCGTCCAAGTGCTATCCGCCGTCATGTGGCTTTCTGTGAAGCCGTTTATGACGGAACTGCAGAGGTAGAAGGCGTTGTGTGCAGGAGGGTCACGGAGGATGATATCCGGACCCAGTGCAGGAAATGCTGGGCACAGGGAGAGATCCCACTTCTGACAGATACCGATGGAAAACATATCCGCGAACTGGAGCCGGAGGCAGTGATCGATGCCATCCTTGCAAAAAAGAATCTTGGGATCAGCAGGGACATGGCTCCACTGACTGTGGGACTTGGCCCGGGCTTTACCGCAGGGGAGGATGTGGATTATGTGATCGAGACCATGCGTGGACATAACCTGGGAAGGATCATAAAAAAAGGCAGTGCTCTGCCGAATACCGGAGTGCCGGGACTGATCGCGGGGATAGGGAAGGAACGTGTGATCCATTCACCGGCAGCCGGTAACATGAAAAACATCTGTCAGATCGCAGATCTTGTTGAAAAAGACCAGGTGATCGCCATGGTAGGTGATACGCCGGTGAAGGCTACTATTTCCGGCGTGATCCGTGGGCTGATCCGGGACGGTTATCCTGTTTTTGAGGGAATGAAGATCGCAGACATCGACCCAAGAGCAGAACAGAAAAAAAACTGTTTTACGATCTCAGACAAGGCAAGGTGTATCGCAGGGGGAGTACTGGAGGTGCTGCTTTCCTGCGGAGTGCTTCCGGGAAAAGAGAAAGCCGTAAAGAATGAGGAACTGTGACCGATACAGAGCTTTTTTCCTTGGAAGAAGTACGAGAATAAATGGAGTGTGTCATGAAGAAAAATGAAAAAGCGCTTACTGTGGCATTCACAGGAGGAGGCGGAAAGACCAGTCTGATCCTTGGACTGGCAGAAAAATTTTCCGGACAGGGAAAACGGGTGATCGTGACCACAACCACACATATGGCATGGGAACCGGAACGTCCCTTTGCAGAAGCAGAGGATGTTTCGGGAGCATGCCGGCTTATAGAACAATACGGATACGTTATCGCGGCACATCATAAGGCCGGGCAGCCCAAGATTTCCGGTCCTGAAAAGGAGATCCTGGAAAAGCTGTCCGGCTTTTGTGATCTTCTTCTTGTGGAAGCTGACGGATCCAGGCGCCGGCCGCTTAAAGTACCGGCTGTTCATGAGCCGGTGATCCCTTCTTTTGCAGATATGGTAGTAGGAGTGATAGGTCTTGACTGCATCGGCAAAAAGATCTGCGATACGGCACACCGTCCGGATGATGTGGCGGGATTTCTGAGAAAGCGTACAGATGAGCCTGTGACATGGATGGATGTGTGGAAGATTATCCGGTCTGAAGCCGGATTGCAAAAAGGCGTGGACGGGAGAAGATTCCTCGCGTATCTGAACAAGGCAGATACTCTGGAGGATCCCGGTATGGCGGAGAAGCTTATGGCACAAGGTCAGGAGGCTGGGATCATGGTGATCTGCGGCAGCCTGCAGAGAAATGTAAACAGCTGGAATCGAAAAGAAGAGGAGCGGTGATATGAAACTGGGACTGATCATGCTGGCAGCAGGAAACAGCCGGCGGTTTGGAAGCAATAAGCTGCTGTATAGTATAGACGGAATGCCGATGTACAGACATATTCTTCTGGAACTGAAAAAAGTGAAGGAGGCACTGGAGGCACAGGGACATAAATGTGAGATCACAGTTGTCACACAGTATGAGGAGATTGCACAGGAAGCAGAGAAGCTTGGCGAACGGTTTCTTTACAATCTGCATCCGGATGAGGGGATATCTTCCTCACTGAAGATCGGGCTGCGGGTCAACCGGGAGATGGATGCGTGTCTGTTTACGGTGGCAGATCAGCCGTGGTTACGCTGGGAGACGGTTTTTGGACTGGTGGATGTGTTTTTGAGAGATGGGAAGGGAATCGCCTGTGTGGAGCATGATGGGAAGACCGGGAATCCCTGTGTTTTTTCGAAGAAGTATTATGAGGAACTGATGAAGCTTTCCGGTGATGTCGGAGGGAAGAGAGTGGTTGTGGCACATCGGGAGGATGTGGCTGTGATGAAGGTGGAAGATGGAAGGGAGATGGTGGATGTGGATTTTTCGGACGGACGCCGGTGAGGTACCGTCTGGTTTGTGCTGGGGCTTCGTCGGGGGCTGGCTTCTAGGACGCCGGAAATCTGCTAAAACCGTTTGAAAAAAGCCAGAACTCGCGGCTGTGCCGCTCAAACAGCTGGCTTTTTCCAAACAACGCAGATTCCCGCCGCCTAAGAAGCGCACCCCTCCTGCAGAGCCAGCACAAACCAGACGGTACCTCGCCGGCTGACGTGCGAAGGAGTGGAAGGCTAGAGTGGAGGCGTAAGGTTGAAGAATATAGCGAAAAGAGCTGTTGACGTGTGGCATAGAGGGTGAACTGGAGTGAAATCACCGTGTCTGAGACAATTTTCACTCGTATAAAAGCCAGCAGGGAACCGCCCTGGCGTGGCGGGATGCTCTGCAGGAGTCCTGCTGATTCTTAGGTGGTGTGGTTTCTGCGTTATTCCAAAAAGTTCTGCTGTCTGAGCGTCTGGACGCGAGTTCAGAACTTTTTGGAATGGTTTTAGCAGAAGCCGCAGCACCTTAGAAGCCAGCGGACGACGAAGCCCTTCCCGCTACGCCAGGGCGGTTCCCTGCGTACGTTCGTTAAATATTAAATATACAAATAGATATATCCTACATAAAATGATTCTTAGCCGCTTCTTCCTCAGCCAGACGAACCGTCTCACCGGAAGGATTGGAGATCACTGCCGAAGCTACGATCTCACAAGGCGGGTTCCCCTTTACACTGTCAACCGCAGCCGTAACAGCAGAAACATCACCAGTCAGAAAAACAGTGGCATGACCACCACACTTCGTCTGCCAGGTAAGAAAAGAAACATCAGAAGTCTTCAGCATCTGGTCGATCACCAGGATCGCATTACTGCTGCCAACAACCTCAACTAAACCAAAAGCACCATAATTCATAAATCCGTCGCCCCCCTTATTTATTGATCGTCATCTTCAGTGCAATCTCAGTATCCTCAGAAGGAGAAGCGATCACAGTATGAGAAACAACCTTACCAAGAGGTTTGGCTGCCTCCAGCGCAACCTCCATAGCTGCATTAACGTCAGAAACAGAACCACGCATCTTGACACAGGCGCCACTCTTCAGACGGTTACGCTCAACACTTTGGATCCTGACATTGGCTGCTTTGGAAGCAGCATCAAGAGCAACAAAACAGGCAACCAGGTTATCCAGCTCAAAAACACCTACAGCCATGCCCTTATAATTATTATCCATAAAAATACCTCCATGCGGAACAGATTCCCGGTAATGTGGTTTTTTGACCGGTTTTACGTGGAATCATTACCGTTTTTATGGTTTTATTATAACTTTTTTAGACAAAAATAGCAAGGAATAAATACACGGATAATCAGATAGTTACTGTTCACGTTACTGGTCACTCTGTTCTCAGCAACACGCTTCTTGAATTTACTTTGCATATCAGATATAGTATTATTTACAATAGTAAAAAAGCAGGAAGGTGTAAAGAAATGCAGACACATCAGACAGACTTTTCAACAGGAAATGTCTATCGTAACATTATGGAGGTAGCTGTGCCGATGATCATTGCACAGGTCCTGAACCTCCTTTACAACATTGTAGACCGGATCTATATCGGAAGGATCCCCGATATCGGAGCCACCGCACTGACAGGAGTGGGACTATGTTTTCCCATTATCAGTCTGATCACTGCATTTACCTATCTTTTTGGAAATGGAGGAGCACCGCTTTGCTCCATGGAACGAGGAAGAGGAAACCAGGAAGAAGCAGAAATGCTCATGGGAAACACCTTTGTGATGCTGATCGGCACAGGAGTGATCCTGACAGCCATCGGCCTTATCTTTTACAGGCCGATCCTCTATGCGTTTGGTGCCAGTGATGTAACCTTTTCCTATGCGGCAGATTACATAAGGATCTATCTTCTGGGAACCCTGTTTGTGATGATCACGCTGGGAATGAACCCGTTTATAAACAGCCAGGGCTTTGGAAACACCGGAATGCTTACGATATTGATTGGTGCAGTACTGAACATCCTTCTGGATCCCCTGTTTATCTTTGGAATGCACATGGGAGTCCGTGGAGCAGCTTTGGCGACCATTATATCCCAGCTCAGCTCTGCCATCTGGGTCTTGCGCTTTCTCACAGGAAAAAAGGCGATCCTGAACCTGAAAAAAAGTGCCATGAAGATTTCCTGGAAAAGAGTGGGCAGTATCGTAAGCCTTGGTATGTCCGGATTTTTTATGGCATTTACAAACAGTCTTGTGCAGGTGGTATGTAATGCCACACTCCAGACCTGGGGCGGTGATATCTATGTTGGAATCATGACAGTTTTAAATTCTGTCCGTGATATTTTCACTATGCCGGTCCATGGGCTTACCACAGGGGCTTCTCCGGTTATGAGCTTTAATTACGGAGAAAAAGCTTACGACAGAGTCAAAAAAGCAATTAAATTTATTACAGCTGTCTGTGTGATCTATACCCTGGCTGGCTGGGGGATCCTGAAGCTGCTTCCGGAATTTTTTATCCGGATCTTTAACAGCGATCCCGGGCTTCTGGAAAAGGGAGTTCCCGCCCTTCATATTTACTTTTTCGGCTTCTGCTTTATGGCATTGCAGTTTACCGGGCAAAGCGTGTTCGTGGCACTGGGAAAGGCAAAAAAGGCCACCTTTTTTTCTCTGTTCCGAAAGGTAGTGATCGTAGTACCGCTGACGCTCCTGCTGCCTCATGTGAATGGCCTGGGAACAGACGGCGTGTTCTGGGCGGAACCGGTTTCCAACCTTGTAGGCGGCTGTGCATGCTTTTTTACCATGCTGGCGACAGTACTGCCGGAGCTGAACAAATCTAAGTCATAAAACAGGATGGAGCCGGCGCCTGTGAGATACAGGTCTTCCATGGGAAAGATTCCATATGAACAGTGACCTCAAACGGGCCGGATAAAGGTTTGCGGGAAATTTTGATATGTGTTAGAATGGACGGGATGATTTTTCTGCAAACTAACACGGCAAAGATATCTGACGCAGGATTTCACACTCTGCTGAGCTGTATTAAGATGCATTATTTTGAGGATTGCTATAAGCAGAAATATTAAGAAAGGCCGGCGTATGGCCGGACAGGAATGAGAGGAAAACACAATGGCTTTATTTCAGGCATTTCGGGCAGTAAGACCTGCTTCGGAAAAAGCAGAAAAGGTGGCTGCACTTCCTTATGACGTAGTCAGCAGAGAGGAAGCGAGAGAGATCGGGGAAACAAATCCGGAATCTTTTTTACATATAGACCGTGCAGAGATGGATCTGGATCCGGAAACAGATCTTTATGATCCGATGGTTTATCAGAAGGCAAGGGAAAATCTGGACCGTTTCCAGAAAGAAGGGATCCTGATCCAGGATGAGAAACCGAACTATTATCTGTATGAACTGATTCGTAAGGGAAAATCCCAGACAGGGATCGTAGGTGTCAGCTCCATTGATGATTACATGAATGGTGTGATCAAAAAGCATGAGCTTACAAGAGAGGATAAGGAGCAGGACCGCATCCGTCACGTGGATGTCTGTGATGCCAACACAGGCCCTATTTTTCTGGCGTGCAGATATCCGGCAGAGCTTCTTACTCTTATGGAAGAATGGAAAGATACACATGTTCCGGTGTATGATTTTACTTCCGATGACGAGATCACACATCGTGTATGGATCGTAGATGAGGAAGAAACGATTCGGACCATAGACAGCCTTTTTGGCGGGATCTCATCTATCTATATTGCGGATGGCCACCACAGAGCAGCTTCCGCAGTAAAGGTGGGACAGAAGAAAAGAGCGGAGCATCCGGACTACACCGGAAAAGAAGAATTTAACTTTTTCCTGTCAGTGGTATTTCCGTATGACCAGCTGACTATTCTTCCGTATCACAGGATCGTAAAGGACATCAAAGGCATGGAACCCAAAGCCTTTATCGGAAGTATGAAGTTTAATTTTGAGCTGATGGCAATGCCGGGCTTTCCATGTAAACCGGTAGAAAAACACTGTTTTGGGCTGTATGTAGACGGAGAATGGTTCCATCTGAAGGCATATCCGGATATCTATGCGGGAAAAGACAGCGTAGGTCAGCTGGATGTGTCTATTCTTCAGGATAAGGTCCTGGGTCCGGTTCTGGGGATCAGTGATCCGCGTACCGATGAGAGGATCCGCTTTATGGGAGGAAATCACCGGCTGAAGGATCTGGCAGCAGCTGCAGATGAGACAGGAGGAGCTGCCTTTGCCATGTATCCTACATCCATGGAGGAGCTGATGACGATCGCAGACGAGGGGAAGCTTATGCCGCCAAAGAGCACCTGGTTTGAGCCGAAGCTCCGCAGTGGTCTTTTTATCCATAAGCTTTCAGACTGATGCCGGTGGTTTTATAGAATTTTAATAAAATCGTCAGGAAAATCTTAGGAAATTAATACAGATCGCTCACATTTGTCAAGTAATATACAGTATATGCTGAGCAAATGAGAAAGAGGAGTTTTCATGACAAACGAACAGTATTACGATTGCATCCAGCCATACCAGAATGCATGCCAGATCATGCGCGCCAAGCTTGAAGTGCTCAACGGAAGTCTGTATCAGAAGTCTTCCGTATCTCCGATCCACAATATCCAGGAACGGATCAAATCCAAGAGGAGCATCGAAAAGAAGCTGGAGAAGCTGGGATATTCGGACAGTGTGCAGAACGCCAAGGATCATCTCCGGGATATCGCCGGAATCCGTGTGATCTGCTACTTTATTGATGATATATATAATCTTGTAAATGCGCTGAAACGGCAGAGTGAGCTGATCTTTATCAGGGAGAAGGATTACATACAGAATCCAAAGCCCAACGGATACCGCAGCCTTCATGTGATTATCGCAGTTCCGGTATACTATCTGGATACCATGGAGTATTTTCCGGTGGAGATCCAACTGAGGACGATGACTATGGATCTCTGGGCAAGCATGGAGCATCGTGTCTGCTACAAGAAGCTTCCGGAACACAGGGATGAGCTGGCGGAGGCTTTCTGTCAGTATGCAGATATCCTCGGAAAGATCGAGGAACAGTTTGAAGCCTACAATGAAACAGGAATGCTGGAGGAGATCACATCAGCCCAGATTGCTGAGAATCCGTCGGAGGGATAAAAATGGAGATTGAAGAGGAATTTGTATCCGGTTTCTGCCGTACCATGAACGGGGGCGAAACCGTCTGCTGTGAGTATACACGGCAGGAGGACGGCAGCAGGAAGCTGACTTTTATGGACTGTGCGCATGAGAGATGTGTAAATACAGGCGCCTGTGAGATCTTCAAACAGGCCCATGAGCTGGAGCAGAAATAAAAGATCAAAGAAAAGAAAACAGCGAAAATGCTATAATGATCAAAATAATAATGATAAAATAACAATTATAAAAAAATCACAGAAAACAGGAGGAGTAGGTATGAAGCACACAGTAGATGCGATGGGAAAGCAGTGTCCGATCCCGGTGGTGATGACCAAGAAGATTCTTGACAAGGCAGAGCAGGGAGACGAGATCTTAATCCTGGTAGACAACGAAACGGCAGTAAACAACTTAAGCAGACTTGCCGGAAGTACCGGATGCAGCTTCGTATCCAGAAAAACAGAAGGTGGTTACGAGATCAATATGACAGTAAAATCTGATCCTGCTGCAAGAAGCCAGGCAGAGCCTGAGATCGTCTGCACACCGGCTGTTCCTAAGGGAGATTATACCGTTGCCATCGCTTCCGATAAGATGGGAGATGGAGATCCGGAGCTTGGCGGGATCCTGATCAAGGGATTTGTGTATGCACTGACACAGCTAGAGACACCGCCGTCAGTTATGCTGTTTTATAATGGCGGAGCCAGACTCACTGCACAGGATTCACCATGTATCGAAGATCTTAAGACCTTACAGGAACAGGGAACAGAGATCCTGACCTGCGGAACCTGTGTGAACTTCTACGGGCTGAAGGAACCGGCAGTGGGAACCGTAACAAATATGTATACCATAGCGGAAAAACTCACAAAGGCAGGAAAAGTGATCCGCCCGTAAACATAGAAACATATAGAAACAACAAAAGTATATAGAAACTTACAGAAGCAGACAGAAACAAATAGAAATACACAGAAATGCCGCAGAGCCATTTTGAAGCCTGCGGCATTTCTGACATCCAGTTGGTATCTGGTTGATATCCACTTAATGTCTTCTATGTGAAAAAATTTTAATGAAAAACTGTACATCCTACGCAGATAACATGATAATTTTATGAAAAGCGAAAGGAAATCATTATGAAAATCGAATACACAAAAGTGGGAGACTATTATTTACCGAATCTTTAAAAAGATAATGATATGGCAGTAGCAAGATATATACTTGCGGTAAATAGAAGATATAAACGTGACGGAGAACAGGAAGCAGATTTTATCTCCTGTGTCACATTTGGAAAGAGTGCGGAATTTGTATAGAAATAGATTGCACCACGAGATTTATATGTCTGATGCAAAAAAGGTTGCTCCAGATAAATGGAAAACTGTAATTAGACATCCGATTAAGAAAGCGTAAAATCGGGATTTACTTCTACTTAGACATACAAACTGTTGACAGTAAAACTCCTATATAGTATTATTTGATAAAATACTATATAGGAGTTTTTGCATGAAAATGAATGGCGGATTTCTTGTTACCAAAATAAAACAACTTGGAGATCGAATCTTTGAGAAGATTCTCAGCGAAAAGAATATTGATGCGTTTAACGGAGCTCAGGGGCGTATTCTTTATGTACTGTGGCAGGAAGATGGAATCTCAATCAGGTCACTCTCGATTAAATGTGGATTAGCGATAACTTCTCTTACTACGATGCTGGAAAGAATGGAAAATCAAGGGCTGA